>TARA_R110002095_G_scaffold142307_3_pt1 | contig 11078 bp, 9 predicted proteins | sample TARA_R110002095 | Tara Oceans TARA_R110002095 (sample SAMEA4397255) | marine metagenome | biome: Polar Biome; feature: [SRF] surface water layer (ENVO:00010504); material: water (ENVO:00002006), including particulate matter (ENVO:01000060) such as... | depth 5 m | reverse complement strand
TCAACCAGCAGCTCTGCCTGATCGGTGTGCTTATTCAACCAGAGACCAAACGCATCCTTGACCGTGCCACTGACAAACGCCGCCACCTGCCTTGATGACAGTCGCTCCTTGGTCTGACCAGAGAACTGCGGATCCTGCATCTTCACCGACAGGACATAACAGCAGCGTTCCCAGATATCTTCGGCGGTAAGCTTCAACCCGCGTGGTAACAGGTTACGAAAGTCACAGAACTCACGAATCGCCTCAAGCAGCCCGGTACGAAAACCGTTGACATGGGTTCCACCCTGGGTAGTCGGGATCAGGTTGACGTAGCTCTCGGCGGTGGTGTCTCCCCCTTCGGGCAGCCACTGCACCGCCCACTCGCAGGCTTCCAGCTCGCCGGTCAGGGTTCCAAAAAAAGGATCTTGCGGCAGCGTTTCAAACAGCTGGGTCGCGCCTTTCAGGTAATCCACCAGGCCATCTTCGTAATACCAGCTCTCGATGCGTTTCTCTTTACCGCTGAGATCGGTGAAGCTGACTTTCAATCCAGGGCAGAGAACCGCTTTTGCCCGTAACATATGGCGTAGATGACTCACCGAATACTTGGGCGAATCGAAATACTTGGGATCGGCCAGAAAGCGTACCTCAGTGCCGGTATTGCGCTTGCCGACCGTATCGATCACCTCCAATTCAGAGACCTTCTCACCATCGGCAAAGCCTATCCGGTACAACTTGCCGTCACGTTTAATCTGTACGTCGAGTAGTTTCGACAGCGCATTCACCACCGAAACGCCAACCCCGTGTAGGCCGCCCGAAAACTGGTAACTACTATTGGTAAACTTGGCCCCGGCATGGAGCCGGGTGAGGATCAGTTCAACACCACTGATGCCGTGCTCCGGATGAATATCAACCGGCATCCCGCGGCCATTATCAGAGATCGATAACGAGTTATCAGCATTGAGGATAACCTCGATCTGGCTCGCATGGCCAGCCAGTGCTTCATCGACAGCGTTGTCCAGCACCTCCTGTGCCAGATGGTTCGGCCGGTCCGTTTCGGTATACATGCCAGGACGTTTCCTGACGGGATCCAGGCCGCTGAGAACCTCGATAGCATCGGCGTTATAGCTCGTATTCATGGTCAACTGAGTGTATCTCTAAGATAGGATTCGGCTAGTTGCTGCAGTTCGCTATCGCCAGCAAACTCAAACATACGCGGCCAGTAAGATTTAAAATTGACGAAGCCATGATCACCGCCAAGCGTCACCACCTGCGAAGAATCGCTGAATTTATCAACCCCTTGACGATAATCGAGCACCTCGTCTCCGGTTTGGGTCAGTAACAGATAGCGGCGGGGATCAGACAACTCCGGGCAGTCTAACGCCTTGAGCTGTTGCAGATGATCACGGGTCAATAGGTAGCGCTGATGGGTATAGAAATTTTCAACTTCACCCAACCAGCTATCCAGCAGATCGAAGGGTCTGATCGAAGGATTGATCAGGATGCTGCGGATCGACTGTTTAGAGCCATATTTCTCGGTCAACCAGGTCGCATAGAACCCTCCCAGCGAACTGCCTACCAGCACCAACGGTCGAGCAGCATTCTCAACCACCAGCTGATCAAGCATAGCGATAGCCTCCTCTGGTGGATAGGGAAGACTAGGAAGCAATAGTCGATCCGCCTGATCCAACTCTTTTAGCCACAATAGCAGCTGCTGCGACTTATAGGATTGCGCGGAGCTGTTAAACCCGTGGATATACAGGTACAGGGGCGCGACTATAGACGTCATGGCGATATCGCTCTGGCATGTGAGCGCAGATTTTTACACAGTTTGGCTAAAATACCCAATCGACAATCACTTAGACTAATCAACGCAAACCCACTCAACCCCGGTCTCTAGCGCAAAGCGATTAGCTGTCGTTGAATTCGTCTGTTGATTCGGCTCTTGGTTCGATCCTGCCGAAAACAGCTTTAGCCAACGGTAGCCCGGCAACGCCGTGGCTCCCTCCGTCTCGACCAACAACTGTTCTTGAGCCATTACAAACTGCACTGCGGTCGAGGGACAACCGAGCACCCTGACATTAGCCTGGGTCAAATCCCACTGCTGATGCACATGCCCAAACAGGATTGTTACCTGCACCTTATAACGACCAAGAAGCGCCCATAATCGATCGGCATTGGCGAGCATAATCCGGTCCTGCCAATCACTTTGTACCGACATCGGATTATGGTGCAGCACCACCAGCAGCCCTGCTTTCAACTTCTGGCAGATCTGCAACTGCTCTTCAAGCCGTCTCAACTCGGACTCTGCCAATGAACCAGAACCCTGACCATCGGCAGCGGATGTACTGTCGAGAAGAACTATAGACCAGCCGTTACAACGCAGGTTTAGCGGTTGCGCGGGACGTATCCTTTGCATCGTTTGAAACGAATCATGATTGCCGGGAATCCAATACCAAGGTTTATCAAAGCGCTCAAGATAGCGTGCCAAACGGCGGTAGGCAGCGCTATGCCCCTGATGGACAAGATCACCGCTGAGCAATAACCCATCCAGATCTGGATGCTGTTGTTCAATATGCCCCAGCACCGCCAACAGCTGCTGCTCGACATCCCGGTCGCGGTAGCGCTGCTGAGCTAAAGCCTGCAGATGCAGATCACTCAGCTGGATCAGTTTGCAGCACTCCGAACTTGCTGTGACGATAGTTTCAGTGCCGCTTACTTCAGAACTGTTAACGACAGAACGGTTAGCTTCAAAGGGGTTACCCTCAAGGCTATTGATACAGGAAATAGGAATCACGCTTGCGCCAAGGTATCTTGGGTATGACCATGGGCCAGACACTGACTCAGCCATTCGCTCAGATAACGATTGAGTTGAGCCTTCTCATCCGGCTGGCGCATCTGTGCATTTGGGTAGGAGTATCGCCCTTGCAACTGGCGGTGCTGTTTGGAGCAGACAACTTCAGCCAGCCGCGCATCATGATAGAGCCGGATTCGAAGTTCTGGCATTGCCAACCAACTGCCCTGTTGCTGACACTGCTCAATCCGCAGGGTGCTGGTATAGGCAAAGCGCTCTTCGATCTCGATCTCGATCTTAATCTCAACAACAGCCTGGTGCTGCTGCCAATTGATCTGAAATTGGCGTAGATCCGTGCTGTCAAAATCGGGCAGCAGGCGCATTAGCTTATGGTAGTTAGCTTCGCAACAGGCCATCTGCGCACTGAGGTCAGGGACGTAACGCTTCTTCACGGCCATATTCATGGTCGAATACCTTCGGCAAGCCTGGTCGCAAGCAGCGGCTGCCACTGCGCCCGTAACTGAACCTGATTAAGCTCCAGCCACTGTAGCGCCATGATAGTCGCTGCATTATTGATCGAGCCTTCTAGCACCGCCTGATACGCTTGCTGGCGAGGCATAACCAGCGCACGTATATCCTCCCCTTCGTGCGCCAATCCATAAAAACCACCCAGGCCTTCGCTATGCATCAGCGCGCACTGCAGATGAATCTTCTCCTGACTTCCCCCCGGGCTGACGTGATACTGGCAGATAGGCTTCAGCGCCAGCAACTGCATCCCCGCTTCTTCATCGGCTTCACGGTGGGCGACATCGGCTACCGATTCGCCCGGCTCAACAATCCCCGCGATCAACTCCAACAACCAGGGACCCGCCCCGTCGTCCATCGCGCCGACCCGAAACTGCTCGATCAGCAATACCGAATCGGTGATCGGATCGTAAGGCAACACACAGACCGCATCCCCACGAATAAATAGCTCGCGCTGCAGCGGTTCGGTCCAGCTGCCATCGAAGCAGCGGTGCCGCAACTGCAGGCGATCGAGTTTAAAAAAACCGTCAAAAACCCGCTCGCGTTTGAGCAGTTCTACATCGGACAGACGAAAGGTGGGGTTGAATACCGGCATAGGGACATCCTTTACAACTTCGCTCAACTATAGCCGGATTGCCCCAGCAGAACCAACATCGGCTATGATCGGATTCTAAGCGTTTGAATAATCAGCGGCGATGTTTATAGTGGGCGCTGTTTTTGATTATCACCACCGAGGACTTCATGAGCCGTTCATATTTAATTTTGGGGGCAGGCATCTCCGGCCTGACCAGCGCCTGGTTTCTTAAACAGCTAGGGCATCAGGTGACACTGCTCGAAGCCCGCGACCAGGCGGGTGGCAACCTGCGCACCCTCAAGCGCGACGGCTATCTGATTGAACGCGGTCCTAACTCGACCCTCAACAACCGCCCGGCGCTGAACATTTTATTCAACAGCCTGGGCATAGACCCGATTATGGCCAACAAAGCCAGCAATAAGCGCTTTATTCTCCGCGATAACCAGATCCACCCGCTGCCGATGGGCCCTGGCGATTTTATCCGCACCCCCTTATTCAAGGCTGCGGGAAAATGGCGGCTGCTGCTCGAACCTTTTATCGGCCGAGCCAGCGAAGAGGAGACGGTGGCTCAGTTTGTCGAGCGCAGACTCGGCAAGGAGTTTCTCGATTACGCCATCAATCCCTTTATCTCTGGGGTCTACGCCGGAGATCCGGATAAATTATCGGCACGTGCTGCAACCGCCAAGGTGTATGCCCTGGAGCGTGATTATCGCTCGATGATCATCGGCGCGTTGGCCAAAACCCTATTTCATAAACACCGCGGTGGCGCTGGCCCTTCCGGCGGGATGATCTCGTTTGATCAAGGGATGCAGTATCTGACCGATACCCTGGCCGATAAGCTGGCTGCAGAGCTACAGACAGGAGTTGCGGTGAATACCCTGCAGCAACTCGACGATGGTCGCTGGCAAGCTGGCAACGATACCCAGCAGTGGCTGGCCGATGAGGTAATTATTACGCTACCCGCCAGTGCCTGCGCCGAGCTGCTGAGCCCGCATGCTGGAGAGCTCAAAACCCTGTTCCAATCGATCGAATACCCAAAGCTCGCCTCGGTATCACTCGGCTTTAAAAAGTCACAGGTCAACCACCCGCTGGATGGTTTTGGCTTCTTGATCCCCCGCTGTACCGGGGTCGAAACCCTGGGGGCACTCTTCCCTTCGAGCATCTTTCCGTATCGCGCACCCGAAGACCATCATCTGATGACCTGTTTTATTGGCGGCGCTCTCAATCCTGCAGCTGCAGAGGCTGAGGATTCCGAACTACTCCGTCGGGTGATGCGAGACATCGGCCCTTTACTCGGGATTACCGGCGAACCCGAGCTGGTCGAGATCAGCCGCTGGCCGCAAGCCATTCCGCAATACCAGCTGGGCCATCTGCAGCGCCTTGAAGCGATAGAACATGCGCTCAAGCCCTTCAAGGGGATCCATCTTCGCGCCAACTGGCGTGATGGTATCTCTGTAGCTGACTGTATTCAAAACGGTTACGAACTGGCTCAGGCTATAGGCCGATAACAATTTTATGGGGCACTCATCTAGTCGAGGGGTCCTCCATAAGTATTTAATCCCTTGCTCCACAAACGACTTATGGCAAGATAAGACAGATTCAACCACACTGACAGCAACGTTAGAGCGTCATCCGAGAAAGCTGAGCTAGCCGAGACCGCCCCTATGTCACTGCGCCAAAAACTTATCACGCTCCTTGACTACACCCGCATCCATAAGCAGTTTCAGCTGTATTTCAGAGTCGTACCCGCGCGGACACCCGAACTCCAGCAAGAAGCCTTCCGCCTGCGTCACGAAGTCTACTGCCGTGAACTGGGCTGGGAGCCTATCAACGATGCCGAGATGGAGACCGATCATTTTGATGCCCAATCCGAGCACTGCCTGCTACAGAATGTCAATAACGGCGAGTATGTCGGCTGCATCCGAATGATACTCCCCCATCCTGAGCGTCCGGATGAGCCGCTGCCTTTCCAACTATCCTGCACAGAAGTTATGCACCCTGGCGAACCCAACGCCGAGCAGCAGCATCGCATCGCCATTGCTGAAGTGTCGCGGCTGGCAGTACACGGCAAGTACCGTCGTCGTCCTAGCGAGAAAGGCCACCCCGTAACGATCAACGAAGCCGATTACGGCACCCGCAAGCAGCCCCGATTTCCTTACATCCCTATAGGGCTGTATATGGGGTTACTGGAGATGGCCCGGGTCAACAACATTGAAACACTGTACATTCTCACCGAGCCGACGCTAGCCCAGCATTTTTGCAAGCTAGGTGGCAAGCTTTATCCAGTAGGAGGCTCCATCGAACACCGCGGCAAAAGGATCCCCTACAAAATGGACGTTAATCTAGTCATCAAACAGATCAACATCCTGCTTAAGCCCCTATTCAATGTCATCAGCAAAGAGGTCAAAGCAGGTTACCTAAACAAAAATCAGTGACGCTTCCGCAAAGCCGCACCCTAAGAACTCTTTACCTATAGCCGCAGCAAATACTCACCCGCTACTGAGTTAACCGACTAGACTGAGCTTTTCATAAGCATTAGGGTTTTCATAAACATTGGGGTTTTCATAGAGATTAGGGGTTCTAAAGCGATAGCCGATCCAACAACCCCCTATAAACCAATCCACAGGAATCCAACCATGGCAGATCTCCAAGCGCCACTGCGCAACGATGTCCGACGACTGGGCAAGCTACTCGGACAGGCGATCAGTACCGATCAGGGACAACCCTTTCTCGATAAGCTAGAGGGGATTATTAGCCTGTCTAAAGCAGCCCGTCGCGGCGAGGTCGACACCGCGGAGCTGGTCAGTGCTCTGCAACAGTTGGAGCAGGCAGAACTGGTTCCGATGGCGCGGGCTTTTGGCCAGTTTTTAAACCTGGCCAATCTGGCCGAGGAGTATCATCGCGTCCGTCGTCGCAATTCGCTGGTCGTTACCAAGCCTGATCCTCAAGCACTCAACCAGGTCTTCGACGGGATTATTGAAACCGGGATCGACCCTCAGCGCCTTGCCAGTAAAGCTGCCGAATTGAAAATTGACCTAGTTTTGACCGCGCACCCCACCGAGGTCAACCGGCGTACCTTTATCCAAAAATACGAGAGTATGGCGGAACTGCTCGAGCAGCTCGATCATGAACACCCACTCAGCACCCGCACCCTCGATCTTACCGAACGCTTACAACAACTGATCAGCGAAGCTTGGCACACCAACGAGATCCGCAGCGAACGCCCTACCCCGGTCGATGAGGCAAAATGGGGCTTTGCGGTCATCGAAAATTCACTCTGGGAGGCCGTGCCCACCTTCCTCCGTCACTTTGATCGTGAGCTAAAGCGTGTTTCGGGAAAGCAACTGCCATACGACGCAGCACCGATCCGCTTCTGCTCATGGATGGGAGGAGACCGAGACGGTAACCCTAATGTTACCGCCAAGGTCACCGAAGAGGTGTTACTACTGGCCCGCTGGATGGCTGCCGATCTGTTGCTGGGTGATATCTCAAATCTACTTCACGAACTGTCGATGAGCCGCGCTAGCGCAGAATTGATCGAACAGACCGGCCCCTGTAGCGAACCCTACCGTGAACTTTTACGTCAGGTACGGCAAAAGCTTAAGAACACTCGTCTCTGGGCCAAAACCAGCCTAGAACAAGGCTGGCAGATACCCATAGATACCTACCAACAAGACCAAGAACTGCTGCAACCGCTGCTGCTTTGCGACCGTTCATTACGCCAGTCAGGGATGGCGTTGATCGCCGAGGGCTGCCTTAAAAACACCCTGCGACGGATCGCCTGCTTTGGTTTGAGCCTGGTGCGGTTAGATATCCGCCAAAACTCCGAACGTCACGCCCAGGTACTCGACGAACTGACTAGCCATTACGATCTCGGCCACTATACAGACTGGCCTGAGCCGCAAAAACAGGCTTACCTGTTGCAGGAATTGAGCAGCAAACGGCCGCTGCTGCCGCTGCACTGGAGCCCTAGCGATGAGGTTCAGGAGGTTCTCGACACCTGCTCTGTCATTGCCCGCTATGATCGCCAATCGCTGGGCAGCTATGTGATCTCGATGGCATCAAACCCCTCTGATGTTCTTGCCGTCGCTCTGTTACTGAAAGAGACCGGGATCGGTTACAACATCCGTATCGCGCCACTATTCGAGACCCTATCCGACCTGGATAACGCACCCGACTGTATCGACACCCTGCTCCAACTCGACTGGTACCGAGATTACTGCAACGGCCATCAGGAGGTGATGATCGGTTATTCAGATTCCTCCAAGGATGCCGGCGCACTGGCTGCAACCTGGGCCCAGTATCGTGCCCAAGAATCATTAGCTAATCTCTGCCAGCGCCACGGCGTTGATTTAACCCTGTTTCACGGCCGCGGCGGCACCGTTGGCCGCGGCGGCGGTCCCAGCCATACCGCGATTTTGTCGCAACCCCCCGGATCAGTCGACGGAAGCTTACGGGTTACCGAACAGGGTGAGATGATTCGCTATAAATTTGGCATGTCCGAAGTGGCGGTACGTAACCTGGAGCTCTACGCCGGGGCCGTGCTTGAAGCGAGCTTGGTGCCGCCAGCCAGTCCCAAACCTGAATGGTGCGAGCTGATGGACAGTCTGGCCACAGAGTCGCATCAGCAGTACGTCAAGGTGATACGCGAAACAGCAGAATTTGTGCCCTACTTCCGCCAACTCACCCCCGAGCAAGAGCTAGCCAAGTTACCGCTCGGCAGCCGTCCCGCTAAACGCAAGCAGGATGGTGGGGTTGAAAGCCTCAGAGCGATCCCCTGGATCTTTGCCTGGACCCAAACTCGGCTGATGCTACCGGCTTGGTTGGGCAGTGGCCAGGCCCTGGCGCAAGCCATCGAACAGGGTAACCAGCCACTGCTCCACGAACTGATGGAGCAATGGCCCTTTTTCAGCGCCTATATTGAGATGCTGGAGATGGTGCTCGCCAAAGCCGAGCCTGCGATCGCCCGTTATTACGAGCAGCGCCTGGTCGACCCCAAACTGCATCCACTCGGCAGTCAATTGCGCAAACAACTCCGCCAGGCTCAGAAGCTGATACCGAAATTAAAGAACAGCGATCGACTACTCAGTGGCAACGAGATGCTGCGTCAGTCAATTCAGGTCCGCAACCCTTATATAGACCCGTTGCACTACCTTCAGGCAGAGTTACTTCGACGGGATCGAAACTGCCCCGACAAGACCGTCGAACAGGCACTAATGGTCACCATGACCGGGATCTCTGCTGGAATGCGCAACACCGGCTAAGCGGCGCATCTTTACCGTAGAATCTGCCGAGCGGCGCCTACAAAGGCGCCCAATTATTTACCATAAGAAAATAATAAAAAATATTAGCGCAATAAGAACTACAAAAATTCTCTTTTAAAACAAAATCAAATCTAAACCAGCTCTATCTTTCGCGAACAAATACGTAGCAAAAATCACATTAACTTCAAAAAACCCACCTCGCTGATATAAACCTACAGTTAGTAATGCTGTTGTTCTTGACGAAAGTCAAATACAAGGCGATCCTACGGGCATAGAGTCGATCTCAACACTCAACACTCAACACTCAACACTGCGTCAATGCGATTAACATGGAGACAGATTTGACGTTCATGAGATATTTGTTATTAGCAGCGTTAAAACAAAATTGATTTGAAATCAATTTGAACTGGTTTTGAGTGGTTCGGCGTAACGTTTGACACCCCATTAGTCAGGACAAACCCTTAATGTCACAGACCGACTTCAACCCCTCTCGCCGCCAGTGGCTCAGAGGTGATACCGGCGCTAGGCGACTCCCAGTCCGCCCGCCTTGGAGTCTCGACGAAACTAGCTTTATTCGTGACTGCAGCCGCTGCGGTGACTGCATCCAGGATTGTCCCGAAGCAATCTTGATCAAAGGCTCCGGCGGTTTTCCCGAAGTCGATTTTCAGTTGGGGGAATGCAGCTTTTGTGGCGACTGTGTAGCCAGCTGCTCGGCGCCCGTTTTTAATCCCATCAGCACAGCCCCCTGGTCACATAATGCCTCCATCAGTGATCAATGTATTACCCAGCAGCAGGTGGTCTGTCGCAGTTGTATCGAACACTGCGAACCCGAAGCGATCACCTTATCTCTGCAGCTAGGCGGGGTCGGAATCCCTAAACTCAACACCGAGCTGTGCAATGGCTGTGGTGCCTGTGTCGCGGTCTGTCCAACCCAAGCGATCAGCATTCAGCAGCCCAACCCTCTGAATTCATTTAATACTCCACCTGACAGCCAACAACGCCTAGGAGGCTGATAACCGATGTCACTTTCCGAACAACTGCAGCCACTGCAGTCCCCGCAATCTACAGAATCGACACCCAGCCCTGATCAGTTTGATATCACCGGCATGGTGGTGCGTACTGTTCCAACTAAAACGGCAGCATTAGTTGCCAGCCTGAATCAGCTCAAGGGGGTGGAAGTTCACGCCATTGGCGACGGGGGCAACCTCGTAGTCACCGTCGAAGAACTTGACGGTGAAAAATTCGCCCTTAAAACCATAGAATCAATCAACAACATGCCCGGCGTATTATCGACCTCACTGGTTTATCACCACGATGAAACCGACAGCGCGCACTAGCAGGAGAGAGACAATGAAGCTAACCAGACGAGCGTTCGTGAAAAGCAATGCCATTGCTGCCACGGCCGTCGCAGCAGGGGTTGCCGTTCCCGCCTCTGCAACCAACTTGCTGGCAAAATCCAGCGACACTGAAATTCGTTGGGACAAAGCACCCTGCCGCTTTTGCGGTACCGGCTGTAGCGTCCTTGTTGGGACCCAAAAGGGTCGCGTGGTAGCCACCCAGGGCGACCCCGATGCTCCGGTCAACAAGGGGCTGAACTGCATCAAGGGCTACTTCCTGTCCAAGATCATGTATGGGGAAGATCGACTGACCAGTCCGATGCTGCGGATGACCGATGGCAAATATGATAAAGAAGGCGAATTCACCCCGATCTCCTGGGATGCAGCCTTCGATATCATGGCCGAGAAGTTCAAAGCCGCAATCAAAGAGAAAGGACCCACCTCGGTCGGCATGTTCGGTTCTGGACAATGGACCGTCTGGGAAGGTTACGCCGCTTCCAAGCTGTTCAAAGCTGGATTCCTGTCTAACAACATCGACCCCAATGCCCGTCACTGCATGGCCTCTGCGGTAGGTGGCTTTATGCGCACCTTCGGCATCGATGAGCCGA
>TARA_R110002095_G_scaffold189530_6_pt1 | contig 11176 bp, 8 predicted proteins | sample TARA_R110002095 | Tara Oceans TARA_R110002095 (sample SAMEA4397255) | marine metagenome | biome: Polar Biome; feature: [SRF] surface water layer (ENVO:00010504); material: water (ENVO:00002006), including particulate matter (ENVO:01000060) such as... | depth 5 m | reverse complement strand
GCAGGAAGTCAAAATGAAACCAAACTATCAGCAATTTCATAACCAGGTCGCCGATTTCATTCCTAAAGCCCGCCTGATCAGCGACCCGTTGCGCACGCTGGCCTACGGCACCGATGCCAGCTTCTACCGCTTAATTCCACAAATTGTGATCCGGGTTGAAACTCCGGATGAGGTCGCAAAAATCCTCCGTTTAGCCCGCCCGGCCAAGATACCGATCACCTTCCGCGCAGCCGGCACCAGCCTTTCTGGGCAAGCGATCACCGACTCGGTGCTGATCCAACTCGGCGATGGCTGGAAGGGTTACAAGATTGAACCTGACGCGTCGCGAATCAGCCTCCAGCCTGGCGTGATCGGCGGTCACGCGAATAAATATCTGGCCCCATTCAACAAAAAAATCGGTCCTGATCCGGCGTCGATCAATGCCGCCATGATCGGCGGGATTGCGGCTAACAACGCCAGCGGCATGTGCTGCGGAACGGCGCAGAACAGCTACCGCACCCTCGACAGCATGCAGCTAATTCTGGCCGATGGCACCGCACTGAACACCGCCGATCCCGCCAGCCGTGCAGCCTTCCAGTCCAGCCATGCGGAGCTGCTCGAGCAGCTTCGACTACTGGCCGAACAAACCCAGGCCAACAAGCCGCTGGCTGACCGTATCCGGCACAAGTATCGACTCAAGAACACCACCGGCTACGCGCTTAACTCGCTGGTCGATTTTGACGACCCCTTTGAAACCCTGCAGCATCTGATGATCGGCTCCGAAGGGACCCTGGGCTTTATCTCCGAGATCACCTACCGCACCGTTGCGGAAGACCCATACAAAGCCTCGGCGATGATCTTCTTTCCGGATGTCGAGACTACCTGCCGTGCGGTCGCCGCACTAAAAAAGACCCCGGTATCGGCGGTAGAACTGATCGATCGTGCAGGCTTGCGCTCGGTTGAAAACAAACCCGGGATGCCCGATTTCATCAAGGAGTTGGGCGAGCACACCGCCTCATTGCTGGTCGAGACCCGAGGCGCCTCCAAGCAAGAGATGCACAATAAGGTTGCCGCGATCAGCTCCACGCTGGAACAGTTTAAAACCCTACAGCCGTTCAACTTTACCGACGATCCAAGCCAATACAACCAGTTTTGGGCAATCCGCAAGGGGCTCTTCCCCGCTGTCGGCGCGGTCCGCAAGACCGGCACGACGGTGATCATCGAAGATGTGGCCTTCCCGGTCGAGCAACTAGCCGAGGCGGTGCACGACCTACATCTCATCTTTAACGACCTGGGTTACACCGAGGCGTTGATTTTTGGCCATGCGCTGGAAGGCAACCTGCATTTCGTATTCACCCAAGCGTTCGACAACCAAGCCGAGATCGACCGCTACGAAAACCTGATGGATAGAGTGGCAGACCTGGTCGTCGGCAAGTATGACGGCTCGCTAAAAGCCGAACATGGCACCGGTCGCAACATGGCCCCCTACGTCGAACAGGAGTGGGGCCCAGAGGCCTACGCGCTGATGTGGCAGATCAAGCGACTGTTCGATCCTGAGAACCTGATCAATCCGGGGGTGTTGCTCAATAGGGACAGACAGGTCCATCTGCAAAACCTGAAACCCTTGCCGCCTGCCGATCCGCTGATCGATAAATGCATCGAGTGCGGTTTCTGCGAACCCAGTTGCCCGTCGCGTGACATGACCCTGACCCCGCGCCAACGGATCGTTATTCGACGTGAGATCGCCCGTCTCGAGGACTGCGGCGAAGATCCAGAACGGCTCGAACGAATGCGCACCGATTACGCCTACCAGGGGCTCGATACCTGCGCTGCCTGTGGTCTCTGCTCCATAGCCTGCCCCGTCGGCATCAACACCGGCGACCTGACCCGTGCGATGCGTAGCGAGGCCAACGCCAAGCATGCCGGCAAGGCGCAGTGGCTAGCCGACCATTTTGCCGGCGTCAGTAGTGTCAGTCGGACGGTATTCAAGCTCGCCGATATCAGCCATGGGCTGATCGGTACGCGAGCGATGAGCGCGGTCACGGGCGCCGCCCGAAAGATATCCGGCGGTATCGTACAGCAATGGACACCCTCGATGCCGACGGCTGCAGCCAAGATCAAACCACTCCCGGATCATCGCGCATCAAGCTTTAAAAGCGAGCGCAAAGTGGTTTATCTGCCCAGTTGCGCCAGTCGTACCATGGGCCTGCAGCGCGGCAGCAGCGAGAAAAAATCGCTCGTAGAGGTCACAGTTGCACTGCTGAACAAGGCCGGATTTGAGGTAATCTACCCCGATGACTTGGACGATCTCTGCTGCGGCATGCCGTTCCAAAGCAAAGGGATGTTTGCTGCAGCTGAAAGCAAAGCGCAACAAACCGAAGCTGCACTGCTAAAAGCGTCGAATAACGGCGAGTATCCGATCTACTCGGATACCAGCCCCTGCACCCTGCGGATGCAGGAATCGGTCAGTACCCAATTACAGATCTTCGAGCCGGTAGAATTTATCCACAAGTTTGTGCTCGAGCAGCTGCAGATCACCCCGGTAGTGGATCCCATCGCCCTACACATTACCTGCAGCAGTTCACGCATGGGACTGGCTGATAACTTAGTCAGCCTCGCCAAGGCCTGCGCCCAAGAGGTGATCATCCCCGACCAGATAACCTGTTGTGGTTTTGCCGGTGACAAGGGGTTTTCTACCCCGGAACTGAACGCTTCGGCGCTACGCACCTTGAAAGATTCGTTGCCAGATAATTGCCATGAAGGTTTCTCCACCAGCCGCACCTGCGAAATTGGTTTGTCAGACCATAGTGGCATAGAGTATAAATCCATAGTCTACTTGGTTGAGCGCTGTTCGCAGCCAAGAGCAGGGCAAACATCGGCTTGATCCAACAGATTGTCCTACACGCAGAGTAAAGATAGAATAATCGCCCAAAACGTCCTTGCCTTACGTTTGCGACAACAACTCGATCCGGCGGCTCTGCTAAAAACTTTGTTCAGGTGATGTGCTTCGCGGCAGTTTTTCACGTCCAAGGTGTCACTTAAATTGAATTAACTATTTTTATTAGCATCAAGCTTTAGGAGCACCACCATGTCCCTTCCCACTATCAAAACTATCCTCTACGCCACCTCGATGGGTAAGCACAGCCGACCCGTTTTTCGCCAGGCAATCCAAGTTGCCAAGACTTATAAGGCCAAAATCGTCATGCTGCATGTGGTTGAGCCCATTGGTGAAACCGGCAAGGCACTGATCCAGAACTACCTACCCCAAGACCTTATCAAGACCATGCATGACGAAGGCCTGGATAAAATCAAAGCCAACATGAAAGAGCGGGTGATCAAGTTTTACGAAGATGAGATGGAGAAGATTGAAGATCTCTCTGGGCTGGATATCGAGCAACTGGTTGGCGAAGGCAACCGTTCTGATGAGATTGTTGATATCGCCAATGCCATCAACGCTGACCTGATCATGATGGGCTCGCATAACAGCTTAGGCCGCTCCAGCAGCACTACCCGTGCGGTTATCAAATATTCAGAGCGTCCGGTGATGGTTGTTCCTACCCGGGTAAAACCAAAGCACTGATTAACCAGCCTGTCGAGGAAATCACCGCGGAATGACAGAGACAACTCTAGCACTCGCCGAGCGTATCTTTCTCACTGTCTTTCCGCTGTTCGTGATCGTGTTATGCGGCTATTTCTATGGTCGCCGCCACCGTCCCGATATAGAATTCGCCAATCGCGCCAACATGGACCTGTTCATTCCGGCGCTTATTTTTCACTCGATGGCCACCCAGACCTTTCCACTGGTTGAGTATCAGCAACTGGCGCTAGGCGCGGTTGCTGTGGTTTTAGGCTCTGGATTGCTGCTCTACCCACTGGTAAGGCTGCTCAACATCAACGTCAAAACCTTTCTCCCGCCGATGATGTTCAACAACTCTGGCAACATGGGAATCCCGCTGATTGTGCTGGCTTTTGGCGAACAGGCGCTGCCCGCTGCGGTGATCCTGTTTATCGTTGAAAACACCCTGCATATGAGTGTCGGTGCGTTGATGCTCAATCGCCGTACCAAGCTGCTGCAACTGCTGAAGATGCCGATGATTCTGGCCACCATCGCCGGGATTGGCTGGAGTGCGAGTGATTTTGTCCTGCCCAAAGCGGTTGAGTTGCCGGTGCAGATGCTGGGGCAGATATCGATTCCGTTAATGCTCTTCACCCTCGGAATTCGGATTGTCGAAGTCGGCCTCAAAAGTTGGCACCAGGGCGTTCTGGGGGCCATTTTGTGTCCTTTGTCTGGCGTCTTAATCGTCCTGGCACTGCAACCCTGGCTTGCACTGTCCGAGCAGCAATTTGCTATTTTGCTGGTGTTCGGCGCCCTGCCTCCTGCCGTACTCAACTACATGATGGCCGAACGCTATCAACAGGAACCGCACCAGGTCGCATCCATCGTCCTGCTGGGCAATATAGGCGCGTTACTGATCATCCCTCTGGTGTTAATCTTTGCCCTCTAAGATCGTCCGCTTACGCCCATTCGCACTATCCAATCGACACTAACCAAACACTAATAATTTCACAGTGAACGGCGTAGACTTAGAGCCTATCCCAGCCCTAATTAGAGTTCGCTGTATGTTCCGTCGCACCAAGATCGTCACCACGCTCGGCCCTGCTACCGATAAAGACAACAACCTTGAGCGCATCATTCAGGCAGGTGCCAACGTCGTCCGTCTCAACTTCTCGCACGGCAAAACCGAAGATCACATCGAGCGTGCCCGCAAAGTACGTGAAATTGCCCTGCGCCTCGATACTCAGGTTGCTATTCTGGGCGACCTCCAGGGGCCGAAGATCCGCATCTCCACGTTTAAAGCCGGCAAGATCAGCCTAGCCGTCGGTGATCGATTTATTCTCGACAGCGCACTGGCAGCTGGTCAGGGTGACTCAACTGCAGTGGGGCTGGATTACAAAGCACTGCCGCAAGACCTGCAACCTGACGACCTGTTACTGCTGGATGACGGCCGAATCCAGCTTCAGGTCGAGACGATTCAAGGCAGCCAGATCAGAACCCGGGTAACCGTCGGCGGCGTGCTTTCCAATAACAAGGGGATCAACAAACAGGGCGGCGGACTCTCTGCAGCAGCACTGACCGACAAAGACAAGGCCGATATCCTCACCGCCGCGCAGATAGGCGTCGACTACCTAGCGGTCTCCTTTCCTCGGAACGGTGCCGATATTCAGTTCGCCCGTGAGCTGGCGCTAGCCGCCGGCCTAAAGACCCGGATCGTTGCCAAGGTTGAGCGCGCAGAATGCGTCGCTAGCCCCAAGGCGATGGATGAGATCATCCTGGCCTCTGACGTGGTGATGGTGGCGCGTGGCGATCTGGGGGTCGAGATTGGCGATGCGGAACTGGTCGGGGTACAAAAAAGCCTGATTCGTCGCGCCCGCCAGTTAAACCGTGTGGTGATTACTGCCACTCAGATGATGGAGTCGATGATCTTCAGCCCCATGCCTACCCGGGCCGAGGTGATGGACGTTGCCAATGCGGTACTGGACGGTACCGATGCGGTGATGCTATCAGGTGAGACAGCGGCGGGAGCATTCCCGGTTGAAACGGTCCGCTCGATGGCCGAAGTCTGTCGCGGTGCTGAGAAGCACCCCAGCGTCAATGTCTCCAAGCACCGGCTGGATAAGACCTTTACCGATATTACTGAGGCTGTTGCGATGGCGACCATGTACGCAGCAAACCACCTGCAGGGGGTCAAGGCTATTATCAGCCTGACCGAGTCAGGCAAAACGCCGCTACTGCTGTCACGTATCAGTTCAGGATTACCCATCTTTGCTCTCTCAAGCAATCCCGACACCCTCAACCGAGTCAGCCTCTACCGTGGGGTTAAACCGGTTCGATTCGAGCACTGGCAAGGTGATATTGCCAAGGTAGCCGAACAGGCCATCGAACTGCTGAAACAAAAACACTCCCTGGATGCGGGAGATATCGTCATCCTCACCCACGGTGATGAGTACGCACCCGAGTCCGGTACCAACAGCCATAAAGTGCTTAGGGTAAAGTAATGATGAGGATCGGTGTTGATCTCGGTGGCAGCAAGATCGAAATCCTAGCCCTGGATCATAACGGCAAAGACTGCTGGAGCCAGCGCATCACAACCCCCCAGGGCGATTATCAGGCGACTCTCACGGCGATCACTGAGCTCGTACACGACGCGGAATCCCAATTGGGGCAGACTGCGACTGTCGGTATCTGTATCCCCGGCACCCTGTCAACCGATACAGGACTGATTAAAAATGCCAACTCAACCTGTCTGATCGGCCAAAAGCTGGACAGCGACCTAGAGCGGTCGCTGCAACGCCCGATACGACTCGCCAACGATGCTGACTGCTTCGCTCTCTCTGAAGCCTACGATGGTGCAGCTAAAGGCGCCTGCAGCGTATTCGGTGTTATTCTCGGCACCGGAGTGGGTGGCGGGATCGTGATACACAATCGACTGCTATCCGGCCCTAACGGTATCGCAGGCGAATGGGGGCACAATCCACTGCCCTGGTCAGACCCTGCGCAAGATCAAGATTTTCCCTGCTATTGCGGCAAATCAGGCTGCATCGAGACCTATCTTTCAGGCCCTGGGTTCAGCCGACAACATGCCCTATTAACCCAGCAGCCGCCGATCAGGGTTGAGCAGATCATGCAGCAGCTCGACGCCGCAGCCCCCTATTCACGGCAAGCCTTCGAACAATACTGCGACCGGCTGGCCCGAAGCCTGGCCAGCGTCATCAATCTACTCGATCCCGAAGTGATTGTCCTGGGCGGCGGACTCTCGAACATCCGCGCCCTCTACACGGAGATCCCTGTGCGCTGGGGCAGCTACGTATTCTCAGACCGGGTTAATACCCAACTGAAACCGGCCCTGCATGGTGATGCCAGCGGCGTTCGCGGGGCTGCCTGGCTGTGGAATGAGACGCTGAATAGAAACACCTAACCTGCCTATCAACCCACTCAGGACGTCACTATGCCATTACAGTCGCTGAAAATTCTCGATTTCTCTACGCTCCTGCCTGGTCCTTACGCCACCCTGATGCTGGCCGACATGGGTGCGGAGGTCATACGGGTTGAAGCACCGGGGCGGCCCGAGCTAACCCGCACCATGCCGCCGCTGGATGCCACTGGAACCTCCTATAACCACTGCTATCTGAACCGTTCCAAGCGCTCCATAGGCCTCGATTTGAAGAAGCCTCAAGCGGTTGAGGTTGTTAAGCGCCTTATTGCCGATTGTGACATTTTGGTCGAGCAGTTTCGCCCCGGGGTGATGGATCGGCTTGGTGTAGGTTACGACAGTCTAAGCGCGATCAATCCACGGCTGATCTACTGTTCCATCACCGGGTTTGGCCAGACCGGACCTTACGCCAACCGTCCCGGGCATGATCTCAACTACTTGGCTATCGCCGGCGTCTCAAGCTATACCGGACGCAAAAATCAAGGTCCGTTACCGCTCGGGATTCAAGTTGCCGACATCGCAGGCGGATCATTGCATGCAGTCACCGGCATTCTCGCAGCAGTGATTGCACGCCAACAGAGTGGCAAAGGGCAACGGATCGATATCAGCATGACCGATGCAGCCTTTGCATTAAATGGTATGGCGGGAGCCTGCGCACTGGCAGGAAAGGTCGACCCTCAAGCCGATGAAATGCTCCTTAACGGCGGATCATTTTACGATTACTACCCCACTCGGGACGGCCGTTATTTTTCTGTCGGCAGCCTTGAACCACAATTCATGCTGCGCCTGTGCGAGGCGATAGGCCAACCGGAATTAGCCCCTCTGGGCATGAGCGAAAATACCGAAGATCAACAGCGCCTCAAAAAGGTCCTCACCGACACCTTTAAAGAACATAACTTTGCCCACTGGCAGCAAGTATTTGCCAAGGTTGAAGCCTGCGTAGAACCGGTACTCCGTATTTCAGAAGCCGCTTCGCACCCACAGCTACAAGCACGTGAGATGGTGGTCAAGGTTGCTACTCCTGATGGCAGCGTTCAACCGCAGATAGGCTCGCCGATAAAATTCTCGGACTACCAGCCGCGTTACCCGCACATAGGGGTAGCCTTGGGTGCTCATACTGAGGAGATACTGACAGCCCATGGCTACGACAGCCAGGAGGTCGCCAAGCTCCGTCAATGCGGGGCGCTGGGATAGTGTTTGGACAGTGCAGCCAAGCCGAAGCAGCCGCTAGCGACTGAGCCAAACCCCACTCGCAAAGGAATCTGAACAGTGCACATCTGAATAAAGGAAGGATAACGGCCGCAGCTAACGGGTGATAGGATCTATCACCCGTTAGCTGCAAGCAGAGAAATTACACCTCTTCGGACGCAGTTTCAGTCTCTGGCTCAGCCTGATCGGCAGGAAGTTGCTTTTTAAGCTCAGCAACCTCTCTTTTAAGCTCAGACACTTCACGCTTGGTCGCTTTAAGCTTGGTGTTCAGATCTTTAGATAACGTAGTTTGCTCAGCAATGCGTTTTTTCTGATCTGCCAGCTGGCGTTTCTGCCGCTCCGGATCGAAGGCCTGGAACTCTTTAAGGGCTTTCTTTGTCTCTGAAAGCTCTATCGAGCGCTCTTTCAGCTGATCTGCCAACTTACGCGCTTTGACATCCTGTCCAACCACTCCTTCGAGCCGTAGAATCTGCTGGGCAGTCTTCAGTTTATCAATTTCGCGATACAGTTCTTCGTTTTCTGAGGCCAAGCGCTCATCGCTGCTAATGCGTGCTTCGCTAAGTTTCAGCGCTAGTGACTTAGAAGCTTGCTTCTCTGCAGACAACAGACGATTCAGCTCTGTGATCTGATCGAGTGCTTTTTCTAGTTCAACGGTCGAGCCTTGTGTGTTTTTGATTGAGGATAATTTCAATTGAGACATGTGTGGACGTGATACCTACTTGAGTATGCTACTTGTAGCTGAGTGAGGGACTTTCGTTCAGCATCTAGATTAGAGTTGACCATTATAAAGCCAAACGGCTCCATATTGCTCACCATTTGTTCAATCAATGCGTTTTATCCCTAAAAAAATTCAGATTCTCAATCTGAAAAAAAACAAAGCGTCTTCAAAAAAACAACAAAACAAATAACATCAAACACTTAACAAAATATATAACTATCAGCGCGCGCTCAGACAGCGCCACCAGTATCGCCTAGCCCGTTAAAAAATTGGTCCGCCTGTCCACGTAGACTGATAATTTCGCTTCTTCATGCTGCTTGTCATTTAAACGGCTACTCTGGGGTGCTAAAAAATCAATGACTCTGTACCTATGACACTCACTCTAAGTTCTCTGTCACTGCTTGCATCCTGACTCTGCTGTTGTCCCATTCTGGCGACCTTGAATGGTTACAAAAGAAAACCGCAACCATCGATAAAATCAGTGGCATTACCTTACTAGGACTGGCCATTGGCATCGTCGCCCGACAACAGGGCAGCCCTGGGTCTTTGGCCCAGAAGCTGTTACCTGTAGCTTAAAACGGGGGCTTTAACGAGATTTTATACTCAGAGTTTTACGGCCGATGGCAGCAGAAGCACCACTAGGAACTGCTTTAGACGCTTTAGGACGCCGATGCACGACCGTTGTCGGTTTTGATTTGTTCACCAGTACCAGCGCAGATTCCACATCATCCGCTGAGGTTGCGATCCAAGCCCTAGCAGGAGATTTAATATTTAATGGACTCACTTGAGCGCCTTGATCATCTGCTTCAGCCAGTAACGCCGCACTGTCGGCACTCGCCAACTGATCTTTGACCAGCATATTCCCCAATTGTTTAAGCTGATTAACCATCCCAGCCTCTTGGGCTTTGACTCTATGCTTCTGCTCCTCACCCAGCGCGTTTTCCAGCACAACGGGAGTTAAGGTGGGTGCCTGCTTAGGCTCGACCGGCACAGCGGTAAACGCCAGGCTCTTAACTGAACCGACATGACTTACTTCCTGAGGCTGCTCAGCGACTGCGGCTAACCCCTGTCGCTTAGCTTCCAACGCGGGGTGGGCTGATACGGCTGCAGAGGCTACTGGATTGGCGGTCGGATTCGAGGTAGAAGCAGACACCGGACGGGAAGACGCACCCATTTTAATCCGCATCAACAAACGACTGAACTCTTGTTGCAGTTGCGCCGCCTGTTCGGGCATCTCCCCACGCTTTTCAATCGCCGCCAACGTAGCAGTCGAACGCTCACGGGCTTGACGTTGCGCATCTATTAGTGCGCGGCTCGCTGCCTCTACTGCGGCAACGGCCTCAAGCGCCGACTGCGCTTTAATCGCAGCCTCATCCTGGAGCAGCTGCAACTGCTGCAATGCACGCTCCGATTCAGCCAAAGCTCTAGCCTGCGACAGTGCTTCATCCTTTGCCTGCTGTTGGTAGCGACTAAACTGCTCGACACTCGCCACGGCTCGAACTAACAAGCCGATCCCCTCGGCAAACATCGCCTTATCCAACTCTGCCGACGCATCCGCCGGGGCCGTTTCCGTAGGCTTGGTTTTAATTTGTCCAGGCACTCCAGGCACCGCTCGCGAGGCGGAGGCCTGCTTTTCAATCCTATCCGAACTCCTTTCTGCAACCGTAACGGACGGGGCAAGGAACTTGGCAGCCAAGGATTTTGGCTTAGACGGCACAGCCACTGGCTGATCTTTTTTAGACCTGTCTTGAACGATTTTATGAGCGCTACTTTTGACTACATCGGTGACGGCGGGGGCAACTGACTGAGCAACTGCGTTTTTAGCTCCGCGCTTAACGACAAGCGGGGGTGTCACCTTAGTGCGAACAGGCTCTTCGGGCAGATCTTTCATCCAGGCCCGCTCATGCTCCACTTGTCTGATCCGCTTTACCACCGCATCGGTAAGACCAAATTTGTAGCTGCGTAGGGAGCGCGCAGATAGCTCGATTGTATGCAGCAACTCCATCTCTTTTAGCTCAGCGATGTCATCGGCAAAATCAAGCTCATCGATTGTAAACTGCCCCTCCCCGTGCTCACGAATCTCTTTATAGAGCGGAAACTCTAGCCCCGCCTCGGCGGCTCGAAGATAAAGTTCCCAGCGCTCATCGATATCACTACGACAGGAACCCACATAATACTGACCACTAACCTTGCTAAAGATCTTAAAAACAACCACAGCTAACCTTCAGACGATAAGAAATAACACCAAGAAAATAGAAGCAGATCGATGAACCACAGA
>TARA_R110002095_G_scaffold211331_1_pt1 | contig 11191 bp, 7 predicted proteins | sample TARA_R110002095 | Tara Oceans TARA_R110002095 (sample SAMEA4397255) | marine metagenome | biome: Polar Biome; feature: [SRF] surface water layer (ENVO:00010504); material: water (ENVO:00002006), including particulate matter (ENVO:01000060) such as... | depth 5 m | reverse complement strand
AGGTCGAGTGCGCCTACGAGGCAATCAACGTCTGGTCCGCGCGCTGGATCGAGTGTGATAACGAGAAGAAGCTGAAGGAATTCAGCGACAAGGCCTACGAGAACCTGGCGGTCGATGGTGGCGGTCACCTGACCTATCTCGCGCCGACTCGAGTGAATCTGAGCCTGATGGAAGAGCGCTGGCCGGATGTGAAATTCAGGGCGACGCGCGAGCATCATTGAGTCAGCAACACGCCAGCATGCATGCATCAAAGGCTTCGCGAGCAAGCTCGCGAATGAGGTGACGATCGCTCTCCCAGCTATCAACAGAAGGACGCAACGGAATGCGCTTTCATGGACGGGACTTACGCAAAGGGCGAGTCAGCCTCCCAAACCAGGCCTACGTACTGACCTGTGTAACGCTGGACCGATCGTCCATCTTTATAGAGGCAGGCGCAGCGGCGACACTGGCGCGTGAGATTCACATGATCGGCAATTCCGGACCCGTTCAGTCTTTAGCCTGGGTCGTCATGCCCGACCATCTGCATTGGCTCGTGCAGCTGAAAACTGGTTCGCTCAGCCAGGTGATGCAGAGCCTAAAATCGCGGAGCGCAATCACCACCAACAGGCTTCGTGGCGACCATGGCCCGATCTGGCAAAAGGGTTACCACGACAGAGCCGTCCGTAGTGAGGAAGACCTGCGCAACGTTGCCCGGTACATCGTCGCGAACCCGCTGCGCGCCGGGTTGGTCAAGCGCCTTGGTGATTACCCGTTCTGGGATGCGGCCTGGTTGTGACGAGGCTGCTGGTCGACGTTAAACAGCTTCGCGAGCAAGCTCGCTCCTACATCCGCAGTCCAAGCCCCACGCTGTATCTGTAGGAGCGAGCTTGCTCGCGAATAGCCGTTGAACCAACTCGCCTTGCTACTGCTCCTCCCCCAAGGTAAAAGCCACCACCGAATCCCCAATCTTCGTCCCGAACGACCCATGCCCGCCGGCCACTTGCACCACGTACTGCTTACCGGTCTGCTCGGACACATAGGTCATCGGCGTGGCCTGGCCGCCGGCTGGCAGGCGCGCTTTCCAGAGCTCTCTGCCGTTCTGCAGGTCATAGGCGCGCAGGTAGTAGTCCAGCGTACCGCTCATAAAAGCCACGCCACCTGCCGTCACGATGGGCCCTCCGAGCGCGGGCGTGCCCACAGGAAACGGAAGGCCAAGCGGCGCGCTATCGCGGCTGGTGCCATTCTTGTGCATCCAGACCTTTTTCATGGTGCGCAGATCCACGGCGGTGACATAGCCCCACGGCGGGCTCTGGCAAGGCAGGCCCAACACTGATAGCAGAGGCTTCAGGCTGACCATATAGGGCGCACCAAGATTGGGTTGCAGGCCGGTTTCGCCACCGCCGGTACGCGCTTCGGGATCGACCTCGCTGCGCTTGTACATCTTCGAGACGAATGCCAGGTAATTAGGCGCACCGAACAGCAATTGCCGGCTTGGATCGACCGCCACCGATGGCCAGTTGAAGGTACCGACGTTGCCTGGATAGATCAGCGAGCCCTTCTGAGAGGGCGGCGTGAAGTCGCCCTCATAGCGCAGCTGACGGAACTGGATGCGGCACATCATCTGATCCAGCGGCGTCCCGCCCCACATGTCCTTCTCGTACAGCGGCTCCTGCGGCGCATAGGTAAGCGCCGAGACCGGCTGAGTGGGCGCGGTGAAATCGCCATAATCGGTGCCTTGCGGTACAGGCACCTCTGTGACCGGCACGATGGGCTCACCGGTACGGCGGTCTAGCACATACAGGTCGCCGCGCTTGGTCGGCTGGATGATGGCAGGCACTTTGCCTTCCGGCCGGTCGATGTCGACCAGTGTTGGCTGGGACGGAAGATCGCGGTCCCAGAGATCATGGTGAACGGTCTGGAACTCCCAGCGTACCTGGCCGGTTGCCAAGTCCAGCGCAACCAGGCTGTCGGTAAAGCGCTCAGCCTGCGCGGAACGCTCGATGGCCCACTGGTCCGGTGTCTGGTTGCCGGTAGGGATATAAACCAGGCCGAGGGATTCGTCGGCCGTCGCAGTCGTCCACCAGTTCGGCGTGCTGCGCGTGTAGGTTTCACCTGGCGGCAACGGCTCGGTGGCGTCCGGATTGCCCGGGTCGAAATTCCAGACCAAACGACCTGTGTTCACGTCGTAGGCGCGAACCAAGCCGCCGGGCGAATCCACAGCGCCGTTATCGGTGACGGCACCGCCAATGATGACCAGCTTTTCCGTGACCACCGGCGGCGATGTCGGTAGATAAACGCCCAGCGCTCCTTCACCCAGCCGCAACTTCAGATCGACCACGCCGCCATTGCCGAAATCCTCACAGGGTTTTCCATCCTCGACGTCGAGGGCGACCAGCGTGGCATCGTTGGTGGGCAAGAACAGCCGACGCGCACAGCGAGCCGCGGGTTGATTTGACTGACCGCCATTCGTGGCTGCGGCGAGATAGCGGGCCCCATCGTGGTAGGCCAGGCCACGGCAGGTCATGTGTTGGTAGTACCCGGCCTCGCGGTTGATATTCGGGTCATAACGCCAGCGCTCTTCGCCGGTATCGGCATCAATGGCGATAGCGATGCTGTGCGGCGTGCAGATGAACAGGCTATTGCCCACCTTGAGCGGTGTGACCTCATAGGTGAATTCGCCCGGATCGTTCGGCCCCGGCAGGTCGCCGGTGTGGTATTCCCAGGCTTTAACCAAGTTGCCGACGTTATCCGGCGTGATCAGGTCAGCAGTGGAATAGCGGTCGCCCTGTTCCGATCCGCCGTACGAGGGCCATTCGCTATTCGAGCGACCGGCCTGGCCCTGTGGGTCCAGACCCTGCATCTGCGCATCGCTGAACTCGCCCGAGATCGAGTGGTAATCCTGCGTCAGCGAGTAGCCCGCCATCAGCGCACCGGCCAGCAAGCCGATCCCGAGCAACCCGCTCGCGCCATCTCGCCAGACCAACCGGTCGCTGACGTAGCGATTGACAAAGGGCAGGATCAGCCAGAGGCCGAGGATGCACCAGAGATCGATCCGCGGCGCCAGCTGCCACCAGTCGAAACGCACCTCGTATAACGTCCACGCCAGGGTTGCCAGCAGCAACACCGCGTACAACCAGATCGCCGCACGGCGTCGTGCCAACAGCAAACCGGCCACCACCAGCAAGCCAATGCCAGCCAGCAGGTAGTACCAGGAGCCACCGAGCACGGCCAGGTATCCGCCCCCGCCTGTCATCAGCACACCCAGCACCAGAACGACGACGGCCGTCAGGGTGATCCGCAAGGGCCTCGGCCCATAATCGATGCTCATGTAAAACGCTCCAGCCGGTTGGGTCTAAATCAAAAAGGCCGGTGAAACTTCTTGACACAAGTTTCGCCGGCCTTAAGTGGATGCGGCAGCAGGGCCTTTAGTTCAGCGGTTTCGGTCTGCCGATCAACTCGCTGCACTAACGGCAAGCGGCTGAGCTTCCGGCCGCTTGATCACCGCATAGATCAGCCCGGTCACCAGGCTGCCCGCGAGGATCGCGACCAGGTACAACAGCGCATGATTGATGGCGTTAGGGATCAGCAGCACGAACAGCCCACCGTGAGGCGCCAGCAGCTTCGCGCCGAAGGCCATGGACAGCGCGCCGGTCAGGGCGCCGCCAGCGATGCTGGCCGGAATCACCCGCAGCGGGTCTTTCGCCGCAAAGGGAATTGCGCCTTCGGAGATGAAGCAGCAGCCCAGCACCAGCGCCGCCTTCCCGGCTTCGCGTTCGGTCTGCGCGAACTTGCGTCGCGCAATCAGCGTGGCGATGCCCATGCCGATTGGCGGCACCATGCCGGCGGCCATGGTGGCGGCCATCGGCGCGTAGCTTTGCGACGCGAGCAGCCCGACCGAGAAGGCGTATGCTGCCTTGTTCACCGGCCCACCGAGGTCGACGCACATCATGGTGCCGAGCAGCAGCCCGAGCAGGATGGCGTTGGAAGTGCCCATGGTGTCGAGGAAATCGGTCAGCCCGGCGAGCAGCTTGGCCACCGGCGTGCCGACGATGTAGATCATCACCAGGCCAGTCACCAGGCTCGCCAGCAGCGGAATGATCAGGATCGGCTTCAGCGATTCGATACTGGCTGGCAAGGGAATCCAGCGACTGACGGCCTTGGCTGCATAGCCGGCGACAAAGCCGGCGATGATGCCGCCGATGAAGCCGGCGCCGAGCGTGCCCGCCAGCAAGCCGCCGATCATGCCGGGCGCAAGGCCGGGTCGGTCAGCGATGGAGTAGGCGATGTAGCCCGCCAAGAGCGGCACCATCAACTGGAAGGCCGTTTCGCCACCGATCTTCATCAGCGCGGCGGCCAGCGTGCCCTCTTCCTTGAACGCCTCGATGCCGAAGACGAACGACAGCGCGATCAGCAGGCCGCCCGCGACGACCATCGGCAGCATGTAAGACACGCCGGTCAGCAAGTGCTTGTAGACGCCTGTCTTCTCACCTTTCTGTTCACCACCGGCATCACTTGCCGCAGTGCCACCGCTGAGTACAGCGCCTTCCTTCAGTGCGCGGTCCAGCGTTGCCTCGGGTTGCTTGAGCGCGACGCCGGTGCCGCAGCGATACACGCGCTTGCCGGCGAAGCGGGCCACATCCACCTCAATGTCGGCGGCGAGCAGCACCACATCGGCGTCCTCAATGGCCTGGGGTTCGAGCACGTTACGTGCGCCTACCGAGCCGCGCGTCTCGACCTGCAGGTCATAGCCTTTACGGATGGCCGCCTGCTGCAGCGCTTCGGCTGCCATGAAGGTGTGCGCGACTCCGGTTGGGCAGGCGGTGATGGCGACCAGTTTGGGCTTGCCGGTGGCGGGCGTGGGCTCGGCATCATCTGCCGCCTGCAACTCGGTCGCCGCCTCGGCAGCGCTGCGCAGGAAGGCTTCCGGATCGAGCAATGCTTCGGATGGCGTGGACTGGGCGACGCGCTTGCCGACGAAGCGTTGCAGCGATAACGGTCCGGTCTTTACCACGACGACCAGGTCGGCGTTGGCGATCTGTGCGGGAGTCAGTGGCGAGCCGATGGCCTTGGGGTCGTGGACTTCCACGGCGGTCGACCAGCCCAGACGCTGGGCGGCCGCTTCGAGCAGGCGTGACGTCAGCACGCTGGTGACCATTCCGTTGGGGCAGGCCGTGACGATGAGAAGATTCATTCCTTCACCTCTTGTTCGATTTATTGGCTCAGCGGCTGGAGGCGCACAGCGGCCTCGAGGTCGGCCAGTTGTGTCGTGTCGGTGATACCAAAGCCGACCTGCCCGACTGCCTGCGCGGCAATCGCGGTGGCCTGCGCAAGGGTGCGCTCGGCGGGCCATCCTTCCAGCAGGCCGTGGAGCATGCCGGCGAGCAGCGAGTCACCGGCGCCGACGGTGCTGACGACCCGAACCTTGGGCGGATGGGCGTGCCATGCCGCGTTCGGCGAGAACCAGCTGACGCCGTTTGCGCCCTGCGAAACCACCACATGCTCAATGCCTTGGGCTTGCAGTCGTCTCGCTTCGGCGGTCAGCTCCGACGACTTGTTCAGCGCGATGCCACGGGCCTCGGCCAGCTCTTCCTCGTTCGGTTTGATCAGCCAGGGTGAGGCCGCCAGACCTTTACGCAGGGCATCGCCACTGGTGTCCAGCGCCACCCGCACGCCGAGCGCTTTGAGCCTGCTGAGTAGCTGGACGAACCACTGGCTGGCGATGCCGCGAGGCAAGCTGCCAGCGACCACCACCAGGTCATGGACAGGCGCCAGGCGCTCCAGGCGTGCCAGCAGCTCGGCGCAGTGCGCCTCGCTCACCATCAGCCCCGGTCCGTTGATGTCGGTGACCTGCCCGCCCGCTTCGGCCAGTTTGATGTTGCTACGGGTATCACCCGGCACGCGGACAAATTCGTCGGCAAAGCCCCGTGCAGCGAACAGCTGCTCGAAGGCCTGCGGGTTGCCTTCGCCGAGAAAGCCAGTAACGGTCAGCTGGTGGCCGAGATCGGCCAGCACCTGCGCCACGTTCAGGCCCTTGCCGGCGGCATGCACCTGCAGGCTGTCGCTGCGATTGACCTCGCCCAGGCGCAGCGACGGCAGCTGCACCGTCAGGTCGAGGGCCGGATTAAGCGTGACAGTGAGGACGCGAGCCATCAGCAGTGCTCCCCAACGAAGGCACGGACTTCATGTGCACCGGGCAACATCAGCGCTTGCTTGGCCAGTTGCTGGCAGGCGGTGAAATCCAGCTCGCGCACCCGCGCCTTCACCAACGCAGTACTGCGCGCCGACACGCTGAGTTCATCCACACCCAGGCCGACCAGCATCGGCACGGCGAGCGCATCAGCGGCCAGCTCGCCGCAGACGCCGACCCACTTGCCATGGGCGTGAGCGGCCTCGACGGTCATGCCGATCAGGCGCAACACGGCCGGGTGCAAGCCGTCGGCCTGCCCCGAAAGCGTCGGGTGCCCACGGTCGATGGCCAGGGTGTACTGCGTGAGATCGTTGGTGCCGATGCTGAAGAAGTCGACCTCCTGCGCCAGCACCGGGGCGATCAGCGCAGCGGAGGGGATCTCGATCATGATGCCGACCTGCAGGTCGGCCACTGGCAGCTCCTGACGCAGGCGATCGACCATGGCCTTGGCGCTGCGCCACTCGTCAATGTTGCCGACCATGGGGAACATGATCCGCAGCGGACGGCCCTCGGCCGAGGCGAGCAAGGCGCGTAGCTGGGTTTCGAGAATGTCCGGACGCTGCAGGCTCAGGCGAATGCCGCGCACGCCGAGGAAGGGGTTTTCTTCGGCCGGCATCGGCCAGTACGGCAGCGGTTTGTCGCCGCCGACATCCAGGGTTCGCACCACCAGCGGGCGCCCTTCGAGGGCTTCCAGTACACGGCGATACTCGGCTTCCTGGGTGGCCTGATCCGGCGCCTGGGCATGGTTCATGAACACCAGTTCAGTACGCAGCAGGCCGATGCCCTCGGCCCCCATCGCCACGGCTTCAGGGGTTTCGCCTGCCGCGCCGATATTGGCGGCAATCTCCACCGGATGTCCGTCGCGGGTGATGGCCGGTTCCAGGCGACGCTCATTTGCCAGGCGCTTGCGCTCCTCGCGGGTATCACGCTCGCTACGGGCCTGTTCCAGCTGCGCGTCGGTCGGCGCGACCAGCAGCTCGCCGCGCTCGCCGTCGAGCAACAACAAGGTGTTGGGTGCCAGCCCGAGCACACCCGGCCCGGCTCCGACAATCGCGGGAATGCCCAGTGCGCGGGCGATGATCGCGCTGTGGGAGGTGGCGCCGCCGCCAGCGGTAAGGATGCCGGCGACGCGCTGGGCATTGAGCGTGGCGACGTCCGAGGGCGCTACCTCGTCCATCACCAAAATGTAGGGTTCGTCCGGCGCCTGCTCGGCTTCGACACCGGTCAGACAGGCCAGCACGCGGCGACCCACATCACGCAGGTCCGCAGCACGCTCGGCCAGTAGCTTGTCGTGCAGGGCTTCCTGCTGCTGCGCTGCGCTGTCGATTTCCTCCATCCAGGCTGCTTCGCCGCTCAAGCCCTTCTGCAAGCGCACCTGGACTTCTTCGCGTAGCGCCGGGTCTTTTAGCATGGCCTGGTGAGTGGTGAAGATGTCGCGGATGCTGGCAACCTGGCTTTCTTCGATCAGCGTGCCGATTTCCGCATGAACCTTGTCCAGCGCGGCGTCCAGCCGTTGCAGTTCAGCTGCCGGCGACTCGCCGCGTTTCGGGTAATCAATCACCTGCGGTTTTCGCACCAGCACCGGACCGATGGCGATGCCCGGCGACGCGGCGATGCCGTTCACCTGCTCACCGGCGCGCAGCGCGGCCTGCTCGATGGCTGACGCTGCAGGCCCCTCGGTGATCTCGAGGGGCTCGCTCGCGTTCCCCGCCACCGGTAGCGGTTCGATCTCTTCGCCCAAGCCTTCCTCGACAGCGCGCACCAGCGCCGGCAGCGCATCGCCGGCAATGCCGGGCTCGGCCATGAATTCCAGAACCTGACCGCGCTGCGCGCCCATCGCCAACAGTTTGCTCAGGCTCTTGACCGACACGCCGGCGTTTTCGCTGCCAGCCTGACGGACGCGAATCTCTCCCTCGAAGGACTGGGCAATTTCGGTGAGCACCTTGGCCGGGCGCGCGTGCAGACCATGGGCGTTGGCCAGCGGCACCTGCGCGCTTGGCCAGTCGGCGGGCACCTCGCCGCCCAGAGCTTCGAGCACCGTGCGGCTGGAAGTCGCCTGACTCAGCTCCTGCCCGCGGCCTTCGATCAGCAGGTTGCACAGCCGCTCGAGCATGGCCTGATGCGCCTCACCCATGCTGGACAACACGAACAGCCCATTGAGCGGCTGGCCCTGATGCTCGAGATTCGAGACTGGCGTGACGAAAGCGAGGCCAGGACGCTGCACCGACTGCTCGCTGCTGAGCCACCACAGGCCATCCCCCAGCGGCAGCGACTGGCCGAGCGGCAGACTGGCATTGAAGCCAGGCTCCACGCATTGCGCCCGCTTGAGCAGCTTGACGCCCTGCCAGGCCAGCTCATCGAAGTCATCGGCGACGACGCCCAGCCCGACCAGCTCGCCATCGAGCGCCAGTGCCTGCGGCGCACCCTGCAGCAGATCAATGATCGCCTCGGGGCTCTGCGCCTTTTGCAGCGCCTCGCTCAGATCGCCTTCGCCCAGCGCTCGGGTCAACAGCTGCAGCAACCGCAGATGCTCATCCGAACGCGCGGCAATGCCGATGGCGAGGTACACCTGCTGACCGTTTCCCCAAGCCACACCTGCGGGAAAGTGCAGCAGCCGTACGCCGGTGGTGAACACCTGATCGCGGGTCTCCGGCGTGCCGTGGGGAATCGCGATGCCCTGACCGAGAAAGGTCGAGCCTTGCGCTTCGCGCGCGCGCAAACCGTCGAGGTAACCGGGCGCCACCAGCCCGTCGGCGACCAGCACCTCGCCCAGCAGAGCCAGCGCCGCGGGCTTATCTGCTGCGGCTTGATGCATGTGGATGTGCTGTGCATTCAACTCAAGCATGGGAGAACTCCTGCGGGGCTCGCGATTGTTGTGGCCGACGGCTGCGTCGGCATTGCCCGAATCCTGGGCTGGCGCTTCAGACCGAAAGACTGCTGAAACGTTTCACCTAAGGCTGGCACATTACGCAATATTGGGTAATTCTAGAAGCCCGATTTCATACCACCCGTCTCAGGACCCTCTGTTTGAAACTGACCGACATCGCCCGCCTTGCTAACGTTTCGGTAACCACGGCCAGCTACGTGCTCAACGGCAAGGCCGCTCAGCGGCGGATCAGCGCGGCCACGGTCGAACGGGTGATGGCTGTGGCTGAGCAGCAGGGTTTTCAGCTCGACCAGCAGGCTGCCGGCCTGCGCCGAGGACAGTCGCGCACGCTGGGCTTCGTTGTTCCGGATCTGGAAAACCCCAGTTATGCACGCCTGGCCAAGCTGCTGGAGCAGCGGGCACGGCAGCGCGGCTACCAGCTGCTGATCGCCGGAACCGATGACGAGCCAGACACCGAGCGTCAGGTCATTCAGCTGCTGCGCTCGCGCCGCTGCGATGCCTTGATCGTCGCCAGCTGCCTGCCAGGGGACGACGCCAGCTATCAAAAACTGCTCGCTGCAGGCCTACCGGTAATCGCCCTCGACCGGGCGTTGGATGCGGAGCATTTCTGTTCGGTGGTCAGTGCCGACTGCGAGGCGGCGGTGCAATTGACCCGCTCGCTGCACCTCCCGCCCACCGCCCACATCGCATTGATCAGTGCACGGCCAGCCCTGCGGATCAGCCAGCAGCGCGAGGAAGGTTTCCATCGCGCCTTGGCTAACCATTCCGGTCAGGTCAGCGTGCTGCGGGCCGAGCAGTTCAGCCGTGCCTGCGGCCGGCAACAGATGCTGACCCTGCTCGACAAAGGGTCACTACCTGACGCCCTGATCACCACCGCCTACGTGTTGCTAGAAGGCGTCTTCGATGCGCTGCGCGAGCGTGATCTGCTGTGGCCGGACAATCTGCAACTGGCCACTTTTGGCGATGCGCAATTGCTGGATTTCCTGCCAATCAAGGTCAACGCGATCTCCCAGCAGCATGAGCAGATCGCCGAACAAGCGTTGAGCCACGCGATTCGCGCCATCGAGCAGAACGACTATCGCCCCGGCGTTATCGCCATCGAACGGGTCCTGAAACAGCGCCGTCACTGACGCCCCTTGCGGGCGCCGACGCGCTGGCGGAAGCTTGTCGCCTTTCAACGAGCCGCCCTAGCCTAGATGAACATCGAACAGATCACCCAACGCCTGCACGCGATCCGCGATCAGAACGAGTGGCAGCGTTATCACAGCCCGAAGAACCTTGCGATGGCCGCCAGTGTGGAAATGGCCGAGCTGGTGGAAATCTTCCAGTGGCAGACCGAAGACGAATCGCGCCAGCTGCCAAGCGACAAACTCGCGCATGCCGGCCAGGAGGTCGGCGACATCCTCATGTACCTGCTGCTGATGTGCAGCGAGCTGGGCATCGACATGGAGCAGGCCTTACTGGCCAAGCTCGCCGACAACGAGCGGCGGTTCGCCCGATGAGCGACCGGCATTTCGATGAGCTGGCGACGCGCTTCGCCGAGAAAATCTACGGCGGCGCCAAGGGCGCAATCCGCCTCGCCGTGCTGCAGGCGGATCTCACCGAGGTACTGCCAGAGCGGCCTTTGCGCGTTCTGGACATTGGTGCCGGGCTTGGTCACATGAGCCTGTGGCTGGCGCAGCAGGGCCATCAGGTGACGCTGGCCGAACCCGCCGAACCCATGCTCGAAGGCGCTCGCAAGCAGTTCGCCGAAGCAGGCCAGACCGGTACGTTTATTCAGGCGCCCTGGCAGGATGTGGAAAGCCACGTCGAAGGTCGTTTCGATCTGGTCATCTGCCATGCGGTGCTGGAATGGCTGGCCGAACCGCAGGCGATCCTGCCGGTGCTGCACCGCCTGATCGCCAAAGACGGCTGGCTGTCGCTGGCCTTCTACAACCGCGATGCGCTGATCTATCGCAATTTGCTCAAGGGCCATTTCAAGAAGTTGCGCACCCAGACTTATGCCGGCGAGCGTCAGAGCCTGACCCCGCAACAGCCGCTCGACCCGCGCGAACTGGCGGCGCAACTCGCACCGCACTGGCAGGTCGAATCAACCAGTGGCGTGCGCGTATTCCATGACTACATGCCCGCCGATTTCC
>TARA_R110002095_G_scaffold87667_5_pt1 | contig 11194 bp, 9 predicted proteins | sample TARA_R110002095 | Tara Oceans TARA_R110002095 (sample SAMEA4397255) | marine metagenome | biome: Polar Biome; feature: [SRF] surface water layer (ENVO:00010504); material: water (ENVO:00002006), including particulate matter (ENVO:01000060) such as... | depth 5 m | reverse complement strand
CGCTATCAGGTCCAGACCAGCAAAGGGAGGGAATTATGCTTAGCCACTACGAAGATCAAGATGATGAGAAGTTCTGCGTGCTCTCAAATAATTAATCCGCTATTAACGAAAAGCATAAATCAAACAGCAGATCATTCGCTGGATATAAATAAAAAACGGTACTGAATCTGTAAATTCAGTACCGTTTTTCCTGCTCAGAATAATTCACGAAAATAATGAAAGAGCCAAATTAGTGCAGGGTTACGCCAATTAACCGTACCTGTTTACGAAACCGATCGAAGCTATCGCGCAGCGCGGCCAAGGGCAACAAGCTGAAATCTATCGGATCTACCGGCTTGTCGTACCAACTCAGGGTCGCCACCCGCGTCATCAGATCAAACTCGCCCAGCAATGCATCCAGGTAGATCATCACCGCCTCGACCGCCGGATTACCGTCCATATCATCGAGACCATCAAGAAACACCGACAGGTGGTATTCGCCGCCTTCCAAACGCTGACTAAACCAGAACTGATCCAGCGAATACTCGTCATCACCGACACGGATTAACTCCGGCATCGGGTTGATCCGGCCATTGAATGCGATCACCTGAAGCCCATCAATACTAGGGGCTGCATCGACCAGACTTAACACGGCAGCGATAGACTGGGTATAACCATCGCAGCCAATCACCATTTCAATACGATCGTGCTGTTCATTACGCTCAAAATGGAAGGTCAGGTTGTCATCAATGCCTTTTAACTGGTGCTCGTATTGGCTCAACAACCCATGCGCAGACTGCTCGTCGGTTTCCTCCAACAAGCCATCGATGGTGCTAACCACTTCAGACCAGAAAGCCGTTATTTTTTCCAAGTTAGGAATCACAAAACTAGTCATGTACGAGGTACAACAACGCCGGTTTGACCCATGTATTTCCCATTACGATCTTTGTAGGATGTTTCACAAACCTCTTCCGCACCCAGAAACAACATCTGGGCTACGCCTTCATTGGCGTAAATTCTTGCCGGCAGTGGCGTTGTATTCGAAAACTCAAGTGTGACGTGTCCTTCCCACTCAGGCTCCAGCGGGGTGACATTGACAATAATGCCACAGCGAGCATAGGTGCTCTTACCCAGACAGATGGTCAATACATCACGGGGAATTTTGAAATACTCCACCGTCCGCGCCAATGCAAAGGAGTTAGGCGGAATAATGCAGACATCAGCGACTACATCAACAAAACTCTGATGGTCAAAATCTTTGGGATCAACGATCGACGAGTTGATGTTGGTGAAAATCTTGAACTCGTTAGAGCAACGGACATCGTATCCATAGCTGGAGGTTCCGTAAGAAACGATACGCTCATCGCCTTTGGTACGAACCTGACCCGGCTCGAACGGAGTGATCATTCCCTGTTCCAGCGCCGCTTTGCGAATCCATCTGTCTGACTTGATACCCATAGTTCTCTTTAAAATCCCAGTTTGTCTAATTTTCGTACGGATAAACCGCCGTATAATACCCGTAATACAACAAAAATACCGCACTTAATCCCGCAGCCAATAGCGTGCTTAAAAGCGGACTAAACAAGGCTCTTGCTGATGAGAATAAGTGGCCGGTTCCGGCGCTTTCGGATCAATCGTTTTGCACCACTATCTCAGGAAACAGATTGGCATAGTTTTTAGCACGAGCAGCGAGCGAGGCTGCAAGTTTCAGCGCGATATCGCGATAAAGCGCTGCTTCTTCAGAATCAGGTTCGCTGACCAGTGTTGGACAACCCGCGTCGGCCTGCTGCCGAATGGAGAGCTTTAATGGCAGCCGACCCAACAGATCAACCTGATATTTCGCCGCAATCTGCTCTCCACCACCCTCACCGAATATCGGTTCGCTATGGCCACACTGACTGCAGATATGCAGACTCATATTCTCGACGACACCCAAGACAGGCACATCGACTTTTCGGAACATCTCGATCCCTTTCTTGGCGTCCAACAAGGCAATATCCTGCGGAGTGGTGACGATCACAGCACCGGTCAAAGGCGCCTTTTGCGACAATGTCAGCTGAATATCACCTGTACCCGGTGGCATATCAACGAACAGATAATCCAGGTCGTCCCACAGGGTTTGCGTCAGCAACTGCTGCAGCGCACCGCTTGCCATAGGCCCGCGCCACACCATCGGCTGGTCATCATCAACCAGCAAGCTCATCGACATCACTTGAATCCCATGAGCAATCACGGGGTGCATCGCATTGTCTGCCGGCTGGGGTTTAACGCCGGGAGCTATGCCCAGGATCAGTCCCTGACTAGGGCCATAAATATCGGCATCGAGAACCCCTACTCGAGCGCCCTCTGCAGCCAGCGCCAATGCAAGGTTGACGGTAGTCGTCGACTTACCGACCCCTCCCTTACCCGAGGCCACCGCGATAATATTGCGAACAGCATCAAGACTCTTCAGGTTTTTCTGTGCTTTGTGGGCCACGACCGCACTGGCCAGCTCTAGCTCCAACGCCTCAACACCCACAACAGCCAGTACCAAGTCCCGCAACTGGGACACCATCGTGGCGCTAATCGTCTTCAGCGGATAGCCCAGCTCAATCTCCAACAGACAGCTAGAGCCTTCAATCTGGATCGACTTGATCGCTCGAGCTTGCTTGAGACTCTGGTGACTATAGGGCGGGACATAATCAGCGATAGCCGCTTCAACCAGCGACTTCAGATTTGTATTCATCAATTTCCTCACAAACCGGCCGGAACCGGAATAAACCAACTAAAAAAGTCAACTATATCTCAGCATTTCAATAGCGTCACGGATTAATCTAGTTAGCGCCTAACCAGCAATACCGCCGACTCTTTATGCTGGGTGTAAGGAAACTGATCGAACAGCGCCATTCGCTGAATACTGTGAGTCTGAATCAGAGCATCAAGATCGCGCTCAAGGGTGTCTGGGTTACAGGAGATATAGAGAATACATCGATAGTTTTGTACCAGTGCCCGAGTCCCCTCATCCAATCCTGAACGTGGCGGATCGACCAATACCGTAGAGAAGTTATAGCTGTCCAGGTCGATCTCTCGCAAGCGCCGAAAGGGCCGCACTTTATGCATCGCCTCGGTAAACTCCTCGCTGGAAAGACGCGCAATGCTGACGTTATCGATGCCATTAAGCTGCAGATTATACTGTGCTGAATTTACCGAAACCTTGGCGATTTCGGTCGCCAATACTCGATCAAACTGATCGCTTAGCGCCAAGGTAAAGTTGCCATTACCACAGTACAGCTCCAGCAGGTCCCCACCGCAGTTGCGGGTCGCACCCCTCGCCCAGCCAAGCATCTTTTGATTGATCACGGCATTGGGCTGAGTAAAACTATTCTCGACCTGCTGGTAGCTCAATTTCCTGCCATCGATGCTCAGCGTTTCCAGCACCCAATCGCGCCCCAGCACCAGCTTTTGTTTGCGGCTGCGGCCTATCAGATGAATCCCCAGATCGGTTTGCAGTGGCGTTGCAGCATCCAGCCAATCCTGCTGTAACGGACGGTGGTAGAGCAGTGTCACCAGCAACTCACCACTCAGCGTGCTCAGGAAGTCGATCTGAAACAGCCGCCGAGATAACTCGGGTACCGCTTTGATCCGTTCGAGCAGCTCAAACATCACCTTCTGGATTGGCTCTGATACCATCGGGCAGTTATCGATGCGAATCGGCGTATGCTTATCACCCTGGGCAAACATCGCATAAAATAGGTCGTCGCCCTGATGCCACATTCTAAATTCAGCGCGCTGGCGATACTGTTGGAGTGGCGATGCGAAGACCTCCAATTCAGGCGGGGCAAAGCGGGAAAACTGGCTTTTCAGCGCGTCGGCTTTCTCAGCTAACAGGAGTGTATATTGCTCTAGAGTAACTGCATCTATATTCATGTAACAAAACCGGACAGGCAAAAACCGGCATTCTACCAGCCACTGAGTAAGGATTGTTGGTAAATTAGAGCAGGCTATAATTAATCTGACACTTAACCAATTAGAAGTCGTCTTGATCGCCGGTGGCTAGCTGAGCTTGCGCCAACACTCGCCAAGTATCTAGCCTCGAGCGCAGCCCCAGTTTTTCAAGGTAGACCAGATCAATAGCGCCACCCGGATAAGGCGCCCCGCCGTTTTCATACTCGTGCAGCAACGCATCCGCGACATGAACCGCTGTCAACGGACTCCAGATAACCGATCCTATCTCACTGGGGTTTTGATGCATCAACACCGCTTCGACGATGACCGGAGGAATCTTCCATAAACCCAGGATATAGGCCCCCGCTTCGGCATGGGTCACATCAAACAACACCCTTTCCACATCCGCTAACGCACGATTCTTCCGGTGGCAATAATCCACAGCTTTGTTATATTTTACAAAACCGTTCGCAGCCAGCACCAACATCCCAAAGCTGTGCAACAAGCCTCCAACGAAGGCTTGATCGGCATGCTCGCGACTTTCGCCCTCCTCCAGCATAATCGAGCGCGCTAGCTTACCCACCGCAACCGAATGCTCGCGTAACCGTTCAAGATTAAGACCCGTACCACTTTTAGCGCCAGGAAAGGATTCAAACACATGCGTTGCCAACACCATGTCACGAATCTGCCTCACCCCCAATAGGCTAACCGCCTGCTCAAGACTCGCGACACGTCGACGCAAGCCAAAAACTGCAGAGTTAACCAGTTGCAGCAGCTTGGCTGAGATCGCCATATCCTGTTCGATAATATGGGTAATCACCGCAGAGTCCGTCGTATCTTTTTCTAGAGCGCGGTTAAGCTTCTGATAAACGGTAGATGGGGAAGGGAGACGACCCACCCGACCGATTGCTTGCTTGACCCTATCGCTACTGATCATCGACTGGATTTGACAGCTATGGTCGATCGCCTCACGCAGGGAATCAAGATCACAAGGTTTATTGAGCAATTGATGGGCAAAATCGGACGCCTCAACAGAGGAGGTCATGCTGGCATAACCGGTCAGCACGATACGCGCCACGCCTGGTGCGACCTCAACAGCTTGCGCCATCAATTCCGCACCATTCATACCGGGCATCTGCATATCGGTAACCAACACATCAAAAGGATGCTGACGCAACTGCTCTAAAGCATCGGCCCCTGAATTACAAAAGGTCACCTCCCAACGATCTCGCTGACTGCGGAATAAACGCCGATAGCCATCGAGGACATGGGGATCGTCATCAACAATCAATAGCCGTTTTTTTACTATGACAACCTTGGTGCTTTGCGGCTGAGACAAACTGTTCTCCATTAAACGGTCGAAGCCGGTAGAATCAGAGGCATTATTGACCCACCTGCGACGGTAACGAGCACAGGTAGATTAAGCCTGTAGAGCCTACCGCAACAGATGCCGGTTTGTAACTAACGACGAACAGTATACAATTCGCCGACCGGATTGGGAGCGCTACCGCTCTGTATAAAAACGCGCCCAAGACTCTCCAGTTTGAGCTATCGTCACGGAACACCAAGCATTATGTCGACTTCACCTCGTAAAATCCTTGTCACCAGCGCCCTTCCCTACGCCAACGGCTCTATCCATCTGGGCCACCTGCTGGAATATATTCAAACCGATATCTGGGTCCGTTTTCAGAAGAGTCGCGGTGAACACTGTACCTATGTCTGTGCCGATGATGCGCACGGCACTGCAATCATGCTCAAAGCAGAGCAGCAGGGCATCTCTCCCGAGGAGCTGATTGCTCAGGTGAGCGCTGAACACCAAACCGATTTTGCCGATTTTTTTGTTAGCTTCGATAACTACCACTCCACCCACTCTGACGAGAACCTCGAACTCTCCAGTTTGATCTACAATCGCTGCAAAGAGGCGGGCCATATCGCCAGCCGAACCATCACCCAGGCTTACGACCCAGAGAAACAACTGTTCCTAGCCGATCGTTTTATCAAGGGCACCTGCCCTAAGTGCAAAGCTGACGACCAGTACGGGGACAACTGCGAAGCCTGCGGAGCAACTTACAGCCCATCAGAACTGATCAATCCACGCTCCGCCATTTCAGGGGCGACTCCGGTCGATAAAGACTCGGTCCATTTTTTCTTCAAGCTCCCCGATTTTACCGCGATGCTGCAGCAGTGGACCCGAAGTGGCACGCTGCAGGAGGAGATCGCCAACAAGCTAGCGGAATGGCTGGATAGCGGACTACAGGAGTGGGATATCAGCCGGGACGCACCCTACTTTGGCTTCGAGATCCCTGGAGAGCCAGGCAAATATTTCTACGTCTGGCTAGATGCACCTATCGGCTACATGGCCAGCTTCAAAAACCTCTGCGACAGAACCCCCGGACTGGAGTTTGACGACTACTGGCGATCGGATTCACGCGCCGAGCTTTACCACTTTATCGGCAAAGATATCATCAACTTTCACGCCCTATTCTGGCCTGCAATGCTTAGCTGCTCGGGCTTCCGCACCCCCTCTGCGGTGCATGCCCATGGCTTTCTGACCGTCAACGGTAAAAAAATGTCTAAGTCGCGAGGCACTTTTATTAAGGCCCGCACCTACCTCGACCATCTTGACCCTGAATACCTGCGTTATTACTTTGCCGCAAAGCTCAACAACCGAGTGGAGGATCTGGATCTTAACCTGGATGACTTCATCCTCCGTGTAAATTCAGACCTGATCGGCAAAGTCGTCAACATCGCGAGCCGCAGCGCAGGCTTTATCACCAAGAGATACGACGGCTACCTGTCCGACACCTGTAGCGAACCCGAACTGATAAAGCAGTTTGTCGTCGCTGGCGCTGATATTGCCACCCTCTACGAGAATCGAGAATTCGGCAAGGCGATCAAGATGATCATGAATCTGGCCGATCAGGCTAATGAATATATCCATCATCAAGAACCCTGGGCGCTGGCCAAGCAAGAAGGCCAAGGGCAACGTGTCCAAGACGTCTGCTCGGTGGGGATCAATCTGTTCCGGATCCTGATGATCTATCTCAAGCCGGTATTGCCTCAGATGTGCGCCAAGGCTGAACACTTCCTCGATAACGATCTGAACTGGAATGCACTAGAGCAAACCTTGCTAGGCCATCAGATCAACCGCTTCAAACCGCTGATGACGCGGGTCGAACAGGAAAAAATTGATGCGATGACTGCGGCATCCAAAGAATTGGTTGCAAAAGAAACAGCAACAAACGAAACCACGCAGCCAGATAGCGTATCGGAGAGTCCACTGAGCAAAGAACCTATTGCGGAACAGATTGAGTTCGCTGATTTCGCCAAGCTCGACCTGCGCATCGTCCGAATCGCCAAGGCCGAGCACGTTGAGGGAGCCAAGAAACTATTGCGCCTGACACTGGACCTGGGCGGCGAATCACGCAATGTCTTCGCAGGCATCAAGTCAGCCTATTCACCCGAGGATCTAGAAGGCAAGCTCACCGTCATGGTTGCCAATCTGGCTCCGAGGCAGATGAAATTCGGCTTATCCGAAGGCATGGTTCTCGCCGCAGGTCCCGGTGGCAAAGAGCTCTGGATTTTAGAACCACATCAGGGTGCACAAGCTGGAATGCGTGTTTGCTGAAGAAACTGGTGAGTGCAAGGCTCACCATACCCCTCCGGTCAATCCATACCATAGCGCAGCCCCAAGAACGGGCTGCAGCAGCAAAAGAATGGCCCCGCCCAAACAGAACCAACGCATTCTGGCAGCACGGGCACCTACCAGTAGCTCTGTTCTAAACACCACCGGCATCCCCTCAGGCGGGTACACGACCTCTTTAGCGATCTGGTTGGATAGCAGATAGAGGTATAACCCTATCGCTACCGACAGCAGACCGCTGGAGATCACCAGCCACAGCAACAACCGACTGATAACGAGCAGGGCTTGACCGGGATCGAAATGCAGCAACAGTTGGATATCGACCAAGAGCTGCGAAACGATCCCTCCAAGATATAAAAAGATGCCAACCACCACGACCAACAGTACAAACATAGCCACCCGCGCAGCGACACTTCCTTCTCGGTATTCGGCCACAAAGAGACTCCTTTGTGTGAGTGAGGGGGTTTATCTAAGAGCAATACTTTGATAAATATACGCCTAAGCAACCCACGAACAAGTTCCACCCTGGATATTTAATGCTATTCTAGGCCGCAATGGATACCTTGATGCTTTAACAAGCAGGAGAGCACGATTATGAGAGGAACTTGCACGCAGTGGTCAGCACAGATCATTGCACTAGGCCTTGCAGTGATACTGACTGGTTGTTCGAGCAATTCGTACCCACCCTTGGAACGCTCCATATCCAAACAGCCATTCACCACCGATCCGGATCAATACAATTATCTTGTCGGCCCCGGTGATAGCCTCAATATTTTTGTATGGCGCAATCCAGAGGTCTCTCAAAGCGTCACCGTTCGCCCCGATGGAAAAATAACTACGCCACTGGTTGAAGACATCCCGGTCAGCGGACTCACCCCGACCCAGGTCGCGCGTCTGATCGAGGAGAAGCTGAGCATATACATTAAAGAGCCGATCGCTACGGTGCTGGTCGGTGGCTTTATTGGGCCCTATTCCGAACAGGTTCGGATCATTGGTGAGGCCAGCGAACCCCAGTCGCTTTCCTATAAGGAAGATATGACCCTGCTTGATGTGATGATCGCGGTAGGCGGGCTGACCGAATTTGCAAATGGCAACGGCGCCAGTGTGGTCCGAATTATTGACGGCGAACAACGCCAGTTTGGCGTGCGCCTCCATGATCTGGTCCGCGGTGGTGATATCAGCGCCAATGGCGATATTCTTCCAGGGGATATCGTGATCATTCCTGAGTCTTGGTTCTAAGCCCGGAAAACGCTCACTATGCAAGATATTTTAGACCAGCTAAAAACTCTGGTTCTTGGTGTTTGGCTGCACCGCTGGGTAGCGGTGCTTATCGCGTGGCTAGTATGCCTAATCGGCTGGCCTTTTGTGCTCAAATTTCCAGACCAGTATCAGTCCCAGGCGAAAATCTATGTCGATACCCAGTCACTGCTCTCGCCTCTGCTGCGCGGGCTGACGATTCAGACCAACCCGACCCAACAGGTTCAACTGATCGTTAAAACCCTGTTTACCCGGCCCAATCTGGAAAAAATCGCCCGCCTAGCAGATCTAGACATCAAGGCCAAGGACTCGCAGGAGTTCGACCTGGTCATCGCCGAACTCCAGTCCGGGCTCCAACTCAATCAAGCCGGACGCGATAACATCTACCATATCGCTTACTCCAGCAGCTCCGCCAACGAAGCTAAAAATGTGGTCCAGGCTACCCTAACCACCCTGGTGGAAAATACCCTGGGAGACAACCGCAAGGATTCTGACAGCGCTACCGATTTTATCGACCGGCAGATAGCCGAATACGCAACCCGTCTCAACGAAGCCGACAATCGTCTCAAAGAGTTTAAGAAAGCCAACTTTGAACTGATGAGCCCCGATGGCGGCTATTACACTCGTATTCAAAGCCTTAAAGCCACCATCGCCAGCGTAACTCTCGAACTCAATGAAGCCCAAACCAGGCTCAAATCAACCACCCAACAACTGGCTGGCGAACAACCGACGTTTGGCATCATGCAGGACAGCTTTACCCCGCAATTTGGCGTTAGCTCCAGCTTCGACAACCGGATTGATTCGCTCGAGAACAAACTCGACGAACTGCGCCTCAAGTACACCGATATCCACCCGGATATCAGAGAGACCCAGCGGATTATCGATGACCTGAAACGCAAGCGTGATATCGAACTGGAAGAGCGTCACAAGGAGACCGCGCTAATCAACAGCCAGCGTGGCGGCGGCGGACTGAACGAAAATCCCGTTTATCAAGAGTTGAAGCTAACTAAGGCGCGTGAGCAGTCCAATGTTCGCTCACTTCAGGTTCGACTTAGCACCTATGACGAACAACTCAAGCAGCTGCAATCAAAAATCAACAGCATTCCCGATATCGAAGCCGAATTGAAGGCGCTGGATCGGGGTTACCAGATCACCCAGGAAAAGCATAACGAGCTTATGAGTCGTCGAGAATCGGCCCATCTATCCCAACAAGCCGATGCCAGCTCAAATAGCTTCCAGTTCCGGGTTATCGATCCGCCCCGGACACCCACTGCCCCGACAGGGCCTAATCGTCCGCTATTTCTCTCTGGGGTTCTCGTTGTCTCGCTCGCAGCAGGGATCGGTTTCGCTTTCTTGATCAGTCAACTGCGCCCGGTATTTTTCAGTACTAAGCAGCTGAATGCGATCACCGGCTTCCCTGTGCTAGGCTCGGTAGGGGTATATAACAACCCAGATATTAACCGTCGAACCCGCAGACGTTACCACGCTTTTATCGTGCTGATACTGGGATTGCTGGGCTCCTTTTCCGCAATACTACTGCTACAGCTGTTCCCAGACATTAATAATCAGGTCACCGCACTCTTGCCCGATATACCCAGCCAGTTCAATGGGGCTTATCTGAAGGCCAAGCTATTCATCATCAACCTGATCAACCGTTTCTAGGGGAGTGGCATGAGTACTATCGAACGAGCCCTAGAAAAAAAGCGTCAACTGGCCGAAAACAGACGCCGGTTAGAACAGGAACAAGCGGCGCGTGAAGCCAGTCTTCGAGGCGACAATGATCCAACACTAGTTAGCCAAGAGACTGCGTCTCAGGGTATGAGTAACCCTCAACTAACGGCAACTCTCTCAGCGCAGATTCAAGCCTCAGCTAAAGTTCAAGTCGACACCCAGCAACAGGCCGAAGAGGGTAAACATACAGACCCACAGGTCAACATCGACATCAAACGGCTAGAATCGATGGGGATGGTCTCCCCTACCGAAAACTTCACCAAAATCAAGGAAGAGTACCGCTACATCAAACGACCTCTGCTTAATAATGCGTTCGGCCCCGGCTCCAGCACCCTAGATCAACCCAACCTGGTAATGGTTTCGAGCAGCTTCCCCGGCGAAGGGAAGACCTTCACCACTATTAATCTAGCGATCAGCATGGCGATGGAAGAGGATCGCCAGGTGCTCCTGATCGATGCCGATGTGATCAAACCGAGCATCTGTAGCCGACTTGGTATCGACGAACAACCCGGGCTGATGGACTATCTAACCGGCAAGGTCGAGGTAGCGGATATTATCATCAACACTAACATTGCTAACTTGAAATTGATTACCGCTGGCCGGCGCCACCATCACTCCAACGAGATGATCGCCAGCGAGAAAATGAAACGTTTTATGGAG
>TARA_R110002095_G_scaffold2396_12_pt1 | contig 11220 bp, 21 predicted proteins | sample TARA_R110002095 | Tara Oceans TARA_R110002095 (sample SAMEA4397255) | marine metagenome | biome: Polar Biome; feature: [SRF] surface water layer (ENVO:00010504); material: water (ENVO:00002006), including particulate matter (ENVO:01000060) such as... | depth 5 m | reverse complement strand
GGAGAGAAGTGATGTGCTCTTTACCGGTCTTGGTGTTGAGCCATGAAACACGACGGAAAAGACCCGACCGGATGAGGGTTTGAGTCATGGTCTGTTGTGACCTAACAGCATCGTCACCATACATGGCTTGCAGGTGATTGTATAGTGTATCGGCCCGCATACAGTCTTGGTGTGTGTTCATAAATGACCATACCCTCTCAAGCAGGCGTGAGTTGTTTCTGTTGCTCCCCATGCCCTTTCCTACCGTTGTGGGGGTATAAAGGCTTTGTTTTTGTTGATTCGATATTCCGAGAAACAAATAAACGCTGTACTGCTCTCTAATGCTTTAATTCTTTTTTTGTTTCATAGGTGTTTAAGAAAAAGTAGTAGTTAAGATAAGAGGGAATCGTATAAACCTCTATGAAGTATTGAAAGAATAAAGGAATAGGCTTGCAGTGTACCGTTTATTTCTTTCAGTGGTGCGTTTAAACAAGTAAAACAATTCAACGAGGTACACTTTGGAACCTACGAAGTTCCAAATCATCTCGCTCAGAAAATCTCATTCCGTTGGGAATAGTTTCCATTGTGGGAAAAGAAAGGTTGAGCCTGCTGATTGCGGAAAGATTCTCCAACCTTTCCCCGATATTTTCGGTGACTTTTACCATGTTGGAAACCGGAAGAACATCGTGCCTTCTTGGTCGGAATCCGGATGCTCCGATTTCGATAACGGAATAAATAAGATGATTTCCCCCAATACTATCGGTGACAACGACTTTGTAATTTGCTCTTCCCGCTAAAGGTATGACTAATGCCGGTATTGTTTTTGCTTTGGTCTTGGTGTGAATTGTTAAGGGAATAGTGTACGAATCTTTGTATTCTCCCTCAAGTAAAAGAAGTGTTGGGGTGACTTCTGTTTCTGATGCGCTCGGAGAAACACTTAGGGCAAAAATACCTTTAGTCGGTTTTCCGTCTTGGTCCTTCCAATCTCCATTTCGTATTTGTATTCGGAGATAAGGCCAAGCATCGGGGTCGCAAAGCAGTCCGTCAATCGCCATGTGTCCAACAATCCCCTGTTTCAAGTCGTTGTTGACTGGATTGCGGGGGAGTGGGTTGTCGGGATAGATTGCGTCGAGTAGTGACCACAACGCTCTCTTACCGTGTAGTATGATTTCTCCCGATGGTGTACTGATTCCAAAGTACGGTTGAAAGATTCTGTTAGTACCTGACTTAGAATAAGGGTAATAGAATGTGACCTTCAAGTCCTTGGTTCGACAGAACAACCAATTGCCAATAATCACGCTGTTGTCACCTTTTCGACCCACTCTTTGAATGCGTCTTCGTTTTCGATGAAGTAACCTTTGCACAAATAACTTTTGCCTTCTTGTGTGATGTGCATTTGACCATTCGACAGCCCTTTGATTTGGCGACAGATTTGAGCGATACCGTTTGCGTCGGGAACATAGTTCCCAGCGAGTCCGGTTGCCTTGACGAGTTCAACGATTTCCCCACTCGGCACGAGTCGGTCTTCGTTGTCTTTTAGCACTTGTACGATTCTTTGCTTGAGCGCAAAGTTCCGTGGCATTTTCTTTCGTGTAGCCATATCATTCAACTCCCGCTGGGTTCCACCAATGAGGCGCAGGTACGCCTTTGTCCCAACAAGCAAAGCCAGCCTTTTCACGCATATAAAAGATGCGGTAGGCTTCGACTGCGGTGTGCTTTGTGGCGTCGAGCAGGTCGAGGTTGCGCCCTTCGGATTGATTGAGGCAACGGGCGAACGGCGTTCTTTCTCCTTCGGGTATGTAGTCTATCCACAGCACTGCGCCCGCCAAATGTCTTAATTGTTGTTGGGCGAAATGTTCTTTGTCGAACCGTATTTTGAATTGCTCACACAGTTCTTGGGTGTGCTGGTAAAGCCAAATCCAATTGCTAAGATTTTCGGATGCCCACTGCGTTGCTGGGTGGTTCTTGTAGCCACCCTTGTGTGGTTGACCGGTCGTTTTGGTGAGAGGCATTTTGTGAGCGGGTGCGTCGTTGTTGAGCAGGCCGCTAACGAGCATCTGTACGCCTTCAACGCACATCTTGCTTGCGTGGGTATCACAAACCATTTGAGCCGCTGTATCGGGACAGTCGTCGAGTGCGACGAAGTGTGTCATGCTCCCAACTCCTTAATCTTGCCGATGGCATCTTGGTGGGCTTTCATTAGGCGGTCTGTGAGTGCTGATGTGAACGGGTAGGATTCAATCCTCATGTGCTTGCATAGTTCCTCAATGATTTTGATTGCATCTTGTGTGATGTCTTGTACATCGAGGGTGCATTGGTGGTTGATGGCAAGCATCGCCTCCATGTTATCGGCAAGGGTGAATTCGATGCTCATTGGTATTCCCCCAATTTTTCTTCAAGAGCCTCGTCGGACAGCAGTTCGGTGCGAAGTTTGTTGAGTTCTTCCTTCACTGCGTCGGGGTGTTGGTGGCTGAAAGACCAATCGTTGATTGGTACTACATCGCACCACGGGTCGCCGGTCATCATCACGCTGATGGTCTGTCGGTAGCCTTTTGGCCCCATGACGCCTTCGTGTCGTACACCGTATTGGAAGGTGAGGTTGGTGTGTTCGTAGTTGAGTGCTTGGTGTGCAATCTCGTGATAGTCAAGAGTTCGACCGTAGCAGTTCAAGAGGTGGTGAAGTTCGTATTGGTCGGGCATGGTAAAGAAGCGCACGATTGTGAAACCTCTTGTGGTCATTCGTTCGATGAACCTTGCGAGGTTGTCGGTGTAATCGTACTTGCGTAGTGTTGCGTCAATTATATCTGTGTTTGTTTTCATGTGTGTATCTCCATTGTTTTTGTGTGGGGTGTGTCGGGTTGTCTGCCTACAAATTAAGTAGTATCTCTTACTATTTAAAGTTGTTGGTAGTGCGACTAAAGGAGGGGTCAAGGCTCAACGCCGACTCCTGTTGTTGTTTTTCTTCTTGCGGCAAGTTTGACAAAGACCGGTGCCTCGTCCTCTTTTTGGTGGTCGGCAATCTTTTGCTCCGCAAATAGTATTCCGGCAATCCGTACATTTGGTTGAGTCTGCTACATTTTGCAGAATGTCGGATGGGATTGGCTCTTCGGTGAACAGGTAGGTGTGTATCGGTGAAGTGAGTGGAATGAAGGCGGCGCCGGTGGCGGTGGTGAGGGTGGCGGCGGCGAGAGCGTATTCCTTCTCTTGGGCACTCCATCCAGTACCGCAGGTTTCGCAAGAATCTGCTTGGAGGATTGCATCTTTGAGTTCCATCAAATGCCAATTGAATCCGAAATCACGCTTGAGTCCTCCGGCAACAAAATTTTGTTGGTGCGAGTTTTTGATGATGATGGCGAATTGTGCGTCGGGACCGATTTTCCACGGCGTTCCGAGGCCGTAAAAGAATCTTGGACCTTCGGGGTGGTCGAGCGTGTACAGGATTGGTTGTTTGAGTTGGTAGTCCGCAGGGTACCACATTCGTAGGGACTGTGGGTACGGTTTGCTCAAATCTCCCTGTCCGATTGGGTTCACGCCGTCACCTCTTTTAGTCGGTATAGCATCTGTTTTTCGTTTGCGTTTATTTCAAACCGGTCATCCATCCTAATGAACATTGAGATTTGGTGGGTGGTCGGTAGGTAGCGATTGGTGACATGGCGTGGTTTGGAGCGGGGGGGACGGCTTGAATGGAGAGCGGCAGTTGTCTGTCTATCTCGCAGTCGCTTGTTTTCAGCATCGGTCAAGATGTTGTTGTCGAGAAGCATACCCGTGATTTCACGACTGCTTGCCCATTGGTTGTCATTACCTGTTAGGGCAATAACAATGCGGTCTGTGACTTGCTTGCGTCGTCGTTGCGTTCTGTCGCCAATCGCCATCACTCTTCACCGTCCTTCGGTCTTTTTTGTAGGATTCGCCAACCGGTTTGAAGTCGGTCGTGGCAATTCTTGCAGGCGGTGCGTGTGGTACCGTCAACCAACTTATTGCAGGAGACGAACTTGACGGCTGGGTGCTTCTTGAACTCACCGAAATGGGAATGGAAGGTGTGCATACCCTCTTCCCATTGGAACTCCGTTGAGCCAGCCATGTACTTCAATTTTTCTTCGGGGTATGAGGCTGGTGGGGTCATGGAACTGCCGTGGAACATACACTGCGAGAAGACGCCACGGGAAATGAGGCGTGGTTCGCTTGTGCCTTCGTAGTCCGGTTCAGTGTCACCGTTGAAGGTGAAGTCACCGTCGTCGGCTCGTTCGTCGTACCCGAAATTGTACCCGCTTCGTTCGATGTACTCACGAGCGGCGGCAACGGATTTTGGGCCGGTGATGGTAGCGTACCGAGTCATTTTTTCGGTGACAGCAAATCGGTAAATCTTCGTACCGTCTTGCTCCGTGTGTACGGAGTCAAGGTGTCCGGTATAGAAGCAGTCGATTGGGGTCAAGGTAGTCATACTTCCACCTCACCGATGAGCGTTTCGCATTGGAAGCAGTGAACCTTGCCAGCAGTGGCGTTGAAGTAAATGTGCCATGAAAGGGACAGTGAATCTTCGGAGCACCGTCGGTTGGGACAGTTGACCGAGTTGTTTTGAACTCGTACCCGTGGTGCAGGGATGAAGATAGTCATACTTTCACCTCAATAGTAAGGGGGTCTGTTTGAGCGTTTGTTTCAAAGTGGTCGAATGACTTCTGCCAAGAGTTGTGTGACATGAAGTAAATGACATTTGGGTGCATCATCATGTTGATTCTGCCGGATTGTTGAACATCGTAGTAGTTGCTCCACATGGCGTGGGTGATTGTGTAGGGTGGCTGTATTTTTCGCATATTATTATCTCCATTGTTTTTTTGTGTTTGGAATGTGTTGATGTCGGGCAAGCACTGCGGCTGGCCGTCATTCACGGTCACATCGGCAACTCAAGCGATGAGGCGGGCCACCACGGAATCCCATGCTTTTGCCTTTGTGTTGGAACCGACGCCAAGGACGGCGGATTCGACGCGCTTTTGGTTCACAGTCCCTGCGGAGTTGTGGACCCATGCGTGGTCGATGTATTCGGTGACGACATTGAACGACTGCCAAGCGGTGTCACGCATAGCGGCGGTGTTGTTCGTGCGGGACTTCTCAAGGGCGAGAAGGTGGTTCATGGTGTTGAACCCACGGGTCTTGAGGCCGTGTTCATTTTCACCATCACGGAGTTTCTCGTCGGTCTTTAGGCCGAGAACATCAATGTAGTATTCGGCCCTGTCAACGGCATCCATCTCAACAGCCATCAGTTCACCAGCAGTGTCGGCAAAGTTTTGATTGAGCGTGTCGGTCAATTTGATGGCGTGTCGCATTTCAGCAAGTCGGTCGTGCATCTTCGACGAGTGTCGGATTGAGAGGTCACGAGGGTTGATGTTAGCCCGCTTGAGGCTTGACATTGCGTGGCGGAACTGGTTGGTACAGCCAAGGCGGACATTGGTCGGTACACATCGCACACCTTGCGACCCGTCGTGGGCGTTGGTGAGATAGATGTACTGGTTGAGGTCGTCCCATCCGTCGATGCGGAAGGAGTCGGGTAGTGAGAAGGATGCGTAAAGGCTTGAGCCTCCGTCAATCATTCCAACTCGGTCCCATTCGATTTCGCCGGTACCCACAAGGGTGTCGGCCATCGCAAGCAGTTCGGCGTTTTGCAGGACATTGTAGGTTTTGCCTACAACGCCGAGCGTGTGGTCGTTGTCTGTTCTTGCGACCCGTTGGAACTTGCTCCGGACTTCTCGTCCCTGTGCTGTGTACAGCGGTTCGGTCTTCACACCGAAGTCCATGCCAGCATTGGCAAGCACCTCGGCGGTTGTTTCTCCATGGGCTTTTTGACCCATCGTCATATATGCGGCTATCATTCTTGTCATAGTTTTCATCTCTTTTTTTTTCATTTGTTTTTTGGGGGGTGTATTGCGTTGTCGGCTTGTCGGCTTTCTCCGCTTACAAATTAAGTACTTCGTCCTACTATTTAAGTCTTTCGGTAGGGCGACTAAACACACACACACCATTTCACTGCGAGTCCCCGTGCCCCCTGTAGTGTGGGGGTAGGTGGACAGCCCAGCGAATTGTTCGGCGTTGTACTTTTATGCCGTCGTCGTATTCTGTTCGCCATTCTGTTGTCGAAACAATACTTGAAGTGTTTTCTTCGGTAGCGTTGTGCTTGCGGGTGTACTGCGCCCACACTGCGGTTGTTGGGAAGTGGCGGTGTAGTGGTGATTTAGACACATACGGCCAAACTCGTTGCATCAAGTCGTACAGTTCGTCACGGGTGAAGGTTATCGGCCCGCATCCAATTCGTGAGTGGTAACGCATCATCTTGTACATCTCCCACATACACCTTGTAGTTAGTTTTGTCGTCAAAGTATTGCACCCCCTTTCGGTTCGTCGTCGTCGTCACCCATGGCGGCGTTGAGTTCTGCCATTTCCATTTCCTTGCGGTGGCCGAAGTCGTGCGTGGCGAGCATGTGATACACATTGTAGTCCGGCCCGACAAATTCGGTGCCGCATGTTTGACATGTCATGCGTATGATGTTGATTTGTGAAACCCACATTTTGCGGTCTTGGAGATATACCCCGTCACCGCTGGTTTCGGTACCAATCATTTCGGATATTACTTTTTCGAGAATATCAAGTGTCAAATCCTTTCTTCCGTTCATTCTTCAAACACCCCATGGAACTTCAAGTAGCAATCGGCACACACTTCAAGATGAGTCGCTGGCGGAAGGGGGATGGTATTGTCACTGTGGATGATGTACCTTTCACCGGCTCGCCATTCTTCGCATGACGGATATTCGCAGGGGCGTTTTGAGAACGCGATGGGTTCGTTGTTTTGACCTTCGTCTTCATCGAAGGGAACAGGGTTGAAGTGTTCGACGCAGACTTCGCAAGAAGTGTAACGACTCATGCGACCACCTCTTCGACTTTGTAAAGTGAGTACCATTCGAGCAATAATTGGGCGTTGATAAATTTAACTAATTGGGTCAAATTTTCGACTGGTACGATTTCAGTGTGCAATTCTTCGTTTTCTTGATAATCGGCAAAGACTCGCCATGTGACGCTGAATCTCATCATTCGCAACACCACACATGGCCGTTGGAGTAGGTGAAAGAATGGCGCAGTTCTGATTTCCAATACCACTCAAAGTCCACATAGCGGAAGAGTGGGTTGTTGTTGTTCATATCAATCCAACCGACTTCGGTGGCGTATTCTTCGGCAAACGCTTTGGGTGAATCATATTTTCCCATGTATTGTTCATTGAAGGCCCATTCAAGTTCACCTTTGAGGTGCGACATGTTCCATGAGTCGTGGTTGAACCAATGGAAGAAGGCGTCGGCGCCCACTCTCATCGCATGCATGACTTCGATGAGAAACTCAATGTCGGGATTTTCGCCAATGTTGGGAACGCCGTCATAATCGTGAATCGCCCATTCGTCGTGGAAAGGTCGGGGGCAGGCGACCATGTGGTCTGTGTTTCGGTCGGTCGGTGTTTCGGTCGGTGTATTGGTTTTTTCATACCGCCGCTCCAATTCGTCGGTATCAATCCACATACCGTGAACTCTTCCCTCGTTGTAGCATCCGAGGCAACTCATGTACACTTTGGGTTCGCTCATTCGTCACGCCCCCAGTTGTTGTCCTTGTTGCGTTTGTAATCGGATTCGTGGCACGGCCAAACGGCGATGTCCCATCGAGAAATCTTGAATCGGACGATGGGACTTGAAACACAATCACGGAACTGGTGCGGTTTTGCGTTGGCGTGTTTGGTGAGCAGTTCTTCGGTCTGCCTGTTCGTCATGTCAAACCAATAGGAGTCAGCCGAGAAGCCTTGGCCTATTTTGATGTTGACGCTGTTCTTGAGCGGGTTCCAATGCTCTTGGGGCGACATACGAATCTTGGCCCGTTGTCGCCGCAGGGCGTTGTATGTTCTCACAAATTGGGTGGGGTCTGTGACCTCCCAAAATTCGTCTTCAATGTTTGCTGGTATGTTTATTTTTTGCATATTTATATCTCCATGTTTTTTTTGGTGTGTCGCTGTCTTTGTCCGCTTACAAATAGAGTACAATGTCCTACTATTTAAAGTTATCGGTTGTCCGACTAAACACTACTACCCTCAGTTTTCGACCCAACCTCCGAAGATTTCGCTCTTCGTTGGCTCGCCAAAGCAAACCATGTACACATGGGTCACGAGGCGGCGGTCGGATTTTCGGGGAGCAGTGTCAACCACAACTTCGCCTTTGCTGGTTATGCCGATGGCGTGGTTGGGGGTGCGAATGATGAATGCCGCAGGCTCGTAGCAGGTGCGGGTTTCTTGAACCCAAGACTTTTTATTGTCGGGACAATAGTATTCAGCCTTGCGGACTTCGCCGCCATACGCCTTGTCGGAAATGTCCTTGGCAATTTTTCGGAATTGTGAAACGGTGAGTTTCTTTTTCGGCAATAGTTTTTTGGCTTCGCTCAAGCGTGAGCGCACCGTGAACTTCTTGCGGGAGGCCCGCACGAGGTCATCGACATTGTGTAGGTACCGCACCTTGTCGGCAACGCCCAACCATTTTGCGACCGCTTGGGCGCATTTGTTTTGGTTTGGATTATCCGGATTGTTTGACTCCTTGATTTGGGTTTCCCGATAACTCAATCTATCACCTCCACATCATAAGTTATTCCATAACCACTCCAAATGAGTAGGTCGACAAGTTGCCTCTTTGTCAATCGCAATAGAGCGACTTCCGTCACACTGCCCCCAATTATCGCTTCTGTGACTTTATCAATTCGGCTCATTCTTTCGCCTCCAATGTCAACCGGTTGAGGGTGGTGGATTCGTTGTCACGGAAGGAGCCGTGTCGCTTGACGGTACCCGATAGCGTGATGCGCTGGTTCGGTTTGAGGCCGTAGGATTTGTAGTCAAATTTTCCGAAGGATATGATAGACTCGTTCTTTTCGGTGACGAACTCCGTGAGCGTGTAACCGTTTTTCGTGATGCGTTGCTCAACGAATCGACATTTCACCGTGACCCGCTCGCCCACATCATGCGGGAGGCGTTTGGTGGTTTCCTTTGGCTTCGCTTCTTCGACGGCATCGAACCATTCAGCGTGAACGGTCTTGAGCCAACGGGAGGATGCGCCAGCGTACACATTCCAAGTTTTCTTGTACACCATGCCGGACTTGGCAATCGAGAGGACTTTTCGAGAAAATTCGCTGGGCCGGTCGTCTTTCATCGCTTCGATGGCCGAGGCGAAGGAGAGCGAGAGCATTTGAGAGTCGGGCGTGGGTTCCACGAGGTAGGCGAGGTCTTCCATGCGGTGCCTGCCCTTGAACCGTTTCGGCCACACATTTGCGATGCGGAAGGATTCGGTGAACTTTTTCGTTTCCATGTGGACAACGCCAACAGCGACTTCATCGCCGTGGAACTCGGCAACGCCGTTGAGAAGCATGGACCCCATGCCGGAGCGGTAGCCCCGATTTTTGAGAGCGTATGCCGCCACCAAATCATTGAGGACGGAGGTCGGGTGTGTGGTCGTGTAGGCACGACCGCCGAAGTAGCCACCACCTGCCTCATCGGGAGGGGGACGGGTGCCTATGTTCATCAGTTTTTCGAGGTCTTCGGGGCTGATGCCGGTGTACGAGAGAAGGCAGGTCGAGCCAACGATTTTCGTTGAGCCTTTCGGTGAGCGGACGATGAGGGTCCGTTTTCGACGCCGTGGCCCGCTGGTGCAGTGGTCACAGTGGTCGAGGAATTTTTCGGGAAGTTTCCGCCTGCCTATTTTTTCGGGCAATTTTTCGCCGAACATCGGAGTCCAAATCGCAGGGGAGTCGGTCGGGTCGTTGGGGTCGGAGGGGTCGCAAACAGCCACGACCGTCCAATCGCTCGGCGGGTCGTAGTCCACGACAATTTGAAGCATCGGGTGCGGCGTGTATCGAGCGTCGAAGGTTTCCGGTGGAAGCGCACGCCGATGTTTGAGAGCGGTGAGTTGCTCATGCGTGAGCGTGGTGCTGGTGAGCCGAACCGTTCGGTCAGTCTTTGCCAGCGACCAACGGGAGCCGTCGGTGGCGACGAAGGGGCCGGATTTGTTTTTCCGGAATACTTTTCCATCGAGCGTTTTTTCGTCGATGCGCCATTCGACAGGCGTTTGAGATTTGGCTCGCTTGGCGAACTTTTTGAGGTACGACTCCGCACGGTCACGGAGGTACGGCGTGAACAGGCGGGAAGTGATTTGAACCATCAATTTTCACCATCCGTTTTTTCATCGAAGAGGTCGAGGCCGATTGACCATCGAGCGTTTTGGGTGGCCCATGAGTCTGTGCATTTTCGGCAGGCGCACACGATATTTGAAACCGTGAGATTTCCACGCTCGGAATTTGTGAGCGGACAGAATCGGCAGGGGAGGACCGGCAATTTCACAACGGAACCTCCCGTGTGTACACGACGAATACGCCGGGGAATTTTTTGACGAAGGCACGAATCTTGGAGCGGCGCAGGTATTCGGGGTGGCCGATGATGCCGTACTGCCGGACGAGCGAGGCTTCAAGCGAAGCGTTGTCGAGGTTGTCGTACATTTTGTGAAAGTCGTAGTCGTAGCCACGGAACTCCACGGTGAGGGGAATCGCCATCAGACAGCACCCCACAGGAAAGTGAATGTGCCACAGTGGACACATCGGACATTCTCAAGGGAATGGCCTATCGGTCGGAATTTTCGGCAACCGCATTTTTGACATGCGATGCCCTTCACGGTTAGGGTTTCAGTTGGGGTATGTTGGCTCATTTGGGTTATCTCCTTCGGGTCTTAGTTAACCATCCTCATACTACTATTTAAGTCTTTCGGTTGTACGACTAAACGATTATCTTGTGCGTAGTGTATTATTATGAGGGGTGGCAGATTTTCGGCACGGCGACTAAATTCGATTTCCGACTAAATGTATTTTGGTTTTTTGGACCGTAAGAATACCGACTAAATTTGGATTTGATTTTTCGGGAAATAATAACGACTAATTAAAACCGACTAAATCCGGCGCAGGAGGGGGGAGCGGCGGGCGGTATAGTCGCGACTAAGTTTTTGGCGTGAATCGTGGTTTTGTGAGTTTTCGATAACGACTAAAATATGTTGTACTTTTTGAACATTTCGATTAACGACTAAATTAGATGTTGCTCATTTCGACTAGAATGCTTGCCCTATTTAGTCGTTATTCCATTTTTTGTAGTCAATAAACTTTAGTCGAGGGTGCTGGAAAGGGGTGCGTTTAGTC
>TARA_R110002095_G_scaffold216568_1_pt1 | contig 11251 bp, 15 predicted proteins | sample TARA_R110002095 | Tara Oceans TARA_R110002095 (sample SAMEA4397255) | marine metagenome | biome: Polar Biome; feature: [SRF] surface water layer (ENVO:00010504); material: water (ENVO:00002006), including particulate matter (ENVO:01000060) such as... | depth 5 m | reverse complement strand
AGCATTTCGGAGACTTCCAGAATAAATGTCGTTGTTGAATCGCCATAGGTTTCCTTCCAGCCAATAAAAGGACTGATAAAAGACGCACCGGCTCGCGCTGCATGCCATGCTTGCGCGACAGAAAATATTAATGTTGCATTCGTTCGAATCCCCAGTCGGGTCAGCTCGCGAATCGCTTTAAAACCATTTTCACTGGCCCCCACCTTAATGACAAAGTTGGGCGACATTCTGGAAAGACTTACTCCCTGTTCCACAATCGGTTCCCAATCTGTGATGTGTGGATCAACCTCGACACTGACAGGCTTTTCTGTACCGGCGAATAACTCGGCGATCTCTTCGATCACTTTCATAAAAGGCTTGCCGGAATTTTGAACATGTTTGGGATTCGTGGTGAGTCCATCCAGGTCCCAATATTCGAGACTGTGCTTAATCTCATCTGTGATGGCGCTATCCAGAAACAATTTCATTGTGAATTCCTTTCGTCAGGATAAAATGGCTCAAATATCGTCGTGTCGACATTGGGAATGATTCAGTCAAAACGCCCGGATGCAGATCAATGCCTGCATTATAAGTTCATCTGTTTAGAATATTCCACGCTGGCAATTTGTATTATGTTATATTATGAATCTTCGATGACCGTCTGAATGATCTAAAATCGTATCCTGCCTTGTAGAAAAAGCACACTCTACTCTATGACAACTTTATTTCCTGATTATCTTAATATCACCCGCGACCTGTTAGCCTCGGAAACTGCCGTCAAATTGTCTATCGTCAAAGAGATGCCGGATATCGCCCGGCAGATGGCATCGACGATGTTGCAGGTGATAGAATCGGCAGAACAAGCAGGGCGGCCTGCAACACTAATCGTTCCCGTCGGGCCCGTAGATCAGTATCCCATTCTGGCTGAAATGTTGAACGAGAGACGCTACTCTCTCCGTGATGTCATGCTGATCAATATGGACGAGTATCTGACTGACGGCGATCAATGGGTTGATCTCTCTCATCCCCTCAGTTTTCGCGGTTATATGAATCGCAAATTCTATGATTTACTGGATCCGGAACTGGCGCCATTGCCGGAAAACCGTGTCTGCCCCGACCCGAACGATGTGGGCGCCATTCAACGATTGATCATGCAACGGGGAGGCATCGATGCCTGCTTTGGAGGAATTGGCATCAACGGACATATTGCCTTTAATGAACCACCCGATTCAGGCCAGAATATTTCCGTTGAAGAATTTGCGCAGTTACCCACGAGAAATCTGGATTTGACTCGGGAAACCAGAACCATCAATTCAGTCACCGTAGGCGGCGAAATTTCTATTATTCCCTGGCGGGCCGTCACCATCGGCATGAAAGAAATTCTGGGAGCGAGGGAACAACATTTCTACTGCAATCGTCTCTGGCAAAGTTCCGTTATTCGCAGAGTCCTGCATGGTCCTGTCACCAGTGCCTGCCCGGCTTCCCTTTTACGAACACACCCTGATGTCAAATTAACAGTGACGGAATATGTCGCTGAACCGCCCGACATTCGTCTGCGTTAGTATCAACTCACTTATCTCCCTGTAGAACTCATTCGTACCATGAAATTAAACTTTCAACAAGAACGTATTCTCGCAGTGGTTGCTCATCCTGATGATGCAGAGCTATTGTGTGCGGGCACATTGGCACGCGCTTTTTCGGAAGGCGCTACGATTGGAATTTGCGTACTCTGCCAGGGGGATAAAGGGCAACCTGATCTCCCCCTTCAAAATCTGGCTGAAGTCCGCCAGCAAGAGATGCAGTCGGCGGCAAAACTCCTTGGTGCAGCGCTCTTCTTTGGTCAGAATCCGGATGGTGCCCTGTTTGACAGTCCGGAGCAGCGTCGTCAATTAACAGAAGTCATTCGGCAGTTTTCTCCCACACTGGTACTGGCACATTCACCAACAGATTATCACGCCGACCATCGTGCTGCCTCTGTCATCACCGAAGCGGCAACCTGGTTCAGTGCCTCAGCGGGTAACCAGACTCAGTCACCTGCGTTGTACAAACCGCCGGCACTCTGGTGGCTGGACACTGTCAACATGACACAATTCGAGCCCCATTTTTATATCGATATCAGTGAATTCGTTGATACAAAACTGGCGATGCTCAATTGTCATCAGAGCCAGTTGCAACGGGGCAAAGCTGCCAGCTTCTCTCCGCTGCAGGATCTGATGCTCCAGCAATGCACGATCCGTGGTGCCCAGTCCGGAGTCGCCTCCGCAGAAGCCTTTCGCAGCCATACTGCCTGGAAACGTTGTGCCGCCTGGTAACCGTTTTCGATCTGATTTCCTGATGGTGCTCAAATCAAACCGAATCGCTTTGCCTCGGATCTTCGTTCTGGACCTATGTAGCGAAAACTGGCGGTAATTCTTCCATGGCTGGAAAAAACACGCTGTTTTCTTTTCTGCTCAAATCCGCTCTGGCGCTGCACTGAAGAAGGTCTGCGAGTCATTTTCCAGAACATTGATTTTGCCCGATGACGGATCATGGCGGGATGTCCGGTGATACTGACATATGGTTTTTTACAACAATACAGAGAAGCCACATATTCGCTCAGCGCATTGCCTATGCCAACTCCTTGAAAATCAGGGAGACAGACCGTTCGGTGCTCTCTGAAAGAGGATGCCGTTTTGTGTGGGAAATGAATCACGGCGGTGAAAGCAGCCGGCTGCCCATCGACTATCGCCATAAAGCAGTTTGCAGAATTCTGTAATGAAGAATCTAAATAATGATGTTTCCGGAAAAGTTCCCACGCACTTTGATGCACGTTAACAATCTCGAGAGAGACCGGGGGCCGCGATTGCCTTTCACACCTCCATTGAAAATCATTGATTGCAGGCTGGAAAATCCAGTCGGGGTCAAGCCAGTCCAGAATATCATAATGACAGGATACAGCGACAAATTTCTGTTGTCTTTTTCGTACGGTTTTCGCAATAGCACAACTGCCAATCCGGGCGACTGTGCGGTCAACCACTGAAGTGAACTCATCAATCACTACTGACTCTGACTGTTCAGCCAAAGCTCTCGCCATGGTCACACGAAACTGCTCACCATTCGAAAGAACATGATAAGGCTTCAACCAGCCTGGAGGCGAAGAGAAACCTACCGATGAGAGCAGGGCAGTGATCTCTTTGATTCCCATTGTTTCGGGAAAGGAATCAATAATGCTTTTCTTTTGAAACCATTCAAATCCTTCGACAAAATCAGTTCGAAACAGTTCTCTGGCGATCGTCGTTTTTCCACTTCCGGAAGGCCCCACGATCAATCCAATCTGCCACTCATGCGCATGCAGGGGCAGATCTGCCGACCATTCAACGCGACACTTTTTTTCAGCAGGAACGCCAAACATTCCTTCCAGCTGAATCACACGGGGACTGCGGATTATCTGAGATTCCCTTACGATATCCACGCGCGACATTCGAACCCCTCTTTTTTCAACCGCTTCAAAAGCGCCACCTGCTCGGACTCATCTTTGCAATCAATCAGTACGCTGAAAGAATCGACCAGCAGATGCGATTCATCTTCACTCTCGATGATCTCTGTCAGCGCAGGCTCTTTAGACAGGCGAGAACTCAAAAGCTCCTGCAGATCTTTAGAATCTGTCGAAATCGATTCAATCAGATTTCCCAGAGCCAGCTGATCCGTAAGCGACATGGATGTAATGAAATCGAATGTCGCCAGAATTTTATCTGCCTCCATTTTCGTCACATCGAGAACCAGGCAAGGCACTTTTTCCTCTTCTGCGATATCAGCCCGCAAATGCCCGTCAATCAATTCGAATGTTCCGTCATTGCATTCTCGCACCAGACAGGCGGAAGCAAATCCCACCTCTTTCAGAACCGCCCGTAATGCAGTTTCCTGAGATTGCGTGTGGTTCCGCCAGTTCTTGCCATTGCGTTTGAGCAAGGATGCTTTGATTCTTTGAAAACTTTTGACACGGTCTTTTAATTGCATTTTGACTCCACTTTAAAATATGTCACTGGCAATCCAGGCAACGATTTGCACCATAACGTTGCCGGATCTGATCTTTGTGGTAATCCCCTTTAAAAATGGGTGCGCCACACCGGGCGCAGGCAGAAATCGGTTCGTGCTTCATCAGCACTGAGCTGACAACAAGCTCGGGATACTCGGCTTCAACCATTTTTGCCGCCAGAACATGAGTCTGTGCCACTCGATCAAGCCGTTTGACAGGGCGTTGATGTTTTCCTTGCGCCAGGTAAACAATAAACTGAGGCATGTCACACTCCTTTTCTAATCTGGAATTTTCGGTTCAACACGATATTCAAGACTCATTCTAAAAAGAATTTGATGATTGTCATGAGGTGCATCCAGGCACACGTGCTCAAGCTGAACCAGAATCGCATGCCTCTATTTCACAAGCTCCAAATCAAACAGCGTGTCATTATCTGCAGGAAACACTACTTCACTGACGGGCGCAATTTTGTCGTTCTGCAATGCGTCGGCAATCAACCAGCCACCAATGGGCACGCCGACACCTGTTGCGATCATCCCTGCGCCTAATACCAGTTTTGCGAGCGTGCCCGCAGTATTCCCGCTTGCCGGCAGGTACTGGTGAATCACGCTGTTGTCGTCGCCAATGTGCATGTCCTCACCCTCTGGACGATGATGGTCCGTGATCTCTTTGCCGAGCAGCTTTTCACGCGTGGCCAGCGTGAGTGAATTCACATTATTGAACCGCGTCGCCGCCTGTCTCAATCCCTCCGCTCGTTCCCCCACTTTTATCTTCCACCATGCTTGAGCCAGTTTCTCCTTCCAGTTCAGAGGAGTTGTCTGCTCCGCTGTCGTTGCTTCCTCCGTCATCTTTGTTACTCCATGAATACACGAGCTTGCCGAACGTTCCGAATTGGAACGCCCGGTCTAGCTCATTGTTGTCGGCAATCATTTGAGCATGGAATTCCGTGCTTTGCCTGATCAGCTCTTCCAATGGGTCAACCATTATGCTGGCGCCGGCCCGCCGGGGCTTACCTTGGCCTGGACTTCACGAATCCCGACAGCCTCATCGAGAGTCACCATGCGCTTATTTTCCAGGTAATCGTAGTCAACGACTTTTTGAACGGTCACAAAATTGTTTTGTGCGACTGTTCCGGTCTGCATGAGTTGCGTCAGCATGTGATTCGCAACATTATCTGATAAATCTACTGCCATCTTCTGTTCTCCTTCTCCCTCAATGGGGACTTCCACTTCTAAAATATCGCCGTCCGGCATTACTGAGCCTCACTTTGTTTAACGGCCTTAAACCTGAGCTTGATGGGATCACCAAGCGGATACTTCTGCTCTGCTACCACTTTTCCATCCGCCCCAATGATCTGGACCGGGATCTCCGTTTTCGACAACTTGTCGAGCTGCTCTCTCAGTTTGGACAACTCGACCTCTAAAGCTGTAACCAGCTCGCGATTGTCTGTTCCATTCGGCCTGGCCGGTTCTTCCATGTCTACGATCACAGCGGGTTCACAACGACAGTCTGGCAGCCTGCCGTACTGTCGGATGAGTTGTTGACGAATCAATATTCCGTCTGTATAGATTGTGTTTGAAAAGTCATGCCCCTTGATGATGCCGACCAGCTGATCATTCACCAGGATCGGCCCGCCTGAGTCCCCCCTGGCGACAACCTTTGAGAAGAATCGACCACTCTGATTGACGCGGATTTTCGCCCGCAATGTTTTGAATGTTTCAATTCCGTTTGAGTAGCCGTAAGCGACTGCTTCGACACCATTTGCAGGCTGGCTCTCCGCAACAGTAAAACACCGCGTGGCACTGATTTTCTGTGTTTCAAGAATGGCATAGTCGGTTGCATTGTCGTACCGTTTATAAACGACCCGCGCGCCCCACCATTGTCCGCTATAACCGACGTGAATGGTTTTCGCCTGAAGCACATTGTGCGCTGCAGTGAGATAAACCGATCGTTCTTTTATATTTCCAATATAGGCACAGGCCCCCGTTCCAATAATCTGACGACATCCGTCTGACGTGCATTCCGTCGCTGTGACCCTGAGAACCAATGCCTGCGCATCGACAATCGCGGTCATCAACATGAACAGTAGAAACGTGATTGATCTCACCATTTGATGTACCTCTCAAAAAACAGCAGAACATAATGCCAGGGATTTACTGGGACTTTCCCTTCGGCCCAGTGAAACGCCGCCACGCCAAACAGCCTGACACGGCGGTAGTAGATATTTGCCATGAATTTCCCCAGATCGCAGCGTCTCAGGTTCCGATAAAAGGCTGCGTCTGCCCGTTGTCGGTCCTGCCTGCAACCACCTTTCGCATAGGCATAATCGTGCCAATGGCAGGCAGGTCTGATATCAACGCCTCCCCATTGATCCGGGGCATAACTGCAGCCATTCGAGACAAAATATTCGGGAGGCGCTGGCCCTTCCATGATAGCTAACAGTTTTTCAGGCAGGTCCGAGTTTTTGAATTCGTTCATCAGTTCCCTCCGAAGACTCTGTCCTCGATACGACTAATCCGTCTCTCATGCGAATTGACCATTTCGATGAGTAATTCCTTGTTCGCATCCAGTTTTTCATCAATTTCGATCAATTGATGACTGTGTTCGATTAACGTTTTCGCTGTCCAGGTAATGGCTCCCACGCCGCCGGCAACGATGGGAGAAAAAACACAAGCAATCACCCACGCTGGAATGAAAATTCCTTTACGAGTTGTTTCAGGCATTATGATCCCAGTTAAATCAGAAGAAAGAATTGCTCTCGAAGAGTCTGAATGTTCGCGAATGGCGTGAGTGGCACAATCCAGAATTGCGCATAAAAAAACACCTGACGTTGCTCAGAACGACAGGTGTCAGAGATGCACTTAGAATGGGAGCAGGCTCAGACCGGCCTCAGGCCCGCCAGGCTGCTATCGGGTAATTATTTCATTGAAACGTTAATGGAAAATCACTGATCGCGAGTTGCCTGCTTTTCACTTCGCATAATCGTTTCCAGCCCCTGGTGACTAATTGCTCTCTCAGCTGCACCTCGGAAGGATCCAGTTCACGCTTATCAAACGGGCCTTCCACGACCACCGGACTGAAGTGTTCATCGACGATGAATTGGGCCATTGCAGGATTACATCTGATATGGTGCTCGGGCTGTAATTGCAGTTCATCCTCGTTCACTTCGCCGATGATGTATCGCAGATAGAGGCCGCTGTCTTCGATATTCTCGACTTCCTGACCACAGACTACGCAGAGATATCCCTGATCACATTTTGCCATTGCTCTTACTTACAAATTTAAAACCAGGGGAAATAATCAACGGGAGAATCAATCGGTTGTTAAACATCGCTGATTCATGCGAATATTTTACTCCAGGTCAGTGCAGCAGGAGAACCTTCCTCAGGAAATTTTTAAGTATTTCTTCAGGTTGGCAATCTCTTCCAGTAGAATTTGCAGGAATTCAGCGGCGGCTGTCTTATTGTCTGCTTTGACAATCTCCCTGACTGATTCTCTGACTTTCTGTGTCGGAGAATATAAATCAAGGGGTGCTTCACTGACAGAAGAGTGAATGACATTTAATGACATGTCATTCAATTCCTGTTTCAATTCATCCTGATCGAGTGGCTTAAACATAATTTTGGAAAAGCCGATTTCACTCGCAAGTTTAATTCTTTGTATATTCCGATCCTGAGAATTTTTTTCAGGTCTGACAGCCGTCATCAAAATAAATTGAGGAGGAGGAACGGCCCCACTATCAGAATAGCGTTCGACAAGTTGAGCCTTCTGAAACAGATCGACTCCATCCATACCACTCATCACCAGATCCGTCAGTACGACATGGATTTCATTATCTGACTGCAGATACTTCAGAGCTTCAAATCCCGATGATGCCATCGTGGCAGTATAGCCTATTTTCTCCACCAACCGCGCATAATAGTGACACGAATACCCGACATCATCGACGACTAGAACTTTCATTGATCAGCCTGGTTTCTTGAAGAAAAATTGCAGTACCGCGATTCAATCTCAAGCAGATGGCAGGGAAGCTAACAAATTCCATAACTTCAAAACCAATATTTAAGGAAATCAAATATTAAGATCGGCATAATAAGGAATTCCCCTGTATCATAAATACAGACAATCCACTCATCGCGCCATTAAATAAGCTGATTTCATCGAGATTTAAAGGCTAAATCCAGTTAATCCATTTGCGGAACTTTCCCATTTCAGATCACACTTTCTGTCGAATACTCCTCAAAACTTAAACCATACCTTTCCATCCGCTTTTGTATGGGAAGACAAAAATTCAGACCTGAACTGTGGATGCCCCAGATGTCGGGAGAAACTTTATACTTCATTCGGCTTCTGGCTTGTCCAGAAATCTTGTGCGTCAACGATGACATTACTGCCAAATTTAAAATAAGGAATCCCCGACTCTTTTAAAAGTTCCTTGAAATTTTTTTCTGTCATCCCAAACAGCTGCGCCCAAATTTTACTACTGAATTTTCCCGTTTGTGGAAATGCGCCCGGTGATCGTACCAGGTTGGCAACGAGGTCAAATGCAAATTTATCTGACTCGATGTATTTGTTTGATTCCGTCATGAGATCAAACCTTACCAGATTTTTTCAACGTTGTCTTTCGTTTCAAAACCCAACAGGAAACGCGTACCTTTTACGCAGTTCAGTATCGTTCCGTGAAATCGAACACCTGATTCAATCGGAGCCGAAAGACTTCTGCAATCAGCTGGTTTGGGAAAGAAACAACGCGATAAAATATTCAGCGACACCTACAGCGGTCACTACGCGGCTGCCCCCAGGCAGAAATGGAATCGTGGTCTCACCACTCCAAAATAACAAAAATGATTCTAACATCCCGACGTGAACAAAGCAATATACGTCTTCTATTTTTTCTGAGGTGGAATCGATCAGATACTCGATAAAAATGCCTTGTTTTACAGGGTAAATTGACTCAAACCGGGGAATTAACCATGACATTCAGAGAATCAAAATAAAACATCCTCAGATCTTGATAAAACCAGTTTAAACAGCCGCAGACGAGCCTTGTCCTCTCCTCTGAAAATATTTTTCTGAGGACATTGCAGAACGATACTGATGAAAAAAACGACTGCTCACACAAGACAGTTGAAACGACAAATGAATCAGGAGACGCATTCATTTTTTCCTTATGGCTGCTGCTGCTGCAGTTGTCACTGTTCCAGACAATTTGTCTTCAACAAATAATTCAACACTCCCTGTTTATCTGGACCTGCGATGAGTGGCAGGCAAAATACAATCCGCTTAGAATGAAAAAGTTCTGAATTCCGCTCGCCGTTCTTGAAAGACGTTTCCATGCCAGATCAAAGTCTGCCTGACCTCGAGGAAGAATTAGTCCCCGATGAGGTCATCCCACACCAATCACTGCCTCCTCTTAAATACCGCGATCTACCACCGGCGATTTCCTGGAGAAAAATGATTGGCCCCAGCATTATGCTGGCAGGGCTCTCGCTTGGTTCGGGAGAATTTGTACTCTGGCCTTACATTACTTATAAAACCGGCTTTGTTTTCTTCTGGGCCTGTGTGCTGGGTGTGATGACTCAGTTTTTCATGAACATGGAAATCGAACGCTGGACCCTGGTTACAGGGGAAAGTGCGATTACCGGCTTTTGCCGACTGAACAAACACTGGGCCTGGATCATGCTGCTGTTGAATATTATTCCCTGGGCATGGCCGGGCTGGGCAACCGGTGCGGGAACAATGTTGAGCTGGACATTTTTTGGCCCGGAAACAATTGCCAGCGTGCAAGTGGAACCAGCGCCCTCGCAATTCTCACTGGAGGGGTTACCTGACAAAGTCGCTTACTCAGTTGAATCAGAAACACTGAAGTGGCGCGGCCCCATGAATGAATCTGAGCGTGACGCCTTGAGCAGTACGTTCATTCGGAATCAAAGCCAGGATCAATCTCACGTACTCTTCGACAAAATCAATCAGGGGTATGATCTGCAATACGAGGCAAAGTACAGTTCGTTTCTGGGAATCGCAGGCTTACTTCTGGTAGGCATCGTCTTAACAACCGGACCGGTGGTCTATAACACTGTTGAAAAAATTCAGATCTTCCTGGTTGGCATGATCTTTCTCATCGCAGTGATTCTCGGCATCTATCTCATCGAACCTTATGCCATTACTTCCATGCTCAAAGGTGCGGTCAATATCGGAAAGATGCCCGATGATTCCAGTGGATTATCTACGATGGCCCTGCTGGGCGCGCTGGCGTTTGCCGGTGCCGGCGGAACAATGAATCTTGGCCAGAGCAATTTCATCAAAGACAAAGGTTACGGAATGGGCAAATACATCGGACGTATCACCAGCCCGATCACCGGTCAGGAAGAGGCGGTCAGTGAAGCCGGTTATCATTTTAAACATACTCCTGAAAATCAAAAACGCTGGCAACAATGGTGGCGGGCTGCCAATATCGAACACTTCTTCAGTTTCTTTCTCACCTGTCTGGCTTGTCTGATGCTGTTGTCGCTGATTTCGTATTCCCTGTTTTATGATGCAAACGGACAACTGATCGATGGAGTCGCCCAGTTTGGCTCCGGTCTCAATTTTATCTGGGGTCAGGCAACATTGCTGGAAGGCCGACTCGGCGGATCTTTCAAGCTGCTGTTTCTCCTGATGGGGGCCGCGATTCTACTCACGACTGAACTGGGCGTTCTCGACGCTACCGCGCGGATCTCTGCGGATATTCTGAAAGTCAATTACCTGAGAGACAATGCACACTGGTCTTTGAGCAAACTTTATTACGTGTTTCTCTGGAGCGAGATTCTGCTGGGTTCTGCAATCCTGTTATATGGCTCGATCGACCCTCAATTCAAACAACCTTTATTTCTGATTGAGACTTCTGCGGCCATGAACGGAGGCGTGATGTTTTTATATTCTTTGATATTGCTGTATATGAACTCGAAAATTCTCAGTCGGAGCATCAGCACCGGCCCTCTTCGATTTGTAGTGATGGTCTGGGCGGCTGCTTTCTTCGGTTATTTCAGCCTGCAGGCATTTCAAGTACAAATTGTCCCCTATTTTCGGTCCCTGTTCTCTATTTGATATCAAATGTTGTCATAGCAAGAAAAGACACATGCAAACTAATTTCGTTCCTCGAAAAGCCAGATTCCGGCCAGTTTCACCGGTCATTTCTTGCTGCGCAATCCTGTTCTGCCTGTTGTCTGAGTCCTGGGGCGCAACCTACTACGTCAACAATCGAATCGGCAGCGATGA
>TARA_R110002095_G_scaffold87074_1_pt1 | contig 11308 bp, 7 predicted proteins | sample TARA_R110002095 | Tara Oceans TARA_R110002095 (sample SAMEA4397255) | marine metagenome | biome: Polar Biome; feature: [SRF] surface water layer (ENVO:00010504); material: water (ENVO:00002006), including particulate matter (ENVO:01000060) such as... | depth 5 m | reverse complement strand
TCGGCGCCGAGCCGGCCCCGCACGGCCAGGGGTTCACCGCACCGGTCACCACGGCTAGTCGCTTCTCGAGCACTACAGAGTTCGGGGACATTATCCTGCGCACGAACCCCGATGGCACGAACATCCGGCTGAAGGACGTCGCGCGGGTCGAACTCAGCGCGGAAGCCTTTGGCCATGATGTGCACCTTAACGGTGATCCGATCGCGGGCTTCGCGATCCAGCTCACGCCCGACGCGAACGCGCTGCAGGTGGCGCGCGAAGTGCGCGCCAAAATGGATGAGCTGGAGCAGTATTTTCCGCCCGGCGTAACCTGGTTCTCACCGTACGACACCACCACGTTCATCAGCATCTCGATCCAGGAGGTGCTCATGACCCTGGTCGAGGCAGTCGTGCTGGTGTTCCTCGTGATGCTCGTGTTTCTGCAGAATCTGCGCGCAACCCTCATTCCGACCCTGGTGGTGCCGGTCGCACTGACCAGCGCCTTCGCCGGCATGTACATAGCAGGCTTTTCGATCAACGTGCTCAGCCTGTTTGCCCTGGTCCTCGCGATCGGGCTCGTCGTCGACGATGCCATCGTCGTGGTCGAGAATGTCGAGCGCATCATGAGCGAGGAAGGACTGTCGCCGAAAGCCGCTGCGCGCAAGGCGATGGACCAGATCACGGGCGCCGTCATTGCCATGACCACCGTGCTCGCGGCAGTGTTCATCCCGATGACGCTCGTCAGCGGCAGTGTCGGTGCGATTTACCGTCAGTTTGCCTTGACCATCGCTATTTCGATGGCGATTTCGGCGCTGATGGCCTTGAGTTTCACACCCGCGTTATGCGCCACGATGCTCAAACCCGTGCATGGTGATCCCAATGTACTCGCGCGCGGTTTCAATCGTGTTTACGGCGGCATCGCCGCGTTCTACTTACGCCGTGTGGCGGCAGCAGTGCGCCACACGCCGCGCTGGATGCTGAGCTTTGCGCTGTTGGTCGCGCTGGCGGTATTCCTGTTCATGCGTTTGCCATCCAGCTTCGTGCCGGAAGAGGATCAAGGCTACGCGCTCGCCATCATCCAGCTGCCACCGGGGGCGACGATGGAACGCACGAACGGCGTCCTGCGCGAACTCGAAGACGTATTGCGGCAGAATCCGCTCGTTTATCGGGTACTGACGGTGGCCGGGTTCAGCGTCCTGGGCCAGGGAGAAAACGTCGGCCTCGCCTTCATCCCGTTGCAGGACTGGGACGAACGGACCGGCCCGGATCAGGACGTGCAGGCGTTCATCGGCTGGGCGAATGGCGCGGTGCAGGCAATCAAGGGCGCGCAGGTGTTCGTGATCAATCTGCCGACCATCCGCGGGCTCGGCCGCTTTGGCGGCTTCGATATGCGCCTGGAAGACCGCGCGGGCCTCGGTCACGACGCGCTGGTCGCGGCGCGCAATACGCTGCTCGCCACCGCCGCGCAACACTCGGAACTCGCCGGTGTGCGTCCCAACCAGCTCGAGGATGCGCCCGAGCTGCACTACGAGGTCGACCGTCTGCAGGCGGCCGCCATGGGCGTGTCGCTGTCCGACGTCTACGCCGCGATCCGCCTCATGCTCGCGCCGGTGTACGCGAACGATTTCAATTACGAGGGGCGCGTACTCAAGGTCATGCTGCAGGCCGATGCCGAGTTCCGCAACGAACCCGGCGATCTGCGCCACTATTACATCCCCGGTACGCGCGACGGCGCCGATAACGTGGTGCCGCTCGGCGCGGTTGTGCGCGGCAACTGGCAGCTCGCACCGCCCGCGCTCGACCGTTACAACGGCTACGGCAGCATTCAGATTAATGGGGGTCCTTCACCCGGGCACAGTTCGGGCGAAGCGATGGCGGCGATGGCGGATATCGTCAAAACGGAGTTGCCCGCCGGCATCGGCTTCGAGTGGTCGGGACAGTCTTACCAGGAGATTCTGTCCGGCCAGCAGGCACCGGTGCTGTTCGCGCTGTCGCTGCTCGTGGTGTTCCTCGCGCTCGCCGCGCTCTACGAGAGCTGGTCGATTCCGTTCGCGGTGATGCTCGTGGTGCCACTCGGCGTGCTCGGTGCGCTCAGCTTCACGTGGCTGCGCGGCCTGGAAAACGATGTTTATTTCAAGGTAGGACTGATCGCCGTGATCGGATTATCGGCGAAGAACGCGATCCTCATCATCGAGTTCGCGAGCACGATGCACGCGGCCGGGCGCGACCTGCGCGAGGCCACCATCGAAGCGTGCCGCTTGCGCCTGCGACCCATCCTGATGACCTCGATCGCGTTCATCCTCGGTGTGCTGCCGCTCGTGATCTCGACCGGTGCGGGTGCCAACAGTCGCCATGCCATCGGTAGTGGCGTGATGGGCGGGATGATCGCGGCAACGGTGCTGGGGCTGATCTTCGTGCCGGTGTTTTTCGTCGTTGTCCAGAGCATCGTGACCCGCTTCAAGCGCGCCCCGGCGCCAGCCGAGGCGGCTGAATCTGACTGAGGTACTCTAAATAGGTGTGCGTAAATCTGAGACACTGTGGCTTCGATACCGGAACCACTGTCTACACCCCATCCGAAGTCCCTTCCCCTCGATTTGAGGGGAAGGGTACCCAGTCCATCAAGGTTAGTGTTTCATAATTTGGAGCACGTATTTAGTCTTGTCGCTCGACGCAATCAATACCACAACGTCCCCCACGTGGGCTTCGATTAATCGCCTGCGTTGAGTTAACGCACGTAATCAATGCGCTAGCTAATCGTGAATTACGTCGATCGTCGTAGCGTGTTTATTGCTCATTTCCGGCCCGGATATCGATCGTCGAACGGATTGATGAGTTGTTGTGAAATCGACGGTCCCTGCCGATCAGGTCTGCGTGCGCGTCTCGCACAAGTCAATTAATCAACAGTGTCCCCGTCTCGTTCGCGGTCTTCGATCAGCGGCCGTTGCGGTGATTTCCGGCGGTCTACTGCTTGGCCAGGCGCTTCGTCAGCTCGCCAATAAGGCCGTCGTTGCCCAGAACGTGCGCGCCATGTTCGCGGCCTTCCAGTAGCTGGTCGATCAGTTCGTCTGAAAACGCAGACTAAGATCTCTTTCGTCTTGCCATGACTCCCTCCTATGGGAATGATGGCTCAACACACAGAATTTCGTACACCCACAGAAAGAGCTGATTAAAAAACGTATCTACAAACTCGAGACCTGGCTCGCGCGGACATATTCGACTACATCGAAGTGTTTTACAATCCAACGTCGCCACATGGCCACCTCGGCGGCGTTAGCCCGAAGGCCTTTGGGTCAGCCTCGTTTTTAGACCCGGGAAGTGTCAACGGCAACATAAAACTGACCCCCTTTGGACTGGAATCGGCAAGATAAAATTGACCCTCGCTAATGAAGTTTTCAGAAAGCAGCGCTCGAACGCCTAGTCAGGCTGAGCGCCAGCAAGCGGCATGAGCACGCCGGCCTTCTTTTTGTCTTTGAGTCGATAACTATCACCTTTAATCTGGACGACGTGCGCATGGTGCAGCAATCGATCCAGCATCGCCGCGGTTAACGCCGAGTTCCCCGCAAAGGTATCGTCCCATTCGCCGAACGATAAGTTCGAGGTCAAGATGATTGAGCCGTGCTCATAACGCTTGGCGATAACCTGGAAGAACAGGTTGGCCTGGTTACCTTGCAATGGGAGGTAACCGACCTCATCGATGATCAACACACTCGGTCCGAGCAATGATCGCCGCATGAACGACTCCAGCTGACCGCGCTGCTGGGCTTTCTCAAGCTGTATCACGAGATCCGCCGCGGTGACGAATCGAACCTTGATGCCGGATTGCGTCGCGAGGTATCCGAGTCCAATGGCTAAGTGGGTTTTGCCCACGCCACTTGGCCCGAGAAAGATAACGTTTTCTTTGCGCTCAACGAAAGCCATTGACTGTAGCGTCTGCAGCGTTTTCTTCGGCGCGCCGGCTGCGAACTTAAAGTCGTAATCATCGATGAGCTTAATCGCCGGGAACCCCGCGAACTTCGCCAGCATGGCGCGTGAACGACCGCGCCGCTCATCTTGTTCGACCTTCAAACAACGTTCCAAAAAGTCTGTGTAGCTCGCGTCCTGGTCGGCCGCGTCCTGCGCGAGGACCGGATAATGCTCGGCAATTGCGTTCAGCGCCAAGCCGGCACAGGCGCTTTGGATCCGTTCGTCCTGGATGCTCATACCGTCTCCAGCAGGTCATCGTAGACCGACAAGGGGTGTTGTAAGGGCTCCACGGGGAAGTTCGTTGTCAACGATTGGGTGCGTTGCCCCGCTCGAGGGTGACCGCTCAATCGGCGTGGCGGTAAGGCTTGCAGCGTGTGACGTTCCTCGACGAGTCGGTCACTTGGCACTTCGCCGGTCGTGCCATGGACGCGGGTGTTTGCCGTTAGCGCCAGCCATCGCGCAAACTCCACGTTCAAGCCGTCAAGATCCAGCACCAGACCTAGCTGGCGGTAGCGCGTGACGAGTGGGACAAAGAAGCTCCGACGCACGTAGCCAATATTGCGTTCTACCTTGCCTTTGGTCTTGGCGCGATAAGGTCGGCACAACCTCGGCAGAAACGTATAGTGATGCGCCAGATCGTTGAGTCCCGGATGGAACCGGTGCAGTCCACGACCGTACGCGTTCCGTTCATGGACAACGGTGCGCATGTTATCGTAGAGCACTTCCAACGGGACGCCGCCAAACGCATCAAAGGCTTGTTCGTGGCACTCACGCAACGTCTCGAATTGTTCGTTTTCGACAAACACACCGAAGGCAAATCGACTCCAACCCAGCGTGCCGAGGAACAATGAGATCCGCTGGCCATTGAGTTTGAACACACCCCAGTCGGCTTGCATCTGGCGACCGGGTGGCGTCTCGAAGCGAACCACGGGATCATCCTTTGCCTTTGGCTTTAAGGTGCTCAGATAAGCGCTCACCGTGCGCACGCTGCCGCTGTACCCCAGCGCCACAATCTCATCAAATAATACCGTGGCCGGGATCCAATCAGGGCGCGCTGCCTCGACCCGAGCCAACAAATAGTCACGGTAGCCGTCGAGCTTGGTTGGCTTGGGTGACCGGGATTGCGCTACCGGGACGGTTTGTGCGCGTAAATATCGGCGCACCGTATTACGGCTAACGCCGAGCTCTCGGCTGATCGCTTTGATGCTCTTCCCCTGCCGATGCATCACATGAATTTCCACATAACCCTCCTGTCCTAACATCTCGCACCTCGTCTATGCCGAGGTGCACTCTACAAGGGGGTCAAAATTATCTTGCCGTTAGGGGGTCAGTTTCGCAGTGCCGGTGACAGAAGTATCCGCCATCCTACAGGCATTCCGCACCATATGCGGTCACGGATGAAAACGGCTCGACGATAGTTGCCGCGCTCAATCACCTGCTGTGACAGATCAGGAACGAAATTCCTTGATAGGCGTGCCATCTCGCAACCCTTTTTGCGATTGGATTGTTCCGAAGAGTGTCAGCGAATACGCGGATGGTTTCGGCCCATCGCACGAATAATCAACGACTCTGACCCCTTGATTCTCCCAACACCTCTTGAGAGGTCGCGACGAATGTGTCGACCGCAGCCGAAGAGTGGCCGGGATTCCAGGCCAGCGACGCAGGTGATCCGGCGGTCAGTCCGTGCAGTTTCACGAACCGAACCCCCTTGAATCCCACACGGGTCAAAAACGAGGGAACGAGCGCAACGCCCATTCCGTTGGCAACCATAGCGACGACCGTCAACCATTGGCGTGCGGCGTGACGGGTGCGTGGATGAATGCCCGCGGTGCTCAAAACGGCGATGACGTTATCATGGTAAGTCGGCGCGACGTCGCGTGCGAACATCACCCATTGTTCGTCGGTCAAATTCGCCAACTCCACAGTCCTTTCTTTTGCCATGGGGTGAGACGAAGAAAGACAGCAGACAAATTCATCCGCGTCCAATGATATCGACGCGAGCGGCGGTGGCACCGTTCCCATGTTTACGAAGCCGACATGAACCTGATTATGGAGTAAGGCGTTTATCTGTTCGGCACTCGTCATCTCTCTCAGGGAGACTTCCATGTCCGGCACGACCTCCTCGTAGCGTTTCACGATGCTAGGTATCTCTCGATAGAACATCGCACCTGTCACGCCAATGTCGAGGCGCCCGCGGAGGCCCGCCGCCACTGCCTTCGCAATGTCCCCGGCTCGCTCCGCGCGTTCCATGATCTGCCGGGCTTCAGCAAGAAAGGCCGAGCCGGCTTCCGTAAGTTGCGCGTGTTTACTGTCCCTTTTCAGCAGTTGGACGCCGAGTTCATCCTCCAGCGCCTTGATCGCAACGCTTAGAGGCGGTTGGGTAATCGCTAACCGGTCTGCCGCGCGGCCGAAGTGGAGCTCTTCCGCGAGGACGATAAAATATCGGAGGACGCGCAGTTTCATAGTCGTATGTGGCGCCCTCAGCGCAGCTTCCGGGGAGCCGGCCTCCATTGTCTCATAGCAGGCCGACGAAAGGCATAGCGAGCGCGCCCGACCCAAGACGCACGCCACCGTACCTTATCAATGGTCTGACATGGGCATCGCGCTCATGCCCATCCCGCACGCATGTGCCGCGGGTAATTTCTGAGTACGCTCAGGCGTCGACCTGAACGTGTACTCTATCAGCCGCCCGACCGACGCGTTTCGTCGAGGATTTCCGAGCGATGTTCGTCGAGCTTAGGCGCGAGGCGCCGAATGCTCCCGGGCGTGCGCGAAAACTGCACCGGGATATCGATCGTGCGCAGTTCACCTTCCGTTGGATGTGAGTGCGGACGAAACATTCCGATTGCTTCCAGATGCGGATCGTCGAGAAGATCTTCGGGTTCCGCAATCCGTGCAACGGGAATATCTGCGTCGCTCAGCAGGCTCAACCAGTCCGCCGTCGTGCGTTGAGCGATCAGCTCCGCTAAAATGCCGTACAAATCGTCGATATTGCTGCTCCGAAGCGCAGCGTCGACGACGCGTTCATCAGTAGCCAGATCGGGACGGTCTGCAAGTTCGAAAAACCTTTCCCACTGGGCCGTCGAGTACGGAAGGACAGCCAGGTAGCCGTCGCGAGTCCGATACGGCCGACGATGAGCCGACAGGACGCGTTCATAACCCATGCCGCCTTCCGCCGGTCGAAACGTTTCGCCTGCCAGATGTTCGATCAGGTTGAAAGAGAGAAGCGACTCATACATCGGTACTTCGATCGCCTGACCCTGGCCCGAGCGTTCGCGTTCGAATAATGCCATCGCAACGGCGTAGGCAGCCACGAGGCCTGCCGTCTTGTCCGCAACGATAGTGTTGACGTAACGTGGGCCGTCGTCCGTGTTCTTTCCCTGCAGCGCGGCGAGGCCGCTGATCGCTTGAATGATGTCATCCAGCGCTGGTCGGCCAGCGTAAGGCCCCCTTTCAGAAAATCCGTAAACGCCGCAGTGGATGAGCTTTGGATGCGTATCGCGCAGGCTCTCGTAGTCGAGCCCGAGCTTACGCATGGACTGCGGTCTTACGTTGGAAATGAAGACGTCGGCGTCCGCGACCAGATCCAAAAGGATGCGTCGATCGTCGCCGTCTTTGAGATCGAGAGCAATGCTCCGCTTGTTCCGGTTCAGGTTCAGAAAGGCCGCACCCATTCCAGGATGGCGTGCAGGCGCGGCGTAGCGAAACACATCGCCATCCGGCGATTCCACCTTGATGACGTCTGCGCCCATATCGCCCAGAATTTGCGTCGCATAAGGCCCCATGGCCACGGTCGTCATATCGATGATACGTACTCCGGATAACGGCTCCGTCATTTGTCTGTCCTCCTGGCTTGACGTGTACAGCGACATCCCGCTCATTACGAGCGAAGCCAACAGCGAACTTCGGGGAGGCTCATTGCCGACGATTCACGCAGAAATTAGCGAAAAGTGCCGGACGATTCAGGCCGGCGTTCGAACCGACCGCGTCAGTTCATGCGTATGACCCGATCCGGCGATTCCTCGTATGGCGGCGCGTAGATCACAAGCACCTTGACCACTGACTCGCCGACCACGATGAACTTGTGTTCTATGTCGGCCGGAAAAAAGCAGCAATCACCCGGACCCAGTTCTACGGAATCACCAGCCACTTCCGCGCAAGCGCGCCCCTCCAGGATGTAGCAGACCTGTTCTATGCCCGGGTGGGCGTGGGGAAGCGCGCCTTTGCCTGGCTCGATCGTGCCGAGGACAACCTCAACCTGCTCGGCGCCGACCGTTTCTCGGCCGATGAGCCGCTTGTTGTTTGTTCCGACGTGATTCGCCGGCGAATACGACGGGACCTCGTCAGGTCGTACAAAAAACCTGGTGCTCGGCATCCAAATGCTCTCCTATTGAAATCGGACTCGCATTCAGCTTCACTTACGAGCCTCCTTGTGTCGGGAATCTGTCGAATCGAGATCTGTGAGCGGCGAACGCTCCGCTATTCAACGGCCTCGTTGTTCAGCTTCTTAGCAGCTGCCTGAATAGCAGTGATAATGAACTGATACCCGGTGCAGCGGCACAGATTGCCGGAAATCGCGTGCCGGATTTCGGTTTCGTCCGGTGTCGGATTGTCGCTGAGGAGTTGGAAGGCCGAAAGGATCATTCCCGGCGTGCAGAAGCCGCACTGCAGACCATGATGCTCTGCGAAGGACAACTGGATGGGATGCAGTTCACCTGGCTCTGCGAGACTCTCTACCGTCATTATTTCGCAACCATCCACGTCGGCTGCCAAAACACAACAAGACTTGACGGTTTTCCCGTCCAGCAACACCGTGCAGGCGCCGCAACTCCCCGTCCCGCAGCCAATATGCGTGCCCGTCAGACGCAATTCGTCGCGCAGCACCTCCGCGAGTTTCGCTCGCGTATCGACCAGGATCTGACGCGCAACTCCATTGACCTTCGGTCCGACTTGTTGCTTCATTTCGGTACCTCGCCGGAGTTTGTGTGCATATTTGAAACGGCTGCGCGCACCGCACGCTGGCTATACACGCGCGCCATCTCGCGGCGGTAGGTGCTGCTGGCGTTCAGATCATCGAGGGCTCCATCCGCCGCCGCGTGAGCCCTGTCGCCGATCTTCGCAAGTGCCGCGGGTGCCAGACCGTCGCGCAACTCATCAGTAACGTCAAGAACGATCGGGCGCGCGCCGACGCCGCCGAGACCGAGACGCGCACGGCGGTAGCCCGGCTCCACGATTGACGAAGCCACGACAATGGGAAACGCGCCCTCGACGCGCCGCAGTCGCATATGGGCACAACCCGCGCCGGGCGACGATACCGGTATTTCGACCTGGGTTAAGAGCTCGTCCGGCGCCAGTGCCGTGGTCATGACATCTACGAAGAATTCGCCGGCGCTCAACCAGCGATGCTGACTTTGGGAGTCGAGCCGAAACCGCGCCTCCAGCGTCGCAGTCGCGCAGGGATAGTCCGCGGCCGGTTCGGCGTGGGCAAGGCTGCCTCCGATCGTTCCCCGGTTGCGCACCTGCACGTCACCTATGGACCCGGCAGCCAGTGAAACCAGAGGGGCGCGGACGCGCACCACTGAAGAGTCGTGGACTGCCTCGTGCCGCAGCATAGCGCCGAGCCGAACGACGTCCTCCGACTCTTCGATGCCGCTTAGTTCCGGGATGTGATTGAGACTGACGAGGACACTCGGTTGGAGGAGGTTCAGCGTCATCATCGGAAGCAGTGTCATCCCGCCTGCCAGAACCTTGCACTCACCGGCATGAGCTTCGAGCACGGCCAACGCTTCCGCCACGGTCTTAGGCGTCTCGAAACGGAACTCCGCAGAGATCACTTCGCGACCTCCGTTCCCTGCTTAATGTGGGTCCACACATGGTGCGGCGTGAGCGGCAGGCTGTCGATGCGGACGTCGAACTCACTGAGAGCGTCCTCAACGGCTCCGCACAACGCGCCCAGGATTCCAGTGACGCCGGTTTCCCCGACGCCCTTGGCACCGAGCGGGGAAAACGGTGAACGCGTCTCTTGATGGGAAAGCTCTATACGGGGTACCTCGGTCGCAGTCGGCAGCGTGTAATCCATGAACGTCGTCGTCAGGAGTTGTCCGTAGTCGTCGTACACAAGCTGCTCACAGAGTGCGCCGCCCATGCCCTGGACGATGCCGCCATGAACATTCCCTGTCGCCGTTTGCGGGTTCACGATCACCCCGGAATCGTGTACGCCGCAAAAGCGCAGCACCTGCACAAATCCGGTATCGACGTCGACCTCGACAATGCAGGCGACCGACATGTTCGACCACGAAGGGTAGGCGCTGTAGCGACCCTGAACTTCAGGCTGATGATAGACGTTCTCGTGGCGGAAATATCGCGTCGCTTCCAGTCCCGGTTCGATCCCGCACGCGGCGGCGCTAAAGCAATTCCCGTAGATTTCGTCCACGACCTGCTTTATGGGAACGGAGCGAAACGGGGCACCTTTCAGTACGATCTTTCCGGGCTCGGTTTCCAGATCATCGGGACTGACCTCAAGGAGGTTTGCTGCGACATGTAAGAGCTTATCCCGAAGCTCACTCGCTGCCAGCCGTACGGCTGCGCCGCCCATGATGACGGCCCGGGAAGCGAAGTTGCCCAGGCCGTACGGACACGCGTCAGTGTCACCCTGAATTACACGGACATTGGCCAGATCAGCACCGAGGAGATCCGCGGCAATCTGAGCGAGCGCTGTTTCATTGCCCGTGCCCGCCGACGTCACGCCAGAAAGCACAGTAACGTCACCCCTCGGGCCGATGCGCACGGTAGCCCCGTCCCAACCATTGAACGCCGGGGAGCCCGCGATACTGCAGCCTTCCGGCGTCAGCTCCTGGCCCAGTCCGATGCCGATGTATCGTCCCTCTTTTCGCGCCTCCAATTGGCGCTTTGGAAAGTCGTCGTAATCGACAAGTTCAAGTACGCTCCTCATTGACTGTGGGTAGTTACCGCTGTCGATCACCCCGCCTCCGTTCTGCGGATAGGGAAACGCTTCCGGTGGAATGTAATTGCGAAGACGCACGTCCGCGCGGTCGACCCCGGTTTCCCTGGCCACTGCATCCATAATGCGATCCATGAGCCAGGACGCGGACTCTTTCCCGAATCCGCGATATGCGTTCCAAGGGCATTTGTTCGTTGCAACCGCGACAACTTCTACATCCGTCGACTCGATCTTATAAACCGTGGGAATACAAAAACCGGTGACGTAGGACATCCCCCAGCCCGCCAGCGCAGCCGGCGCTCCGACATCCGCGACATAGCGAACCCTGAGCCCCGTTACGCGCCCGTCGGATTCGCACGAAGCAGTCCACTCGAAACGCCCCTCTCGGGCGTGACCGCCTGCCAA
>TARA_R110002095_G_scaffold76607_3_pt1 | contig 11376 bp, 10 predicted proteins | sample TARA_R110002095 | Tara Oceans TARA_R110002095 (sample SAMEA4397255) | marine metagenome | biome: Polar Biome; feature: [SRF] surface water layer (ENVO:00010504); material: water (ENVO:00002006), including particulate matter (ENVO:01000060) such as... | depth 5 m | reverse complement strand
ATGGGATACAGCACAATTGAAGTTCAGCCGCTTACCTCCTGCATCGGAGCGGAGATTGCAGGCGTGGATTTATCAAAAACCCTTTCGGATGAGCAGTTCCAGGATGTGCATGACGCCCTTGTGGACAATCATGTTGTCTTCCTGCGCAATCAGGAAATCACGCCCGAAGGGCAGCTGGAATTCGCCAAACGTTTCGGTACGCCGGAAATTCACCCTATTGTCGAGGGATCAAACGCTCATCCCGAATTGATTGAGGTTCTGAAACCGGCAGGCGAGGGAGCTTCCTTCGGGACAGGATGGCACACCGACAACACTTTCTTCGAAAAACCGACTATGGTCACCATGCTCTATGGTCTCGATATCCCACCGGTGGGCGGTGATACGCTCTGGGCCAGCATGGAAGCGGCCTATGATGCGCTGTCCGACGGGATGAAGCAGTTGCTGGACGGGCTTGTCGCGGTTCATTCCGCCCGCATTGCCTTCGATCCGCGCACGACGAGCGAGAAATATGAAGGCAAGCACAGCCTCAAATACAAATATTCCGAAGCCGTGGAAGTCGAGGTTGAACACCCTCTTATCAGGACCCATGATGTCTCGGGCCGGAAGGGTATTTTCGTCAATCCGATGTTCACCTTAAGGATCAAGGGCATGACGGACGCGGAAAGTGTCCCGATCCTTAAATATCTCTACGACTTCTCGACCAAGCCGGAATTTGTCTGCCGCTTCCGCTGGCAGCCGAAATCAGTGGCGATCTGGGATAACCGCTGCACGCAGCATTATGCGATGAACGACTATGTTCAGTACCGTCGCCTGATGCGCCGCGTCACCATTGGTGGCGACACGCGTCCCGTTTAGGGCGGAGGGAGTTTATGCCAGGGAGCGCTCGCTTTCTCGTTTTGGACGGATATCCGGCGGAGCATCGCGGGCCCTTGGCGGCCAATGGCGGCACGCTGGCCGGTGATCTGTATGAGCGGATGCTGCAATCCTGCCTGCCGGGATGTGATGTCGATATCCTGTTTCCGGCGGATGCGGATTGCGCCTTGCCGTCGGGGCAGGCACTTCATGACTATCACGGCATCTGCTGGACTGGATCGAGCCTGACAATCCATGATGAGGCGGATGACCGGGTAACTCGCCAGATTGAATTCGCCGAGGCCGGTTATGAGGCGGCGGTTCCGATGTTCGGCAGTTGCTGGGCCGCGCAGATGGCGGTAACCGCGGCGGGTGGAAAATGTGCAAAAAATCCAAAGGGACGTGAATTCGGCCTGGCGCGGAAAATCGCCTTGAACTCTGCGGGACAGGATCATCCGATGTTCCGGGGGAAAAAGCCGGTCTTTGACGGCTTCACAAGCCATGAGGATGAAGTCGCGGAGCTGCCCGAGGGCGCGGTTCTGCTGGCGAGCAATGATTTTTCGCGGGTGCAGGCGGTCGATGTCTCTCACAAGGGCGGCAGTTTCTGGGCCGTGCAGTATCATCCCGAGTATGACTTCAACGAGGTGGCGAGCCTCTGTCGCTGGCGACGGGAGGCGCTGACCGAGCAGGGGAACTTCGCCTCGCTGGACGATGCGGACCAGTTTATCGGGAAAATGCAGGCCCTGCATGAGAACCCGGCATCAAGCCATCTTCGCTGGCAGCTCGGCGTGGATGGCGATGTCCTCAATGATGCGGTCAGGCAGCAGGAGGTCCGCAATTGGATTGAGGTGAAAATTCTTCCCCGGCTCAATGGCTAGAGAGGTGAGGGCATCTCGCTCAGGCGATGATAATCCTGTCGCGACCGATTTTGTCAACGATGCTCATCGGCGGCATCTCGTCCGTCAGCAGCAAATCAACGGCGCTGAAATCGCAGACCTTGACGACGCCGGGCCGGTTGAACTTGGTGTGATCGGCAACGACGATGACGCTGGCGGCCTGCGGCAGGACTGCCCGCTTGAACTCCGCCTCGCCAAGGTCGCAATCGAGAAACCCCTGATCGGCGCTGATGGCGGCAATCGAGAGAATGGCGCGTTCCGTCGCAAACTGCTTGGCGAAATTGACCGCCGTGGGCCCATATGTCGCGCAATCGTCAGCTCGAATTTCCCCGCCGGCCATGAACACTTTGTTGCTGTTTCGCGCGCACAGATCACGGGCGACTTCCGTCGAGTTGGTGACAACCGTGAGATCCCTATGCAGGCTCAAGGCTTTTGCGACGTAGCAAGACGTGCTGCCGTTATCGATCATCAGGGTTTCCCCGTCGACGATAAGGGAGGCTGCCAGCTTCGCAATTTTCTGCTTCTCTCGGCGTTGCGCCTCCAGCCGGCGAAGGAACGGCGCCTCAAGCGCGGAATTCGGCAGCATGACCCCGCCATGGATTTTCTCCACCGCGCCATATTTCGCCATTTCCTTGATGTCGCGGCGAATCGTTTCATCCGATACGTCAAGTTTATTCGCCAGATCGGTAATACCGCAGGATTTTTCCACCTGAAGCATGTTCATGATCGCGAGTTGTCGCTTGGTTTGTTTCATGTTCCCCCGTCCGGAAAGGGCATTTGAGGCGCTTTCCTGCCTCCTGATAGCATATTTGTGGAAAAGTTTAAACGATTATGTGGAAATCCACATTTTAGCGCGGGACAATTCCGCAAGGCGGCTGGCGCGCATCAAGCTAGGTTGAAAAATCATTGGTCGGAAATGCCGGAAAAATGCTAGTAAAACGGAAGTTTAAAATGGGATTGAATGAATGTCGGAAAGTTTGAAAACAATCAGCCCGGTGGATGGCAGCCTCTATGTGGAGCGCGCCTATACATCGCCCGGAAAAATTGACGAAATGCTGGCCGCCGCGCGCAAAGCGCAGCAGGACTGGCGGCAAAAATCGGTTTCACAGCGGGCCGCTATACTGGAAAAATGCGTTGATAATTTTGTTGCCAAAAAGGACCTCATTGCGGAGGAGCTGGCCTGGCAGATGGGCCGTCCGATAAAGTTTGGCGCGGGCGAGGTTGGAGGGTTCGAAGAGCGGGCTCGCTACATGATGTCAATCGCCGAGGAAACGCTAGCTGATATCGCAACTCCTCAAAAAGAGGGATTTACCCGCTTTATCAAGCGCGAACCTGTCGGCGTCGTCTTCACTATTGCGCCGTGGAACTTCCCCTATATGACGGCGGTGAATTCCATCGTTCCGGCCCTGATGGCGGGAAATGCGGTCATCCTGAAACATGCGGCGCAGACCCATCTCTGCGGGGAGCGGATGGTGGAGAGCTTTATCGAAGCAGGCCTGCCCGCTGATCTTTTCCAGGTTGTTGTCGCCAGCCATAAACTGGCGGCGGATATTATTGGCTCGGACAAAGTGGATTATGTCTGCTTTACCGGCTCCGTCCCGGCGGGCAAAGCCATTGAGACGGCTGCTGTCGGGCATTTTATCGGCGTCGGGCTGGAGCTTGGCGGCAAGGACCCGGCCTATGTGCGGAGCGACGCGGATGTGGCCTATTCCGCGGAGAATCTGGTTGATGGCGCGATGTTCAACTCCGGCCAGTCCTGCTGCGGGATTGAGCGGATTTATGTTCATGATGATGTCTATGACGCCTTCGTTGAAAAATTTGTCGAGGTGGTGAAAGGCTACAAACTCGGCAATCCGACAGATCCTGAAACAACCCTCGGCCCTCTCGTCAATGCGTCGGCGGCGGATTTTGTGAGGGGGCAGGTTGCGGATGCTGTGAAGGCAGGTGCGAAGTCGCTCATCGATCCGAAACTCTTCCCTGCGGATAAAGCGGGCACAGCCTATCTTGCACCGGATGTGGTTGTCGATGTCGATCACAGCATGCGGATCATGACCGAGGAAAGCTTCGGTCCGGTCGTCGGGATCATGAAAGTCTCCTCCGATGAGGAAGCGATCAAGCTGATGAACGACAGCGAGTTCGGGCTAACCGCCTCTGTCTGGACGACGGATGAGGCAGCGGCAATTCGCATTGGTGATCAAGTCGAGACCGGCACATGGTTCATGAACCGCTGCGACTATCTCGATCCGGCGCTTGCCTGGACGGGCGTGAAGAATTCTGGGCGCGGCTGCACTTTGTCGGCCGTCGGCTATGAGAGCCTCACCCGACCCAAATCCTATCATCTGCGGACAGCAATCTAGGGGACCTTAATGGCAACAGATGCAACGGCCCTCGCGGGCAACTGGAACTACCCGACGGCAATGCGGTTTGGCGTTGGCCGTCTTCGTGAATTGGGCGCAACCTGCAAGGAAGCAGGAATGAAGAACCCGCTGCTGGTGACCGACCCGGGTCTCGCCGCACTTCCCATGATTGGTGAGGCGATGGAGAGCTGTAAGGCTGCCGGTCTTGGTTGCGGCCTGTTTTACGACGTCAAGCCCAATCCTGTCGGCAAGAATGTCGATGACGGCGTCGCCGTTTACAAGGAAGGCGGCCATGATGGCATTATTGCCTTTGGCGGCGGCTCCGCCCTTGATGCGGCGAAAGCGGTTGCGGTCATGGCGGCGCAAAACCAAAGCCTTTTTGGCTATCTGGACGGCGGCAAGGACTGGGAGGATATTCCGGCAAATGAAGTGCCGCCGATTATTGCCGTTCCGACAACCTCCGGCACGGGATCGGAAGTCGGGCGCGCCTCCGTCATCACAGATGATGCGAACCATGTGAAGCGGATTGTCTTCAACCCGAAGATGATGCCCGCTTTTGTTATCGCGGATCCGGCGCTCACTGTTGGTCTTCCGAAGAAAATAACCGCAGCGACCGGCATGGACGCCCTCTCTCATAACCTGGAGGCGTTCTGCTCGCCGCATTTCCATCCGATGGCGGAAGGAATTGCGATTGAAGGTATCCGTCTGGTGAAGGAATTCCTGCCCACGGCGACAGCGGACGGAAGTGATATTACCGCGCGCAGCCAGATGATGATTTCCTCCTCCATGGGGGCAACGGCGTTCCAGCGCGGCCTCGGCGGGATGCACGCGCTCGCGCATCCGCTGGGCGCGCTCTATGATGCCCATCATGGCATGTTGAATGCTATCCTGATGCCCTACGTGCTGATCCGCAACCGGGAGGTCATTGCCGAGCGGCTCGCGCGTCTTTCCGCCTATCTAGGCCTCACAAATCCGTCTTTCGATTCCTTCCTGAGCTGGATACTGGCGCTTCGTCAGGAGCTGGAAATCCCGAACGACTTGTCGGCGCTTGGCATTGATACAGCGAAAGCGGACCTTGTCGGTAAGATGGCGGTGGTGGATCCATCCTCTGGCGGAAATCCGATTGCGCTCACAAATGAGGAATACAGCCGTCTTTTCGAGAAGGCCGTGACCGGTAATCTCGACGCATAAAGGCAGCAGCCATAATCTGTCTGTGGAAATTTGCGATATAATTGTTGATTTTCGTGGGTTTATGCATGCATTTGTACTGAATGCGCATATAATGCGGCGGTCAATGAGGCATTTCAGGCAAAGGTACAGGCATTTTGGACGGCACACTCGTTCTCATTAATCTACTCGGCGGCGTAGCGCTTCTTTTGTGGGGCCTGCGGATGGTCAGTACGGGGGTCATGCGCGCCTTCGGGCGTGAGCTTGGCGTCTTCCTGAAATTCTGCCTGCGGAATCGTTTTCAGTCCTTCTTCGGCGGCCTGACAGTGACGATGCTGCTGCAAAGCAGCACGGCGACGGCGTTGCTGACGGCGTCCTTTGCGGGGCGGGGCCTGCTGCCGGCGACGGCGGGCATCGCCATTATCCTCGGCGCTGATGTCGGAACAACGCTTGTCGCCCAGATCTTGAGTTTTGATCTGTCCTTTCTGGCGCCGGTTTTCCTGTTTGTGGGTTTTGTCCGCCATGCCACCGCAACCAACACACGGGCCAAAAACCTTGGGCGTATTATGCTGGGGCTTGGCATGATGCTGAGTGCGCTTGCCATGCTCGCCACCGCATCGGAGCCGATCCGGGATTCGCCCGTGTCCCAGTATGTTCTGACGTCTCTCTCGGGGGAACCGGTACTGGTTGTTCTGCTGGCGGCAGTGATTACGATCATTGCCCATTCGTCCCTCGCGACGGTGCTGTTTGCACTCTCATTATCCCTGACCGGTCATTTCCCGATCGATGTGGCTTATGCCATGGTGCTCGGGGCGAACATCGGTGGCGCGGTGCCACCGATCATGGCGACGCTGAAGGCGGAAAAAGCGGCACGGCGGGCGCCGCTCGCCAACCTGATCTGCCGATTGATCATTGTGGTAGCGACAATCCCCTTTATTGCGGTGATCGAGCCACAGCTGGCGATGCTCGAACCGTCTCCGGCGCGCCAGATTGTCAACCTGCATACGCTCGTCAATCTAACATGCGCCATCGTCTTTCTGCCTTTTGTCGGACCGCTTGGTCGATTGACGGAACGCTTGCTGCCAGAGGGAGACGAGGTGGATGAGAACGCCCCGCAGCCGCTTTATCTCGACAAGGCGGCACTTGAAAGCCCACAGCTCGCCATGGCAAACGCCGTCCGCGAAACTTTGCGCATGGGCGATATACTTGAGAAAATGTGCCGGTCTCTAAAATTGATACTGGGAGGCGCAAACGGTCAGAATTTTCGGCAGGTCCGTGAAAGTCATGCGGTCATCAAGGACTTCGATGGTGCGATCAAGGGGTATTTGACAAAACTTGGTCGGGAATCGCTTGATGAGCAGGACGAGCAACGCTGCACCGAAATTCTCAACTTCACCACGGCGATCGATCACATCAGCAATATCGTCGTGATGAATATGGTCGAACTGGTGGAAACCGCGCAAAAGAACCAGGTTGCCATATCGGATGAGGATATTCAGGACGAATTCCGGCTTCTGGATATGGTACTTGTGAACTTACGCATGTCTTTCAGCGTTTTGATGACGGCTGACGCGACGGCCGCCACCAAGCTTATCGAGCGCAAGCAGACTTTCCGCGTAGCGGAGCGCAAGGCGGTGAATGAGCATTTGCAGCGCCTGAGAAGTGACCAGATGCTGGATCAGGAAGCGAGCGCCATCCATCTCAGCCTGCTCAGTGATATGCGAAGGATCAATTCCCTGTTGTCGTCAGGGGCGTATCTGGTCGCCGGTCAGAAAGAGAAATAGGCTCACAGCTCGAGCGCGCCGAACATCCGGTCGGGAAAGTCTGTGATCACGGCATCGACGCCCCAGCCCAGGAATTTCTCCGCTTCCTCCGGATCATTGACGGTATAGACGAGTAACTGGAAACCGGCTTTTTTTATCGCTTTCACTTGATCCTTGGTAACGTAATGCCGCTCGCAATGCAGGGAGGCGCAGCCGCTGTCCGTCAACCGTTCCTCCCAGTCCGGCGGAATGGCCGACGTAAGGTAGCCGCGCGGGATATCCGGGATCAGCCGACCCATTTCGTAGAGCGCGTCCACATTGAAGGACGAAATCAGCAACGGCAGATCCTCAGGCCAGTAGTCCAGCAATTCTTTTGCGACCTGCTCCGTTGTCGGGATTTGCCAGCCGCTGCAGGGCTTGATTTCAAGGTTGAGACCAAGCCCGAGATCGGCAAGGGTGTCCGTTGCTTGCCTGAGGGTCGGGATTTTCTCGCCCTTGAACTCATCCGAGAACCAGCTTCCCGCGTCAAGTTGCTGAATTTCTTCAAGCGTTTTTAGAAGAATGGGGCCGCTCCCGTTACTGCACCGGCGGACATCATTGTCATGCTGGATCACTGCAACCGAATCTTGCGTGACGGTGACATCGATCTCGACAAAAGATGTCCCGATTTCGGCGGCCTTGCGCAGCGAGGCCAGTGTGTTTTCCGGCGCCAGACCGCAGGCACCCCGATGGCCGATGATTTTCGGCATCCGGCTGAAAAATTCTTCTTCTGTAATCATGCCGGTTCTCCAACTGTCCAGTCGATGGGGGTTTGGTTTGTCTGGCGCAGATAGTCATTTGCCTTCGAAAAATGACCGTTGCCGATGAATCCGCGATGGGCGGATAGCGGTGAGGGGTGCGGACTTTGCAGGACAAGATGACGCTTGCGATCGATAACCGCGCCTTTCTTCTGCGCATAACTGCCCCAGAGCAGAAAGACAAGGTTTTCCCGGCCGATATTGAGCGCGGAAATGATGGCGTCGGTGAAGCGTTCCCATCCCTTGCCCTGATGCGATCCGGCCATGGCCTTTTGCACGGTGAGCACGGCGTTGAGCAGCAAGACCCCCTGATCCGCCCAGTGACCCAGATTGCCATGGCCCGGCGCCGGAATATTGAGGTCGCGCTCCAGCTCCTGATAGATATTGCGAAGCGATGGCGGGATGCGCACGCCCAGCGGCACCGAAAAGCTGAGGCCGTGGGCCTGACCGGGCCCGTGGTAGGGGTCCTGCCCGAGAATGACGACCTTGACCGCATGAAAGGGCGTCCGGTTGAGGGCGGCGAAAATATTGCTTCCGGCAGGATAGATGGTTTTTCCGGCCGCCTTTTCGCGCAGCAGGAACTGCTTGAGCTCGCGCATATAGGGTGCGTCGAATTCCGGGCTTAACTGGTCAAGCCAGCTTTTTTCCAGCTTAGGGTCAGAACCCGATACGTCGCTCAAAACATCCCCTCTGTCTTCTCCGGATCGGGCGATTGGCCGGTGTGCATTCCGGCGGCGTCCCTTGTTGTCTCTGATGCTGTTTTATTATGATTCTGTTTCATTGCAAAATAATTATGAAACAGGCTTGCCCGCATTATTTCGGCTTCTGTCTCTTTGTAAGCCATTCGATTGGCGTTGCAAGGAGGCCGCGGGGCAGCAGGACGACACTGATCATGAAAACGATGCCAAGTATCAGAATCCAGTAATCGCCGAAAATCTCGGACAGCCAGCTCTCCGCTGTCCGGGTGAAAATGGCGCCGAGAAAAGCAGCTAGCAGCACTTCCTTGCCGCCGATGGCGACCCAGATCAGTGCTTCGGTCGAAAGAGTGAAGCCGATCAGCGTCGGCGAGACGAAGCCGTCAAGGGTCACGAACAACGCGCCCGCAAGCCCGGCAATCGCCGCGCTTAAGGAAAAGACGGAAAGCCGCAGGTTCAGCACACTGTAACCGAGGGACGACAGGCGATCAGGATGAGTGCGAATGGCAGTCAGCAGCAGCCCATAGGGAGATTTCACCAGCAAAGTCACTCCGAAATACACGGCGGCGACAATCCCGAGGATAATGTAGAAGGTCGGCAGGCGATCCCAGAGTTCATAGCTAAACCCGAAGGCAATCAGTTTGAGCGGCGGGACATTGAGCAGGCCATTATAGCCACCAAGGGCGTACCAGTTGTTCATCAGCCGCTCCAACACCAGAGCTATGGCGAGGGTGATAATGGCGAGATAGGCACCGCTGATGCCTCTCCCTGCGAACAGAAAGTAGCCAAGTGCGAGGGCGAACATCGCCGATCCCGCCATAGCCGCCAGAAGGCCGAGATAGCTGCTGGTCAGGTCGGGATAGATCATGCCCTTGGTAAAGACAGCCATGATATAGCCGCCAATGCCGAAGAACATCGCCTGCCCGAAACAGAGAATACCGCCATAGCCCCAGACCAGCGACAGGGAGATCGCCAGTAACCCATAGACGAGGTAGTTGGTGAGCTGCCCCGTCCAGTACTGCCCGACGAAAAGCGGGGTGATCGCAAGGGCGATAAAGACGAGGAGTCCGATCAGGCTATTTCGCACGGCGCCCTCCCAGCAGGCCTTCAGGCTTCAGGCGGATGATGAGGATGGCAATAATATAAACTGTGATCAGCGCCGCGACCGGTGATATCCAGACCGCGAGCAGGTTGTTGACGCCGCCGATGATCGCGCCGCCCGCCAGCACACCGGCAAGCGGTCCGGCGCCACCGACAAGGATGGAGAGAAAACCCGGCACCAGATAGCCTAGACCCATCTGCGGATCGACGCTGATCAGGGGTGCGACCAGCGCCCCGGCAAGTCCCGCCAGCGCCGTGCCGATGACAAAGCTCCAGCGGTACATGCGCCGCGTATCAATGCCAAGCGCCGCCGCCGTTGCGGGCCGCGCAATAACCGCGCGTGCCATCAGGCCGAATTTTGTTCGGACAAACAGCCAGAATGTTCCGCCGATCAACAGGATGGAGGCGAGCATGAGGATCAGGCGATAGACAGGATAGCTGAACGCCCCGATTTCCAGGCTGCCGTCGACAGGTAGGGGAACGCTCTGGGATTCGGGGCCGAACGTGAGGACGACAAGCTGCTTGAGCGCAATGGACAGCCCCCAGGTCGCCAGAATGGTATCGAGCGGCCGGTGATATATATGGCGGATCAGGGCCGTCTCGATCAGCAGGCCGAAAAAGGCGACGACAAGGGGGGCGAGCAGCAGCCCGACAAGGAACGGCAGACCCATATCCTGCGCCAATACCATGACATAGGCGCCGATCATGAACAGCTCCCCATGGGCCATATTGATCACGCCCATCATGCCGAAAACAATCATCAGGCCCAGCGCGACCAGCACTAGAATCAGGATATAGGAGCTGGCATCAAGGATTATGGGAATAAGTTCACTCATTACATCAACATTACACCGACAGATAGCGATGCAGCAGGGAATCGTTCCGCTTTATCGCCTCAATATCACAGCTTTCACGGATTTCACCATTTTCCATGAATAGCACCTGATCGGCAAGCGTGCGGACCATTTCGACATTTTGCTCGACAATCAAAATACCCAACCCGGTCTCCTTCGCTATTCTGGCGAGTTGCAGGCCGATATCATGGACGATGCTGGGCTGGATGCCTTCTGTGGGTTCATCCAGCAGCAGCATTTTTGGCCCGCCGATGAGCGCGCGAGCGATTGCGAGAATTTGCTGTTGTCCGCCGGAAAAAGTCCCGGCCCGCTGATCCTTGCGTTTCTTCAGGAGAGGAAACCAGTCATAAATTTGCGAGAAGGGCAGCGCATCTGTTGCATCCCGTCCCATCAGCCCAAGTTGCAGGTTTTCTTCGACCGAGAAATCTTCAAATATTTCGCGTCCCTGTGGTACATAGCCGATCCCGGCGCGCGCGATAAGATGCGTCGGCCATGTCTCAAGCGTCTGACCGTCGAACAGGACGGACCCGCCCTTCGCCTTTATCAGCCCCATTATGGTTTTGAGCAGGGTCGTCTTGCCCATGCCGTTCCGGCCCATCAACGCAGTCACTCGTCCATTTTCGAACCGGCAACTAAAATCCCGAAGAACGAGGGCATCGCCATACCCCGACGAGAGATTTCTAATCTCAAGCATCTGCAGGAACCACCGTATTTCCGAAATAGAGGGCCTTTACTTCCGCATCGTTTCTAATCTCGTCGAAACTGCCGGATTTCAGGATTTGGCCTTTCGACATGACGTTGAGCGGACAGCCGAGATACTCGATAAAGCCCATGTCATGTTCAATCACCAGAACAGTAATATCCTGTTCCTGATTGATGGTGCGGATCAGGTCT
>TARA_R110002095_G_scaffold99107_1_pt1 | contig 11407 bp, 9 predicted proteins | sample TARA_R110002095 | Tara Oceans TARA_R110002095 (sample SAMEA4397255) | marine metagenome | biome: Polar Biome; feature: [SRF] surface water layer (ENVO:00010504); material: water (ENVO:00002006), including particulate matter (ENVO:01000060) such as... | depth 5 m | reverse complement strand
CTGGAACTGGAGTTCAGTCGTGTGCGGGGAGAAATACAGACCGCTCAAAAACGTCTAGCGGTTATTCAGGCAGCGCGACTGGAACTGAATGCAACCGACGCCAATGCCTTACAGCAGGCCAATCGACTGACCGCCGAACAGGAAGAACTGAATGAACGCCTGAAAAGTCTATCCGATCAACGGGCCTTACTTAAACAGCAGCAGGATGCATTGACGCTGAAAAGCTCGCTTCCCGGTGAAGTCCTGACTTGGGATTTACAGGAAAAACTGCTGGCCCGACCTGTGCAGCGTGGTCAGCGATTATTAACGGTCGCCGATCTGAAAGGCCCCTGGATCCTGAAAATGCAAGTCCCCGATTCCGAAATTGGCCATGTCCTCGAAGCACAACGGCAGAGTAAAAGCCCGCTCCACGTTTCGTTCCTGCTGTTAACCGATGCGGATCAGACGTATCAAGGCACGATCGAAACCATTGCCGCCACGGCCGAGCCGGATGAGGATGGAATACCCACAGTGCAAATTACGGTGAAGCTGGATCACGAATCGATCAAAGGGCTGCGTCCCGGTGCCTCAGTACTCCCTCAAATTGACTGCGGCAAACGTGCGCTGGGTTACGTCTGGCTCAGGCGTCTGTTTGAAGCGGTGCAACGCGAAGTCTTTTCCTTTTAACGTCGATTCTATTTAACGGGATTTTCGTACCAGAACACACCCAGCCCTTTTTTCTGGTCCCGTTCTTCGCACGAAATTACATCCAGATCGCCGTCCGCATCAAGGTCCAGCAGTTCGATCCGATCAAATTTAATTCCCCGCGGCCCGCTGATCTCATGCGTTTGCCAGGTCCCCTTTGATCCGTCTTTAGAATAGCTCATCCAGAACATCCCCGATTTCGGAGGATCTGCGTTTCCACAACTGACGACCACGTCAGGCTGTCCATCCAAATTCATGTCTCCGACCGCCACTCCTTTGCCGTGTCCTGTATTGGCGGGAAAAGGAATTACCTGCTTCTCCCACTTCAGTCCCCTTTGATCCAGACGACGGAACCAGAGTACTTCATCCGGTACTCGGGTCACGACCAGAATATCACGGAAGCCATCCTGATCAAGGTCCGCCACGTGTGCGAACATCACTTCCCGATCCTGTCCGCCGACCCAATGATTCTTCCACTGCTTCGCGTGCAACACCATACCGAAACCCGGATTTTCGAGCCAGCGACAGCCGCGCAGTTTCCCTTTACGATCTGTTGTTAACAGATCCAGATCCCCGTCACCATCCATGTCGAGCGCAAACAACGACATGATCCAGCCTGCAGGAGAAACTGCGTGCCACTTGTATTGCGCCAGATTGCGCGGGTTCGCTGCCGACTCAAACCAGCCAATCTGTGCCCCAGGCCCTTTACCGGCGGCCACCAGTTCCGATCCCCCGCGTGAATCGTGACTGAGACGCGCGGGAATGGCAAACATCCACATCATCCGATCTTTTGATGCGGGTAGCACTTCCTGTTCCCAGCGATTTTCAAAGGGCTTCGTAGTCGCAGGAGGCCAGTGTACGAAAATCGCACGCGTTTTTCCTTCACAGCAACTGACCACTGCCAGGCGTCCGTCCCGAGCCAGATCGATCCAGGCGGCGTCTTCCACATGAGGTGTTGTGCCTACTGTCACTGCGGGCCAGGGAGCTTTCGCCTGAGCAGGACCCGAATTGCGATAGATGCGTGTCAGGCCACCTTCTTCCCAACCCGTGGTAATGTCGAGAAAACCATCTCTGTCAACATCAGCCAGTTTCACTCCATCGGCGCCCCGGGAAGACTGGTCGATCACATGATATTTCCAAGGCGTTCCTCGTTCTGGTTCCTCTGCTCCCACACTCGCCATGAATAGCGTACTCAACAACAGGCATAACCCTCCCTTGCATTTTAAATCACAGCACATTTTGGAAACCTCATTTCAAAGTTGATGTTGCTATCTGCTGATCCAATATTAATCGACTAAGGCAAAATCGCAATATTGCTTCGTGTCACAAGTAAAATTGACTGTCATCGTCGACTGCGTCTCCAGAATGATTGCTTCGTAAATGAAGGGTTTTTCTCGCTTTTCCAAGTCAAATAGCAGTCCCATTTTTGCGACAGTCTGATAACCGGATCATTCAGGATAATCGATAAAGTTTCCCGTCGACGATAGCCGATCATCCTTAGGTACAGGCGATGGTACAACTGATGGTGATCAGCATGATGCCGGTCAGCATTGGAACTGCTGTGACAAAGGATTGTCACATTCAAACGGGGGAGGAAACCGCGAATGCGCGCAGCATTTGTCTGCATAGTCATGATCCAGCCATTAATAGTGAGCTCAGGCTGCCAGTGTTTTAAGGCCAGCAATCTCTATTATAATGTGATCGATGATGTCAGCGACACACATATTTATGCAGACCGCTTCTATCGTCCCACTTGGGACTTGTCGCGTATTGGCAAACCAGACTGGTGTTGCTCTCGATTCAACCGCTGGTGGTGTAACTGCTGCAGTGACTGCCGCCCACACTATATCAGTGCTACACCAATTACCGACTACAGTAGCCAGCATGAGACTCACAGTGAAGCTCATGATGACCTGATCCCTCTTCCCGAACCTTCGACTTTTGTGCCGCCTGATCCGTTTCCAAATGAAGCGAAAACAGAGCCTACTCTGGAGGAAGGCCCAACGCTTGCCCCTTCCGCCTCAGAGCCCTCGCGTTAGTAACCAGTACGATCAGAACAGGTACATTACCCAGACAACATAAGTTGACAGCGGAAAGAAACAGGTCTTCACATGATGAAAATGGATAAGACACAATTGATTCAGCGACTGACGATCCTGGTAATTACTGTCGCAAGCACCATTACAGTTCCTGTTCTCACAACATCAGCTCAACAAGCACAAATCAACGAGCGCGATGGCCAGAGCCCGGCCCTGACGAAGTCGGCTGCCGATCGGTATCTTCTCAAAGACACTGATCGGCAGCTGGCAGAATTTCAACATGAACAAAAACCTGTTGATCAGCAAATCAGAGTTCCCGACGAAGCAGATCTGATTTCAATGCTGTCGAAAGGATCATCCACGCGTGCGTCACGAAAAGCCTGTCTGGCACAGTTGCCATTAGATCAGCTGACTCCTGCGAACCGCACGAATGCCGAACATGTTCTAAAAGACCTGAGCATGTTTCGGACACTGCCCAAGATACACCTTGAAGTGAACCACAGTGCCTATGCATTTTTCATTGCACATCCCGATGTCGTCGTGAGTATCTGGAGAGAGATGAAAATTTCGGAATTCCAGATGTGGCAGACCGGTCCTTACTCCTATGAAGTCGATGCTGGCGACGGAACCCTGGGCACACTGGAAGTCATCCACCAGACACCGAAAGAAACGATGGTGCTCTGCTCGGGTGTTTATAAAAGTCCACTGATTGCAAAACCGATTTCTGCCAAAGCATTACTGCATCTGCAGACGGAATTTTATTCTGGCAGTGACAAAAAACTGGACTCGGTCTCGCATCAGGTCACGATGTATGTTTCATTCCCTTCTCAAACCGTTGAGATGGCTGCCAAGATTCTGGCTCCCGTCAGTAATGTGATTCTGGATCGTAATTTTAAAGAAGTCTCGATCTTCATGCACATGATGTCGCTGGCCATGGAACGCCAGCCAGGCTGGGTCGAACGAATCGCAGGTCGTCTGGAAGGGGTGCTTCCTCTCCGTCGTCCGCAATTGCTCAAAGTGGCCGCCCGCGTTTATATTGATGGGAAAGCGCGTCAAAACAAAATGGCTCCCTCTCGTCTACAGCCACCGCAGCCGATTGATGTAATCACGCAAACCAGCGATGAGGCACCGCGCAAACTGCCAGCCAATATCCGGGTGCAGCCAGTGAGCCGTGCTCAAAGCCCGATGTAAGCTGAATCGGTTCCATTGCTCTGTAAACCGTCAGCGTCGTGGAGCGCGTTTCTTCTTCCGAGGCCGCAGCACAAACCCAAAGACGGCAAAGACAATGATTAGCGGAACGGCAATTTTGGGACGAACAGCGACTCCAACAACGGCCAGCATCAACCCCGCAAAAAACCAGGGAGAGACATTCGCCCAGGCCGCTTCGCGTTTTCGAGTGGGTAATGCCAGCCAGAACGCAAACATCAGCAGTCCCACGCGCATGAACGCACCCGTGGCCGCCACTTTCTGAGCGAACTGCTCGATGGTCACAAACTGATGCAGATAACCTGCCGTGAGCAGGCAGGCAATCGAGATCAAGCCGACCATGGTCCGGTTAATGGGGATTTTTTCGCCTGACATGATTTCAATCAATCACTTTCGTCCGGGTCGCGTTCGCTGATTCAGAAAGGCACCGAGTGCCAGATGATAGGGATCGGTCGTCCGATACTTGAGATAATCCACCTTGACCGAGCCACACTGCCGGGACAATGTGTCACAGAATTTCTGATACTGTTCTAGATAACGGGCTCGTAACTGGTGGGGATCAACCAGTTGATGATGGCCGCTGCGTTCCAGGCTACGAAACTGAGTCGGCTTGCTGAATGGAAACTCTTCTTCCTCCGGGGTCACCACTTGAAACAGGAGTACTTCATGGCGGTCATGTCGCAACTGTTTTAAGGTGGTCGTTAACGCTTCCGGCTCATCAAAACAGTCAGAGATCAAGACCACCAGACTGCGGCGTTTGATTAAGGGCTGTACTTCATTCAAGACCGTGGAGATAGCCGTTTCATGTCGTGGCTTAGCATTCTCCAGGATCTCCATCATCTGGCCAAAGTTTTTTGGATTCGCCGAGGGTTGAATAAAATCTCGCCGCGATTTGTCAAATGTAATCAGGCCGACCGCATCACGCTGGCTCAATAATAAATATCCCAGAGCGGCTGCCAACTGACGTGCGTAATCAAACTTACTGAGCGTCTTGCCGGCGTACGCCATGCTGCCGGAACAGTCGAGTAACAGGTAGCACCGTAAATTGGTCTCTTCTTCGAACTCTTTGATGTAGTATTTTCCGGTTTTGCCGTAAGCCCGCCAGTCGATGTGCCGAATCTCATCACCCGGGTAATACTGCCGGTGCTCCACGAATTCTACACTCGCCCCTTTATAAGGACTTTTGTGTTGCCCCATCATAAAGCCTTCGACGATCAGACGCGTGACCACTTCCAGTTTGCCAAAGCGAGCCAGCGCAGTCGGGTCAGTCAGTGGTGCATCCGATGAGAGCATAAAGTGAAGTTTCGTTAATAATTCAGCGGTAATATAACAGAAAGCGCAGAGAGCCGACTCTCTACGCTTTCTTCTTATTCAATTTCAAACTGGATTGAGACTAATCCAGCTCTTTAATAAACACGTTGCGGAAATAAAGCGTATTTCCGTGGTTTTGTAATTCAATCTGGCCGGTTTCATAAATTGGTTTGTCGCGTTCCCAATAGTTTTCCAGAGTCGTATTATCCACGACCAGCTTGCCATTCAACCAGATCGTAACTTTTTCCCCGACCATTTTAATCCGGAACGTATTCCATTCACCCACCGGGTTATCTGCTGTCAGCAGAGGCTTACTGGGGTTCTTCTTATTATTGTACAATCCGCCGGAACCAACGCCGTTGGCTGCCTTAACCGCGGTATCCCAGATCTGAACCTGTGGTGATCCACGCAGATAAATGCCACTGTCCCCATCTTTCTTGATTTTCCAGTCTACCAGCATTTCAAAGTTTTTGTAGTCTTTTGCGGTACACAGACTTTGACCTTTGCCATCAAAGACAATGATACCATCCACGATATTCCAGTGATCGTGCATGCTCTGATCAGCTTTTTTCTGTGCTTCCGCTAATTTTTCAGGGCTCATTTTGGCACGGGTCTTGGGGTTGCCCACCAGACCTTTCCAGCCAGTTAAATCTTTACCGTTGAATAACGCCTTAAACCCTTCGGGAGGCTGATTCAACTTGCCCTCTTCGGCTGCTGCAAAATTCAGGGCGGAAACAGCCATCAGCACGGCACACATCGTCGCGACACGTTTCAAAGTTGTCATAGTCATTGCTTTCATTCTGATATCAGTATTATTGGCTCCCTGTCAGCCGACTTTTCGGCTCAGGCAGGAAGAGCGGACTCATCAAGAATTACTTAATTATCGAAAGGAATCCCCCCTGTCGCAAGCCAGTCCTGACCGAAATTGCACCTTTCGTATAAACTCCCCTGCTTTCCCAGTTGCCGATTTGCGATTGGTCCTCGTGGAGATTAGAATCGATTCCTAGCCATGTGGTCAATCATTCATCCGATTCCCGCCTTTTCTTTCCTAATGAGAAAGCAACTCCATGTATCGATGTCTCTACGGAATGCTCTGTCTGCTGTTGTTCGTTTCTGTCGAACCGGCGTCTGCCACTGCGAAGCAGAAAAATGTTCTGGTAATTGTCGTCGATGATCAAGGCTTTCAGGCCGGCTGTTACGGAAACAAGGTCATCAAAACGCCCGGCATCGACATGTTGGCCGACTCGGGAACTCGCTTTACTCGAGCCCATTGCACAACCGCCAGTTGTTCTGCCAGTCGCTCCGTCATCATGACGGGCCTGTATAACCATGCCACCGGCCATTACGGACACGCGCACGGCTACAATCATTTCAGTACCTATGCTACGGTGAAATCGCTGCCGATCCTCTTAGAAGAAGCCGGCTATCGGACCTGTTCGATCGGCAAATATCATCTGGCGCCCGAATACGTCTATCAGTTTCAGGAGTATCGCAACAAAGGAGTTCAGGGAAACCGGAACTCAATCCGGATGGCGGCGAACGCCAAAGAATGGATCACCGAAGAAGACGACCGGCCTTTCTTTCTCTACTACTGCAGCAGCGATCCGCATCGTGGCGGTGGCCCCGACGGTTATTCCAATTTCAATGATGACCCCGATCATTACCCCGGCGTGACTCCGATTACCTACAAGCCAGAACAGATCCAGGTTCCACCTTGGCTGCCCAATCATCGGGAAGTCCAGGAAGAATTGGCCGAATACTATCAAGCCATCTCCCGACTCGACCAGGGGGTTGTCTCACTGATCAACACCCTGAAAGAGACCGGCCACTGGGAAGACACACTCGTGATGTTCCTCAGCGATAATGGCCCTCCCTTCCCAGGCGCCAAAACGAACCTGTATCAGCCGGGCATGAACTTACCTTTAATCGTTCGTGATCCTTCGCAGAAGAAGCACGGTATCGCGACCGACGCACTCGTCACTTGGGCCGATCTGACTCCCACGATTCTGGATTATTGTGATGTGACACCAAAGCCAGTGCCTCCTCTGCGGACTGTGGAGAACAATGGCAAACGCGTGCTGGGAAAAGGCAAACCAGGTCCCTATAAATTCCACGGCCGTTCTTTTTTGAGTGCCGTCGGGAAAGAACAGGCTCCCGAGTTTGACGAAAGCTACGCATCGCACACCTTTCATGAAATCACGATGTATTATCCGATGCGGGTGATTCTGAGTGGGAAGTATAAATACATCTTCAACATTGCCCACGAACTTCCCTACCCCTTCGCATCCGATTTATATCGGTCTCCTACCTGGCAGGGGGTATTAAAACGGGGTGACAAAATGTTCGGGCAGCGAACGGTTTACTCCTATCTGCATCGGCCCAAGCACGAACTGTTTGATTTATCGATCGATCCTTACGAATCGAAGAACTTGGCCTTTGAGCCGGAACATCAGGAAACCCTGACGAACATGCAGAATAAACTGAAAGCATGGCAGAAAAAGACCAAAGATCCCTGGTTCCTGAAGTGGGAATATGAATGATTGGCCCACATTGACGCCAGATCCGACGTTATTGGGACCGAATTCAGGGAATTTAGATAAAGTTACTCGACGAACGCGCGGGACCTGTCTATAATCTTCGGACACAGTAACAGTATCTGCTTACTGTATTTAAGGCTTTAAACATTTAAGTAACGTCTTTATAAGGTGTTGCTTCAAGCTTAAACTGCTCTTAAATTGTCCTTTTAAGGACCCATGTCGCGGGGTGGAGCAGCCCGGTAGCTCGCGAGGCTCATAACCTCGAGGTCGCAGGTTCGAATCCTGTCCCCGCCACTTAAAACCCCGGAATCGCGTTTTCGCAGTTCCGGGGTTTTCTTATGCGCCGACTGAAAAACAGCAGGTGATTTTCCGATAGATGAACGACAAAGAGGCCGATCCAGTAAAAGCGAAATCAGGCCCCATCCCGTTCGGCGTGGTTTAAGCAGCGCTGATCAATCACAATGCAGCAGAAATCCTTTCGTGCCTTTCGTGGTCGTTAAAAAATCTGAACCGTTCCCAAACTGGTTTTGTACGCCCCAGGCAGGATGTTCCTGTAAAAACAATCTCTAATATCACGCCTGGCCTGTGATTGTTTTCTCAGTATTTACCCGCGGCATTTTTTGTCGTGTTTTTCTACCACGAAATTCTGCTGAACTTGTTTTGCTTTAGAGGATAATAACGAGGCTACCTCAATCCTGTTTGTCACGGCGGTTGTCCTGGCAGTGAATCATGTACCCTATAAAAAAAGAACCACAGGACGATTCCCGCGGTTCTTTTGTGTTTTGATTGAGATACCGGAGTTGAGAATGGAACCAGTCTTGATTCGGCAATGGTTTCAATCAACCTGGGAACACGCTTAAAATTCGCCGATGACCTTTCCATCGTTGATCAAACCGAGCAACTCGTATGTCTCCGAGTTCATATTTTCACTGAGAAACCGCACGCGACCATCACCCAATAAAAAGTGGCAACCTCCGACGTGCGTACTACTGGCAGCGCCATCAGTGGCCGCCGCATTATTGATCAGAAACGAACCTGCAGACGATGTTCTCAAACCATTGTCGGAACGTGTTCCTCTCGCACCAATCCAGATCCCACCATTGGCAGCCCCCTTAGTGGTACGTTCGCCAACGATGAGTGCATTACTGACACCATCAGTAAAATCACGGATTCTGGTGCTTGAATTTCCATAAAAAGCACCCTGGTATGTCGTCGTTGCTCCGCCGGTAATGGGGCCACTTCCATCCCAGTCAGTGCCGACCACGGCAAGATAGTTTGATTTGCCATACGAACCTCGGTCCACATTGATTCCGGACATGGGATCAGAAGGGCAGTTATAAGCAGGGATCACTGTTTTCGCCAAAGTTGTCGTACCAACAGTCGCCGTCGTATCGCTTTGCCAATGGATGCCTGCCCCGTTTCCGGTGGTGCCAAACATACGTCCTGAAATCAGGTTGTACAGGGGAGCCTGATCCATGAATGGTAAAATATAAGTTCCCCATGCAATCCCCAGGCCATTGGTAGCACCAGTATTGGGAGCACCACTTGATACCCCTTGATATGAAAAAGGGAATGCCCGATGCGTGTCATGATAGTTATGAAGCGCCAGCCCAATCTGCTTCAGATTATTTTTACAGGTACTGCGACGTGCTGCCTCGCGCGCCTGCTGGACAGCAGGAAGTAGTAATGCGATTAGAATCGCAATGATGGCTATGACGACCAGCAATTCAATCAATGTAAATCCTCGATTGCGAATCACGAGCGGCTTTTTGTTCATAGTGTTCTCACTTTCATAAATTATATAATTTGATCAATGACGTTTTGGACCAACTACATTGTTGGTCGTTCAGGTGTCGTTTGAATTTCTGTTACAAACGATTGGGTTTTCACGGGCGTAAGCATGTGCCCAATAGAATGGATGAATACCAGTGGAAATGAATAAGAAATGATTCCCTATTAGGTAAACGTCTCCAACTTGAGTGATTTACCTCTTTAAAATAAAGAAATCAAAATTTCCACGGGAATACTATTTTCAGAAGCACGCTAAGAGGTCTTGTCCAGTAAAAATGAAACCGGCCCCCTGAATCCTGATCTCTGCCAATGGAAAAACCCCGGAGTCGCGCATTACGCAATTCCGGGGTTTTCTGATACGCGGTGCTGAAAGTCAGCCAGTGGTTTCTTGGCAGTAGCGTCTAACGCCACATGTGCCAGACGAGGACGCGGCGGTTATTTCCAGGTGTTCTCTTTGATCGGCTTGCCGTTGGTGGTCAGGATTTGGAAGTGATGAAACCCGGACTTCATTCCGGAGTAACGCCAGACTACTTTCTTTTCCGGAGTGATTTCGAATAATTTCACCTGATCTCCTTTGGTGCGATAGCTGGCGATCACGGTATTGCCGTTTGGTAATCGCTGCGCACCGCAGGCGTCTTGAAACAGCGGCTCTCCCAGATCTTCATTTGTCACGCTCCAGACAATCTTGCCAGCGGCGTCTGTCTCGATGATGCGATTTCCGTTCGTGCAGGCGATCAACGTGTTACCGTTTTTCAAGCGGATGGCTGTGAAAGGCCAGTCCCGTTTCTCGCGACCTCGTTCGTCGGTGGCGATGACTTGAACCACCTCGCCGGTATCTGGCTTGTATTCTTTGACTGCGAAGTCAAGCAGATGCGGGGCGATATAATTGCCATTGGGAAGCAGGCGCAGCATGCGGGTTTGCATATGCGCGTTTTGTTTCTGGCACTGTAAGGGAGTTGTCTTCACGATCTCGCCACTACGGTTGATGACGATGGCACGCGGTTCCGGCCCCAACTCGGCAACGAGAAACGTGCCGTCGGGTAAGGGTTGTACGGTGCTGATTTCTTTCTGGCGACCTTTGTATTGAAACAGAATCTGTTTCGTTTTTCGATCAACTTCGATCACGCCGCCGTTAGGGAATTCCTTGGTTCCATACAAAGCCAGCAGGACATTGCCATTTGGTAGAACCCAGCCATCACTCGCCGGCATGTCGAATTTCCATTCTACGTTCCCATCCTCGCCGACAATGACTGCCTGATTGGCTTTGCCGACCCCCAGAAACGAATGCTTGATCGGAGTATCATCGGCTGCGTACACAGGGGACGCCAGAACACAACAGCAGATGGCCAGCAAAACCGCCGACAACGACATATGTGATTTAGAAAAAAATGTTCGTAGAACGGAGCGAGCGGCGGTCGATGTTTGCATGGGATTCGAATTCCTGTTGATCAAGGGGCCGTGATGGTCAAAGCCCTATTCTAACCGAAACTCAAGTAACAGGCGACGTCGTCGGCTTTTTTGGCAGGGAAATCATGCCATTGCCGAACTCGTTCTAGAATGCGATGAGATTGGTGTCTTCTGTCAGTTCAGCAAAAAACTGATCTGAAGCTTCTTCCCAGCCGGGCAGGTTACGAACACCGGGTGCCAGGGTTTCTTGCATCACGCCTTCGGTTTCGTGTTCGTGTCCCAGCAGGTGACCGAGTTCGTGCAAGATGACCGACCAGAGATCAATGCCGTCGGCGGCTTCGCTATCGGGTAATGCGATCAGAGTCAGTTCGCTGTCATACGCAAATTCGCTGTGATCGGCGGGACTCGCATCCACAAACCAGCCACGACCGG
>TARA_R110002095_G_scaffold202668_1_pt1 | contig 11433 bp, 9 predicted proteins | sample TARA_R110002095 | Tara Oceans TARA_R110002095 (sample SAMEA4397255) | marine metagenome | biome: Polar Biome; feature: [SRF] surface water layer (ENVO:00010504); material: water (ENVO:00002006), including particulate matter (ENVO:01000060) such as... | depth 5 m | reverse complement strand
CAGGCCCAACAGTGTCGCCGCACCCGCAAGAACAAGGATAGCGGAGATGAAGGCACCGACCGTCTGATAGGGCACCAGAGGCGCCAACAAGAGAGGCAGAAAACCAACGCCGATCACAATCACGTTGCGGAAGATGGCGCGCGCCGGTTCGCCGAACGCGGCCTTGGCAGTCTCACTCCAGTTGCCGATGCGGGCATAAAGTTCCCGGCTCCGTACTGTGAAATGAATGGCGTAGTCGATCGCCAGACCGAGGCTGAGGGACGAGAGCACAGCGACGGGCATGTCGTAATCCTTGCCAATGAGCCCGATCACCCCATAAATCACACCGATCGTCACGGTCAGGGGAACCATCGAGAGGAGCGCCCAGGCGAGGGACCTGAAGAGGACGGCCATCAGGATCAGCACGATGACGAAGCTGCCGAGAAACGCTTCTGCCATGCCGGAGACCATTTTCTCCTGCCACACGACGTTGATGTAGGTGAGGCCGAACCAGTCGTGTCTAATTTCGGTAGGCGGCGGGTTGTCCGCGATAAACGTGTCAACCGCAGCAACCACCGCCCCCATATCGACATTGTCGCCGCTCTTGAGTTGTAGCCAGAGGATCGACTTGCGGAAATCAGGGGTCACCAGCTTAAACAGATCCTGGGGTCGGTGGCTATTTTGGTAGGTGATGAGCGTCTGCGCCACCGCTTCGGGCGTTTCTGGGATGCGGAACGCCTCTTCTTGGCCAAGAAAGAGGTCACGATGCACGGTCTTGACGATATCGGGCAGCGCGTTGGATTTGCCAACCAAGCCGGTTGCCTCAAGGTGGTTTTGCAAACGCGCAATATAGCGCAGCATGTCCGGCTGCTTGAACAGATCGCCCGCCTGCGCCGCAGCATCCAGCGCTAACAGTGCGTCATCCCAGGCAACCCAATCCTCATCCGCGACCGCGACGTCCCGGCGCCTTTCGCCAAAAGCGCGCAGGTCCGACAGTAGCGCCTCGACCGTGGGCTTGTTACGCAGGGCGCGCTTCAATTCGGCGCTCAGTTCAGCCGCTGCCTGCGTGCCAAGATCATCAAGACGTCGGCTCGCATCGTCGCCAATCAGGACTGCGTCATCGACTTGTGCCGCCGTGAGCGCCAGGTAGGCCATATAAGTCCCGCCGAACCGTTCGTTGAGCGCACGATCAGCAACGCGAATATCGTGATCCGGCGTAAACCATTTGACCGGATTGTCGTTGATGCGGATCTGAGTGATGCCATAGCCGGCGATGGCAAGCGCCACCAGAAAACCCACCACTATCAGCTTGGCGCGCGCGACGGAAAACCCGCCGACACCATGCAAAAATCGCGCAAGCGCGGTTGTCTCATGGTCGGAAGTTTTACCCCCCGCTGCCATGCCGAAGCCTTCGAAGGCACGCTCCGGTATCACCATAATGTAAGCCGGTATAAGGGTTATTGTGAAAAACCACGCAAGGAAGACGCCGATTGACACGAAAATGCCAAACACCTGCACCGGTGGAAGCGGGGTGAAGGCAAGCGAGGCAAACCCCGCGCAGGTGGTGAGCGTGGTGAATAACATCGGCGACCAAAGCTCGCGCATCACGTGTTGTAGCGTTTTGCGGCGGTCACCGATGGCCGGGTAGCGGTCATAAAAGTCCGAAAGGATATGGACGGCGTCAAGCACGGCGATCGGCATGACGAAGATGGGGATCATGGAGCTCATGATGTGCACGGTATTGCCGGTTGCGACCAACAGGCCCATCGCGCCGATCACAGAGACCATGGCGACGATCATCGGTGATATGATGATGTTCACGCGCCGGAAAAAGAACCACATCAGCGCGAAAATGAGCGCCATTGCAACAGGTGCCGAAACCGCCATCTGGACGAACATCTCAACACCGAACTGATCCTGCGCGATCGGTAAACCGGTAATGTAATATGTCGCGTCACCATTGAAGCCTGTGATTTTTTCGCGCAACTGGCGGGCAACCTGATAGCTGATATCCTTTGATGTGATCGGAATGTAAAGTGCGATGGCTCGGCCATCCGCAGAGACCAGTGTGTCGTTCAGGGTCGGGATACGCAGCGCTTTATCGCGGACGCCAAGTGCCTCCTCTTCTGTTTCAGGCGCCGTCGGCATGAGCCAACTGAACCTCACAGAGCCAAGGCCCGCCTGCTCAATAGCATCGACCGTTGAAGGGGCTATGACATCGACAGCAATAACACCTCGCCGCTCGCCCTCCTCCTCCCACTGGATACCTTTTGCGAAGTCGGCAAGATCATAAACATCCGACAGGGTTTCTACATTGAAGACGTCGTTTTCGTTCTCTTCATTAACAACACCCACAACAATAAGGTCATGAAGGGAAAACTCGGCCTTCATCGCATTGTGAAAGACACGCACAGGCTCACCGGCGGCTAACATGTTTTCCGGATCGGTATCGACTTTGAGTGGTTGCAAAAACAAAAATGCGCCTGGCGCTAATGTGGGTGCCACAACAAGAATGATCATGAACAGGCTGAAAATGGATGCGAAGGCCAGCGACGCGCGGGGCCATGCGATGGCTTTCACAATGAGCGGGCTCATAACAATGTCCTTTACCTACAAATTCATCGCCACCCGCACATTGCTGCAGGCTTGGATACCCAGTGCGATATTACAATCAGGGCCTGTGGAACTATATATTATTATATGCGCAATTTCTAATATTAATTTGTTGGGAACAAATGGCGGCTTTGTCACAAAGCCCGCACTCCTACCGCGCGAAAGCCCTTGAAGGTCTGCTCATGCAGCGACCATCTCACGCCGCAACTCAAACGCCTGGTGGCGTTTGGTGCGGTGTCTCGCGGAACTTTCTCAGTTGCTTTGTAAGCTGAGGTCCGAAATGATCGGCCCATCGACGGACCGTCTCGTAAGAGACCTCAATTCCACGTTCAGCCAGTAATTCTTCAACCTCACGCAGGCTGAGATGAAAACGCACATACACCCAGACCGCTTGATGAACGATTGAAGGAGGACAGGGGAAATTACGATAACCAGTCTCTGTCGGTTGATCTTGCTAACCGATCCAGACCCCTAAATGACCGAGTTTGTGACAAAGCCCTCGATGGGTTCGCTCGGAAAGGTTTGGTGGAGCCAGGCGGACGCTCCACCCGAACCAATTCTTCCAATATATTCAATGACTTATGGTCACTGTGGGCAGCAAATGTGTACCACGAATGTGTACCAATTTCGAGGAAAATACTCACTACGTTGTTGCGCTAGCGTCGGCATCGCTTCACTTCTATCGGGTTTTCTGTCGTTAAAATATTTAGTTGCCCTGACACGACGAATGATCATGCGGTCAACATATTTTCGCCCAGTCGCCTTTGCATCCGTACAGCGCAGGCAAACACGCAAAAGGACGAGCGGCAGCGACGACCATGCTTTAGCCTGTAAAACACTACTTACGCGCATCATTCAGCCTCGCAACAATTGCACGCACCATGCTGCGCGTCGTGCTGATTTCGCTCGCGAACACGTTTGCCAACAATTCGCGGGCCGTATCTCCGTCAGCTTTTGGGTGTGCAACTATACGACGTGCTGCTGCTGTCCAAAGAGGGCTAGCGGCCAGACTGAGAGCGATGACAGAAAGAGCTATCTGGTACCCGTCGGCAGCGATTGCACCGACGGCTAAACCCGCCGCAGCTAAAACAAATCCAAATTCACCCAGTTGAGCCATGACGGCAGAAGCAATGAGCGCTTGTCTTGCTGGGACACCTAGGATCCGCAACACGACCAAATTGACGACTGTTTTGGCGGGAAGCACGATGAATAAAAGGCCAAAGATTATAAACGCCTTTGAAAGGATGAACTGCAGATCGACCATTAGGCCGATCGACAGAAAGAAAACCATTAAAAGAATACTCTGCAACGGAAGACTAACCCTTAGCACCTGACGGCGTACGGTCGAAGCGCTGAGCACAAGACCAGCGAGAAAAGCTCCAAAGGCCGGTGATAAGCCTAGTAGACTGGAGACAGTAGCGACGCTCAAACAGAATGCGATTGCAGCGAGCGGCCCTGCATCGACATCTCGGCTCATATACTCTGTCAGAGGGAGTTTAATTCGGCTGCTTCGACTTAGCTTCAAGATCAAGCCACCGAACACCAAGAACGCAATCGCAACCTGACCGAACACCGCTGTGTCAAACTCAGCCTCCCGCCCCAGAGCATTTACGATAATCAGCATGGGGACAATCAACAAGTCCTGCGCTACAAGTACGCCGACGGTAATACGGCCCGCTTCCGTTCTTGCTTCACCAAGTTGATCCAATAGCTTTATGCCGACGGCCGTGCTTGATAGCGATAAGACAAAGCCGATCAGAAGAGTTCGCTCAAGCGGCCAGTCTAGTGTCCATCCGAGGACCGCAGCGCTACCAATGCCGACCAGCGCCTGCATAACGGCGCATAGAAAAACCACTTTGACCGTATTACGCAGCGCATGAAGGTTGATCTCAAGGCCAACCACGAACAGCAGCAAGAGAACACCCAGTTCCGCCAGCACTGCGACTTCCGCAGGATCATTGACGAAAGCAAAACCCGAGGGACCAAGAATGACACCAGCGAGGATAAATCCCACCAATGCGGGCTGACGCAGCCGCAAGAGCACAAACCCTGAAAAGGCCGCTGCCGCTGCGACGATGGCCATTGCCGTCAAATCAAACCCGTGTTCCATCTTGCTTGACTCTTAAGTTCCTGGGGCGCCGAAGGCAGCTTCCCTGTAGCCGAAAGAAGCCACCGAGAGCTTGAGATAAATAAAAAATACCTCTATAGCAATATTTATCTTTCTATAGAGGTATTTTGTGGCTATTCAGGTGTGGAATGGGAGACAAACCAATGCGTCCATCGACCGGAGCCGTCGCGCAAAAACTTGCCGAGCTTTATGAAAAGCCTTTTGGGGGAAAGCCCTCCGGTCGATACCGCATCTCCCCCAAAATGCTTCGGAAGTTAGCTGACCGCAACAAGCTACCCGAGCGCTACATTGAAGAGGTTGCGGAGGAGTTATTTGAGCTAGGCTTTGTCCTGCTGAATATGGAGTCTTACTATGCCATCGCTAGCGTCAGAACGTTTGCAAGCTATCGTCGCCTCGGTGAGGCTAGCTTAGAAGATGTTGAAGAAGGCAAAAGCAAAACGCTCCAATGAGCGCGCACCGAACGCAGAGAGTATCATTGGGAAACCCGTTATTGGATGGCGCGAATGGGTAGAATTGCCAGACTTTGATACGCCCCCGATCAAGGCGAAAATTGATACCGGCGCCCGAACTTCTGCGCTTCATGCCTTCCGCATCAAACCAATTTTGAAAGATGACGTTCCCTATGTTGAGTTCTACATCCACCCGGAGCAGCATCGTAGAAAGCCAGAGATAAGATGCGAAGCGCCTGTGTTGGAACAACGTAACGTTACAAGCTCTACCGGCCACAAAGAGCACCGCTATGTTATCGAAACCACTGCCGCGATTGGTGGAGACATCTTCACCATTGAATTGACCCTGACAAACCGGGATGAACTCGGATTTCGAATGTTGATTGGTCGACAGGCGGTCAGAGGACATTTCTTAGTTGATCCCGGCCGATCCTACTGCGCGCGCGCCCCAGAATAACAGCCAAACGAAAGCTGTCGACACTTATGGAAGTGAAACATCGTTATGAAAATTGCTCTTCTCTGTCGCAACCCTGATCTCTATTCGCACCAACGTCTTGTTGAGGCGGCTAAAGAAAAGGGTCACGATATCCGCATCATCAATCACATGCGGTGCTACATCAATATTACCTCCACAAAGCCTGCCATTCACTATGAGGGAGAGACGCTTGATGGATTTGATGCGGTCATTCCCCGTATTGGCGCCTCAGCCACATTTTTTGGCACGGCTGTTCTCCGGCAATTTGAGGTAATGGGTGTTTACCCGGTCAATGAGTCAGTTGCCATTAGCCGTTCGCGCGACAAGCTGAGAAGCTTGCAACTGCTCGCACGTAAAGGAGTGGGGCTGCCGCCGACTGTCTTCGCACATCGAACCGGAGAACCAGGTGACATTCTTGATATGCTTGGCGGAGCACCTGTGATTATTAAACTCCTGGAAGGAACCCAGGGGGTCGGTGTCGTTATGGGCGAAACCAAAACGGGCGCCGAGAGTATTATTCAAGCGTTTGGAGGACTCCACGCCAACATTTTGGTCCAACAATTCGTCGCCGAGGCAAACAACGAAGACATTAGATGTCTCGTCGTCGGCGATCGCGTTGTCGCCGCTATGATGCGCAAAGGAAAAGAGGGCGATTTTCGCTCCAACCTGCACCAAGGCGGGTCAGCGAGGCCCATCAAGATTACGCCAAAGGAACGCTCGACGGCAGTGAGCGCCGCAAAGGTGATGGGCCTCAATGTCTGTGGTGTCGACCTGCTACGCTCAAATGAGGGTCCGGTTGTAATGGAAGTGAATTCTTCGCCAGGGCTTGAAGGCGTTGAAAAGGCGACTGGGATCGACGTCGCATCAAAAATTATCGAATTTGTTGAGAACAATGCGCGCCCCAATCGCACAAAAACGAAAGGCAGAGGTTAATGCCGAGAGCGGCTTTTGAGATTTGTGGAGAGTCTGTTCCTGCGGGCACACGGAAGACTGTCGATATCCCGCTCGGCGTCATGTCCAACCACACACCCATGACACTGCCGGTCTATGTTATTCATGGGCGGCGCGATGGGCCTACCCTCTTTGTGTCAGCCGCCATACACGGTGATGAAGTTCAAGGCGTCGAAATAATCCGACGGCTCATACAGGGGAAATCTCTGCGTGGGGTGCGCGGAACTGTTCTCTTGATCCCTATTGTCAACGGCTATGGCTTTATCAGCCATACGAGATACTTGCCTGACAGGCGCGATTTGAACCGCTCCTTCCCGGGTGCTCCGGGCGGTTCGCTGGCAGGGCGCCTCGCCCATACTTTCATGACCGAAATTGTGCGGCGATCCGATGTTGGGCTGGATTTACACACGGGCGCGCTCCACCGCACAAACTTACCGCAAATCCGGGCAGACCTGGAAGAAGGTAGTTGCCTGGGTCTTGCGCACGCGTTTGGCGCGCCGGTCATCCTTCATTCTGATCTGAGAGACGGGTCGCTTAGAGGAGCCGCGCAGGAAGCTGGTGTCGACGTCCTGCTTTATGAGGCAGGTGAAGCTTTGCGCTTTGATGAGTTTGCCATCCGTGCTGGGGTCAAAGGCGTTCTCGGAGTGATGCAACATTTGGGGATGATCACCTCAAAGAGCGGCAAAACCCGAAAAACAAAAAGTGTTATCTCCCGTTCCAGCCACTGGCTGCGGGCAGCCGAAGGAGGCATTTTCAGAGCAACAAAAACCATCGGAGACAGTGTTGAAAGAGGCGAGATAATTGGTGCTATAGCCGACCCTTTTGGCGAGGCGGATACGGAGATCATAGCGCGCGCGACAGGGATCATTATTGGCCGCACCAATGTGCCGGTCGTTAATCAAGGAGACGCATTGTTTCACATTGCAAAGGTTTTCAATGCCGAAAAAACGGGAGACCGCGTTGGTGCTCTGGAGCAGGAGCTCGACGATGATCCCTTGTTCGATGATGCGAGCCTTGTCTAGCGAATCGAGGCTTGAAGGAATGGCGGCCATTGTGAATAAAGACCTGTTTCCACGGAGGGACTGTGGCAACTTATCCCAGGCTCCTGGTAGTGTTCATAGAGTTGCAAATAAGACAAAACACAAATTATCCAGCTGATACGGGCATGAAACTATGGCGATGAAGCCGCAAGAAGCATTAGTGCGCCGACTATTGATTTCTAAGGATGGTGTCGTTGTAGACAACGAGCATCAGGCCGACGGGACGGCAGAGGGCATAATCGAGTGGCTACACTTTGATCGCAGTCACTCGGACACTCGCTCACTCTTGTTGGCGCTGCCTGGTGTAGATGATCTTGCCGTCGATGCTCTGCTCGCCGATGAAACGCGACCAAGATGTTCAAGGTTCACGAATGGTGTTCTCTTGAATTTCAGAGGAATTAATCTCAACCCCGGGATGCAGCAGGATGAGATGATTTCTCTACGGATATGGATGAGTGAAGGGCGCGTCATTTCTCTGCGCAAGCATCGCATATTCGCGGTTCACGATGTCTTAGCAGAACTGGACAACCATCAAATCCCTAAGTCTGAACATCATTTGGTCAATCGACTTGTTTGGCACCTGACAACGAGAATCGGTGACAGTCTTCTAGTGCTCACCGAGGAATTGGACGAAATTGAGGAGTCTGTTGTCTCGGAGCCAGATGAAACACTTCGGGCGCGGCTGGTTGAAGCACGAAGACAAGCGATCGTTCTCCGCAGATACTTGTCACCACAACGTGAAGCACTGACAAGGTGGATTGAATTACAGGCTGAAGCAGGAAAATCGACGGAGCGAGAGCAGGCTCGCGAGACCGTCGATTCTGTGGTGCGGTATATTGAGGATTTGGACTCAGTGCGAGACAGGTCTGCAATTGTGCAGGAGACATTTCTCGCGCTGCTCTCAGACAGACTCAATCGAAACATGTTCTTACTCGCCATTTTGAGTGCGTTCTTCCTACCGCTAGGTTTTATAACTGGGCTCCTGGGTGTGAATGTTGGCGGCATCCCCGGTGCGGAATGGGATTGGAGCTTCGTTATTTTATCCATTGCCCTCCTTGGTCTATGTGGCGTTCAAGCTTGGGTGTTCTCTAGACTTGGTTGGATTAGGCGCTCATCTCGGAGAATTTTCGTGCGCACCAACGACGATCAGAGCAATCCCGCATGAACAGAAAGCCAGATTTGCGCTACCTCTTCACTCTATTTTTCATATTTCCGTTTTTTGTCAGTCTGCAATTTGCCAGCGCCGATACACCTGCTGTTCTACAAGATTTGGAACAGGAACAAAAAGAGCGCTTAAGTGAGATTTCTCTCATAACAGAGTCGGTAAATCAGGCAGATGTTTCTGGTGCCGATCTTCTTTCATTTCGTGAGGCAGCGTTTCGGCATCGGGCTTCGGAGCTTGATCTACAAACCCGGCTCAGTGGTATGGAGCGCGACATTCTAGCTCGGATATCGGAAATCGATATTGAAAAACCTGTCGCAGGAGAAACCACACCGCGCGAGTTTAGTGATCAAGTTCTGGCCCTAAAGATGCAATTGAGAACCGTCAACCGGCTACAATTGCAGAGCACTGTTGCTCTGACTGAAATTGCACAAATATTCCGGACCATCACCGATGTTCGTAAACAGCGGTTCTTTGACGACGTGTTTAAACCACACTCTTCCTTCCGCACCTTGTTATCAGGAGGAGACGCAATAGTGGCGCTTGCGGGTATTCCCCGCGACCTAATCCGTGCGGTGGAGAATTGGTGGCGGGACTTGCTCGGCACTGAAAGAAAACTGCGCGCCCTGGCAGTTGTCGCTATCGCTCTTATACTTTCGACCGCGGTCATTAGATATTTTCCTGCATTGATCAAAACTGGGATGAATGTATCAGTAGCCGCGGACGAGGGTTTATCGACGAGCGCAAAACGGGTGTTCATGGACACTCTGCCGCCAGTGATTTCATCGACCATCATATATGTCGCGATTCTTCTTAGCGGCATGGGAGGCGATCTGGTCGCTACATTCACAGGTCGAGTTTTACTCAGTCTGGTTCTCTTCCTTTATGTAAGTTCATTCTGCCGAGTCGTCCTTGGGGCGATACTCCGCGGAGAATTAGGCCCGAAAATTAAGAAAGAGAATGTGGCCGGGATAAAGTTTTGGGTGCTCACGGGCTTTGGCGCATACGGTCTTCTTCTGGTCGTCCGATCTACACCTTTGACCGTTGAGTTAGTTTCTTTTTGGGTGACACTGACCAGTATCGTTGCTGCAGTTTCTATCATTGCAGCAACACACCGAAACCGATGGCTGTGTGACGATGGGACCAACCTTCTAAATACCAAAGTAAATGTCGCGGGCTACATAGCGTTCGCGCTCATTATTGGCGCTTTGGGTCTTGGCTATATTGCCCTCCTGGATTTAGCTCTGCGCACCATAGCTGCAGGCTTGGTACTTCTTTCGGCGATGTGGTTATTGCGTAGCCTTTTGCGTTCAGAGCTTCGAAAAGCAATGCGCGAATATCAAACCTCTCTTCTGTCAACAGGAGGGGATACAGCCGGAGAGGTGGAGCAACCAAACTTCCTCCTTTTCTGGCTCTTGTTATTGGTAGATTTCGTTCTGGTATTACTTTTCGTGCCAATAATACTGGTGGCTGCAGGTATTGAATGGCTCGACATTTACGCAACCGGAAGACAGGCATTATCTGGGTTTTCTGTCGGTGGTGTCACTTTATCAGTCACCGGAATTTTCGCGGCCCTCCTAACGTTTCTATCAATACTAGTCGCAACACATCTTGTTCAGAGAGCGCTCGAGAAAACAGTGTTCCCGCGTACACGGCTAGATGATGGAGTGCGCAATTCCTTTAAGACCTTGGTTGGATATTTTGGTGCTGTACTTGCTGCCACCATGGCTATTGGCGTCTTGGGGTTGGACCTCTCAAGTCTCGCAATCATTATTGGTGCATTGTCGGTTGGAATCGGCTTTGGTCTGCAGAGCATCGTTAATAATTTCGTCTCGGGCGTGATCTTGCTTTTCGAGCGTCCTGTCAAAGTGGGTGATTGGGTGGTCACGAACTCTGGTGAGGGGGTAGTTAGACGCATAAGTGTACGTTCAACTGAAATCGAAACCTTTGATCGGTTGTCGATTATTGTGCCCAATTCTGAGCTTATCTCGAACACGGTTCAAAACTGGACCCACAAAGACAAAGTTGGACGTATCACCGTTCCTGTGAGCGTCTCCTACAAGTCAGACCCCAAAAAGGTAAGAGAGATTTTACTCCAATGCGCGGCGGCTCACCCACTCGTACTCAAAGACCCACCGCCCTATATTTACTGGAAGGAATTCGGGGAATCCTCTCTGGATTTCGAGGTGAGAGTTTTTCTACGCGACATCTATTCAATCGTACATGTCCGCAATGATCTACGCTTCGAAATATTCGACGCTCTCAAAAGGAATGACATCGAAATTCCCTTCCCGCAAAGGGACGTGCATCTGATCAACAATGCTCGATGATGAACACCTTCTGCGCGTCCGTGGACTTTTATGCTTTAGCGCCTTTCCACTCCTTGCTCAGCCAAAGAATTCCTGTGAAAAACTCTAACCAATATCGAGGACGTTTTCTGAGGGCACATCAATACTAGTGGTCCGCATAAATTTCAGGCGGCATAAACCGGAATGCCGCTGGTATCTCTTCAACCGAAGACCCAACGGTCGCACCGCTGACATAGAGAGCTCCAGTACATGTTGCGAAAGACGCCAAGCTCTTTGTATTTGACCTGCTCCCCAGTTTGTCCTCGTTTATAAGTTAGTTCTGTTCTG
>TARA_R110002095_G_scaffold213488_2_pt1 | contig 11459 bp, 8 predicted proteins | sample TARA_R110002095 | Tara Oceans TARA_R110002095 (sample SAMEA4397255) | marine metagenome | biome: Polar Biome; feature: [SRF] surface water layer (ENVO:00010504); material: water (ENVO:00002006), including particulate matter (ENVO:01000060) such as... | depth 5 m | reverse complement strand
CTATCTACCAAGAGCATGCCCTCCGCTCGATGCGAGCTGATCTAGCCAAGCCAGCGCCTCAGCCACACAGTAAAATGATCCAAACACTACTATCTCGTCACCCTTGCGCGCCTGCTCACACTGCTGCTGGAGCGCCTCGGGTATTCCAGAGCAGATAGTGACGGCCTCGCCTCGCTCCATCAATGCCGATCTCAACTCGCCTGCCGTTCGCGACCGAGGGGTTCCCAAGGGCGCCACCGCCCAGGAGTCGAAAACGGTCTTCAGCGCATTGATGACACCCAAAAGATCCTTGTCAGCCAAAAGGCCGAAGACGGCAAGGCGGCGACCGGACGCCGATTTATGAGGCAGTTGACCTGCCAAATAGTCAGCCGCGTGCGGGTTATGCCCAACATCAAGCATGATCGTCAGCTCAACACCGCGCCAGCAGACAGTGCGCCGATCCAGGCGACCGGTAACGCGAGTGTCTTGCAATGCCTCGACGAGCTGCTCCGGCTGCCATGACGATTCAAGCAATGCAAAGGCCTGCAAAGCTAACGCAGCGTTATCCAGTGGAAGGGAGAGCATCGGTAGATCTAACAGCTCCAGGCTACGTCCATCGGCGGTTTTGCCACGCCAATGCCAACGGCCCGCCTCCTTGCTCAGATCAAAATCGCGCCCACGGACCAATAGAGGCACAGCGGAACGGGACGCGCTTTCCAACAAAGATTCTGGCGGATTAAAGTCGCCACATACGGCGGGCTTTGCAGGGCGAAATATCCCGGCTTTTTCAAAGGCCACGCTTTCGCGGGTAGTCCCAAGCCATTCGGCATGATCCAAACCGATATTGGTAACCACCGCCACGTCCGCATCGACTAGGTTAACTGCATCGAGACGCCCGCCTAGCCCAACTTCAAGGACCACTGCATCAAGTGCTTCGCGCTCAAAGAGCCAAAAAGCGGCCAACGTACCCATTTCGAAATAGGTGAGGGAAACAGAGCCTCTCGCTTGCTCCACTGCCTCGAATGCTTCGCATAAGGCCTCGTCTGTCGCATCGGCATCGTTGACACGAACCCGTTCGTTGTAGCGCAACAGATGCGGTGAGCTGTAAACACCCACCGTCTTACCCTGCCCTGCCAGCATTCGCGCAATGAAGGCGCACGTGGATCCCTTGCCATTAGTACCGGTTACGGTGACGACCTGGCAAGCCGGACGTGTCAGTCCTAGCCTTGCGGCGACTTCGCGGCACCGCTCAAGGCCCATATCAATAGCAACAGGATGCAGCTGCTCAAGATACTCGAGCCAGCCTCCCAGGCTGCGCCCGGTCATGCGTCAGCCGTGACTAACGCGGGTTCGCCCGGAGTAGGCAACTGCTGAAGCTGGGCCAACAGACGCGATAGACGAGCGCGCAACTCGGAACGAGGGACTATCAAGTCGATCGCACCATGATCAAGCAAGAACTCACTGCGCTGGAAACCTTCAGGCAGTTTCTCACGCACGGTCTGCTCGATAACGCGCGGACCGGCGAAACCAATCAGCGCCTTAGGCTCTGCGACAATGACGTCTCCCAGCATGGCGAGACTTGCCGATACCCCCCCATAAACCGGGTCGGTAAGAACGGAGATGAAGGGCAACCCCTCCTCGCGCATACGTGCCAGTACTGCAGATGTCTTGGCCATCTGCATCAGCGAAATCAGCGCCTCTTGCATCCGAGCACCGCCGGACGCTGCAAAGCAGACCAGCGGGCACCGTTGCTCAAGCGCAGCGTTCGCAGCACGCACAAAACGCTCCCCAACGATAGCCCCCATAGAACCGCCCATGAACGAAAACTCGAACGCACAAGCTACAACCGGCATATGCATCAAGGTCCCAGTCATTGCGATCAGGGCATCTTTTTCCCCGGTTTGCTTCTGCGCAGCGGAGAGCCGGTCCTTATATTTCTTACTATCCCGGAATTTCAGTCGGTCGACTGGCTCGAGGTCTGCAGCGATCTCTTCACGGCCTTCCTTATCGAGGAATATATCCAGGCGAGTTCGCGCGTCGATCCGCATGTGATGCTGGCACTTCGGACAGACATCCAGGGTTTTTTCCAGCTCCGGGCGATAGAGAACCGCCTCACAGGACGGGCATTTATGCCAAAGCCCCTCGGGTACTGAACTTTTCTGCGTCTCAGAGCGCATGATCGAGGGGATCAGCTTATCTACCAGCCAGTTGCTCATGCTTTTTGTTCTCCACAGTTTGTCAGTCCCGCGCGTAGCGACTGCACGCACCGGCAAAATTCACGTTTGCGACAAGTGTCCAACCGGAGTCACTGCGTCGCGTAGGCACTATTCACAAAACGCTGCCACTGACAATTGCCCCTAACCCCACCAATGGCAGCTCATCATTGATGGGCCTGGACAATCCAGCCAATGGTAACTGGACGGCAAGCAACCTCCGTTCGTCACATCGACGCCCTTACCAACCGAACGAACTCCCTCACACTCGCGGCATCTTTGATGCCCTTGCTAAGTTCCACTCCCCCACTCACATCCACGGCGAACGGCCGCACCTCAGCTACGGCCTGCTGGACGTTTTCGCAAGTCAGCCCGCCGGCAAGTATCAAAGGCTTAGGGAGGTCAGCGGGTATGAGCGACCAGTCGAAAATCTCGCCAGTCCCCCCAGGAACGCCAGCAACAAAAGTGTCGAGCAGAATGGCGCTGGCACCAGCATAGCGTGCAGCCTGCCGCTGAACGTCCTCGCCCGTCTGGACGCGGAGCGCCTTGTACCAGGGTCGACAGAAACCTTCGCAGTCGGCGGGGCTTTCATCACCGTGAAACTGAAGCATATCCAACGGTACGGCATCGAGCGTTGCGCTGATCTCGCTACGCGATGCATTGACGAACAAGCCGACGGTTGTGACGAAAGGTGGCAGAGCAGCAACAATATTCCAGGCTTGCTGCACACTCACTGCCCGCGGACTCTTGGGGTAGAACACCAGACCGATTGCGTCCGCCCCGGCTTCAGCCGCAAGAAGCGCATCCTCGACGCGGGTAATTCCACAGATCTTGCTACGAACGATAGGCAACGGCGGGCACCTGCAAGAGAAGACCCCGGATGGTAACAAAAGCACAAGAGGCTGCAACCTGCATCACCCGCCCGCCTAACATCCTGCATCGCCAAGGCCCGTTCGAATTTAGCCTTTTGCTTCATCACTGGAGCGCGCGAACATCCGGCAGCCCTGACAGGAAGTGTGGCCCCAAAAAGCGCTCTGGTAACTGGAACTGCTCTGGATAATCCACTTGAACGAGATACAACCCGTACGGATGGGCCGTCACTCCACCAGTACGCCTCACCCGCGACTCCAGTACCTCCCGAGCCCATGCCACAGGCCGTTCGCCGGCACCAATTGTCATTAGAACGCCAGCAAAGTTACGCACCATATGGTGCAGAAAGGCATTGGCCCGAACATCGATGACGATAAGCCTGCCATGTTCGAGTAACTCAAGGTGATGAATTGTTTTGATCGGCGATTTTGCCTGACATTGGCGAGCACGGAAGGCACTGAAGTCATGAGTTCCAACGAAGGCTGTAGCTGCCTCACGCATGCGAGCGATGTCTAGAGGGCGGTGATTCCAGGTTACCTCTTCGGCCAGATGGGCAGGTCGTATGTGGTCGTTATAGATAACGTATCGGTAACGACGAGCCATGGCGCTGAAACGCGCATCGAAGCTGTTCGGCATCTCCTTGGCCCAGGTCACGCTTATATCACTGGGCAGGTTCTGGTTCGTACCCATGACCCAGGCGTGCATGGACCGCTTCACTGGCGTATCGAAATGCACGACCTGGGCGCACGCGTGAACGAGCGCATCGGTACGCCCAGCGCAACTCAACGTCACCGGGTGACCGCCAGCAACCTTGCTCAAAGCATTTTCCAACGAAAGCTGAATGGACGGTACGCCGTCACGCTGTCGTTGGAAGCCCCGATAACGGGCGCCTTTGTACTCGACGCCGAGGGCAATTCTGAAAACGTCAGCGGCAGCCGAATCGGCTGCCGCTGGGCGTACTGCTTCAATCATAGTCAGGCTAGTTTGGCGAGCATCTCTCGCGCCTCTTGCTGCTGGTTGTCACTTCCTTCGCTCATTACTTCGTCCAGAATATCGCGGGCACCCTCAGCATCACCCATGTCGATGTAGGCACGCGCGAGGTCAAGTTTGGTGGTGGTCTCATCAGTATCGGCAAAGAAATCGAAATCGTCGTCAAGCGCCTCAGGTGTCGACGCAACCGGCTCAACCGCACCAGTCGTCATTGCTGGAGACTGATCAAGCGGCTCATTGAAATCGCGTGACAGATCTTCCAGATCCGCCTCGACCACCTCCAACTCAGAAGAGAATGTTTCCGGCGCAGGCTCTGCAACAGGCTCGTCGTCCAAGGACAGATCGAACTCGTCCGGCATGTCCGTGGGCTGGTCGGGGTCAGTAAGCCCAAAGTCAAGCTCATCCACTGACTCGCTCGAGGCCGGCTTAGTCTCGCCTGCAAGACCCAGCATCAAATCATCGCCAGCAGCCGAACTGGAAGATGGCTCATCTAGATCGAGGGAGAAGCCAGCCAGCTCATCATCCAGGGAGACATTGCTGGAAGTTGCCGGCTCGTCTAGATCAAACGAAAAGTCATCTGCAGCTTGGTCCTGTGCTGCGGCATCCAGGCCCGTCTCGTCGAAGTTGACGTCATCCCGCTCCACAGCGGACCCACCGACAGGCGTAACGGAGAGGTCCGTCAGGTCATCTTCTAGTTCGAGATCATCAAGGCTCAGATCAAAATCATCATCCGCCTGTTGCTCCGCCAAGGGGGCAGGCTCTTCCAACTCAAGATCATCCAGACTGAAACTGTCGAGGTCGTCGCTCGCGGAGACAGACGCAGCCACCGCGCCAAAACCTGCGGCCGCCATTGCTGGATACCTCGCCTTAGTTTGCTCGATCTCCGCAGACGAACCACCTATTTCCCGTAGCTCTGCTTCCTGGCGGGCAAACCCTTCTCGATCGCCAAGCTCAGCATAGACCTCCATGAGCTTTAGGCGCAGGTCGCTACGTTGTGGCTCGTCATTCAGCGCATTCTGAAGCAGCTCGGCTGCCTGGTTAAAACGACCGTAGGCAATATAGATGTCTGCTTCCGCCAGGGGATCGCTGCCCGTACCTGCCAGCGAGTCAGCAGAAACCTGACCAGCATCGTGAGAGGCCCCCAGATCAGCAGATTCAGTGTCGGACGAATCGAGCTCATGCTGCGCAACATAAAAGCTATCAGTCGAATTGTCGGCCAGAAGACTTTCTTGCAACTCAGCCTCTCTCATCGCGTTGCGACGAGACAGCACCATTAATCCAACCAGCAGGAGCAACAACGCGCTGCCACCCAGAACACCGAGTAGAACGGGACTACCCATCAATTCATCAACATAGCCGTCGGCTTGCGGTTCTTGCGGAGCAGAAACCGGTGCCGCGGGAGCAGCAGGCGCCTGAACATCCGGCTCAGGAGCTTCTGACTTCTCACTCTGGGGCGGCTGAGGCGCGGCGCTCGGAGCAGGATTGGCCTCAGTAGCAACTTCAGGGACAACCTCGGCCGCTTGCGTCACAGGCGTAGCGCTGTTGCCGGCTTCATCGACCGAGGGAGACGGCGAAGCAGCCAAGTCAAGACCTGCCTCTGCCCCGGACGCCAGCTGCGCCTGCAACTTGGCGAGCTGGTCGTCTTTTAGCTGCATCAAGCGCTGTAGCTTATCCAACTGCCCCTGCAGATCATTTAGACGATCCTTCAGGTCGAGATTTTCTCGACGACTGGAATCAAGACTTTCTTCACTGACAGCCAGCTTGTCGCGCAACGCTGCAGCGTCAGCGCCGTCCCCCCCATCACTGCCAACGGTAGACTTACCGGCCGCTGGCGCAACCAGGCGGAGGTTATCGCCTTGCTCGCTACGCGAGGGTGCAGCATCGGCTGAGCCGCGCTGGGTTGCGTCGAGCTGACGAGCAGCCGGCGCCCCAGGGCCCGCAGCCTGTCGCCAACTCGCGTTCTGCTGGGCAACCTCCTGAATCGCCTCTGCTTGCGACCGACGGCCAATCTGCTCGGCGCTGGGCAAGCGAAGCACCTGACCGTTCTTCATTCGATTGATGTTGTTGCCAATGAACGCGTCCGGATTAATATCCTGAATGGCCAACATGGTTTGATGGACGGTACCACCCAGACGGGCCCGCTCTGCTATCTCCCAAAGCGTGTCGTTAGGGGTAACTTTATATTCGCCACCCTGCGACGCAGGAGTCGTGGAAGACGAAGAGGTAGATCGGGACGCGACTTGCGGGGCAGCGGCCGGCCGGGAAACCGGAGTGGCAACCGGCAGTTGCGGCGCGACTGAAGCCGCAATCTCAGGCGAATACAGTGGCGGATCCAGGAGCAACGTGTACTCACGCAGGAGACGACCGCTTGGCCAGAGCACTTCGATGAGGAAATTCAGATAGGGTTCGCGAACCGGTTTGGTCGAAGACACGCGAATGACGCTTTTGCCGTCTGGGCGTAAAACCGGGGTGAAGGTCAGGTCAGTCAGGAAATACTGGCGATCAACACCTGCACGATTGAAATCTTCAGCGGATGCCAGAACCGGCACAACTTCACCGGGCGCTAGCGTTTTGGCATCCAGCAGTTCGATTTCGGCTACCAGCGGTTGATTCAGCGCAGACTTCAGCGTGACCTCGCCCAAGCCCAGCGCATAAGCCATTTCGGAAGTCAGCGCGGTAGCAGCCGCGATTGCCAGCACCAGATTGCGAACCCGAACCATTGTGTAAATCCTTGTTTTTAACTTTTCTCGGATCTTCGAGAGGGTCTTATAGTCACTGCCTGCGCCCGCCAGGTGGCGGTCCCCCGTCAGCGATAAGCCTAAACAGCGTTTTTAGCTAGACTAATTCTTCGAACTTCCAGCAAGTATCTTTTACAGATAGGGTTTTATCAACAACTCACCAGACCAGCTGGCGCTGCCCGTCACGCCTTTTCGCGTGTTATCAGACCCAATCCACAAATTAGCCCGGCGTGCAAAAGCGAGCGGCAGGATTAATCATCGGCACAACATCTCAGATGCCGCTTCCCTTGCGTGCCTTCAGGCGCTTCGCTGTGGTGGAAGCAACCCCATATACATGACACATAGACTTAAGCTGATCGAGAGCGGTAATTCGCTTTGTCATGGCGCAAAAAAAGCGCCGCGGTATCCCGAGGCGCTTCAGATTTGGCTCCTTCGTGACTTATCGCTCGAGAAGGATACGCAGCATGCGCCGCAAAGGCTCTGCAGCACCCCACAGCAGCTGATCGCCCACAGTGAATGCGCCAAGGTAATGCGACCCCATGTTCAGCTTGCGCAGCCGACCGACCGGAACACTCAATGTGCCAGTCACTGATGTCGGACTCAGTTCCTGCATACTCGCGTCTCGATGATTCGGAACGAGCTTCACCCAGGGGTTGTGCTGGCTGATCATGCCTTCGATATCCGAAATGGGCACATCTTTGTTCAGCTTTATGGTCAATGCCTGGCTGTGGCAACGCATCGCGCCGACACGTACACAGATACCGTCGACCGGAATCGGGCTTTTGAAACGCCCTAGAATCTTGTTGGTCTCCGCCTGTGCCTTCCACTCTTCGCGGCTCTGGCCGTTCGGCAGCTCTTTGTCGATGTAAGGAATCAAACTGCCCGCCAGTGGAACGCCGAAATTGTCTACTGGGAACGCTTCCGAGCGTTGGCATTCGGCGACCTTACGATCGATCTCCAGAATGGCGCTGGCCGGATCAGCCAGTTCATTGGCAACCGATGCGTTGATACTGCCCATCTGCTTGATGAGTTCGCGCATATTCTGCGCGCCAGCACCGGACGCAGCCTGATAAGTCATTGCGCTCATCCAGTCGACCAACCCATGCTCGAACAGGCCACCCAGGCCCATCAGCATCAAGCTGACCGTGCAGTTGCCGCCGATGTAATTGAGGGTGCCCGCGTCCAGTTGATGATCGATGACCTTGCGGTTGACCGGATCGAGCACGATAACGGCATCGTCGTGCATACGCAGCGTGGAGGCTGCATCAATCCAGTAGCCTTTCCAGCCCGCTTCCCGCAGTTTGGGGAAAACCTCGCTGGTGTAGTCACCACCTTGGCAGGTAAGAATTACATCGAGGGATTTCAATTCATCGATGCTGTAGGCGTCCTTGAGCGGCGCCATATCCTTGCCAATCGAGGGGCCCTGACCGCCGACGTTGGAAGTAGTAAAGAATACCGGCTCGATCAGGTCGAAATCCCGCTCCTCCAGCATCCGCTGCATAAGCACGGAGCCAACCATACCGCGCCAACCGATCAGACCTACACGTTTCATCGCAACTACACCTATATATGTGTGACCCGCATGACGGGCCGTCGACTAAGAAATACGCTTTCGGGTTCGAAAGCGCGGGCGCGCTGTCCATTTATGTCTGACACCACGCCTCGCACTCCTCGGCGTTTCCGCCTAGCCGTCGCCCCACAAGCTCTATCAACGGCTGGTGCAAATGGGACCAGAGAGATTACAACTTCGCGAGCGCCGCGACTACCGCATCACCCATCGCCTGGGTATTCGCCTTTTCACAACCCTCAGACCAGATATCACCCGTTCGCAGGCCCTGATCCAGCACGTTACTAACCGCCTGCTCGATCGCATCTGCTGCAGCGACCTGGTTGAAGCTGTAGCGCAGCATCATCGACACCGAGAGGATCGTTGCCAGCGGATTGGCGATACCCTTGCCTGCAATGTCCGGTGCCGAACCGTGACAAGGCTCGAACATACCTTTGTTGTTCGAATCGAGAGAAGCGGACGGCAGCATGCCGATTGAACCTGTCAGCATGGAAGCTTCATCCGACAGGATGTCGCCAAACATGTTGTCGGTGACGATTACGTCGAACTGCTTCGGTGCGCGCACCAGCTGCATTGCGGCGTTATCGACATACATATGGCTGAGTTCAACGTCCGGGTAGTCCTTACCGACCTCCTCCACCACTGCGCGCCATAGCTGACTGGATGCCAGTACGTTGGCCTTGTCCACCGAGCAGAGTTTCCTGTTGCGCACCCGAGCCATGTCAAAACCGACCTTGGCGATCCGGCGGATTTCACTCTCGCTGTAGGGCAGCGTATCGAAGGCCATACGCTCGCCATTTTCCAGCACCTTGCTCTCGCGTGGTTGTCCGAAATAGATGCCCCCAGTCAGCTCGCGAACGATCAGGATATCCAGGCCGGCCACGATCTCCGGCTTCAGGCTGGACGCGGCCGCCAGTTGCGGGTACAGCAAAGCCGGACGCAGATTGCCGAACAACCCCAGCTGCGAGCGAATCTTCAACAGGCCACGCTCAGGCCGGATAGCAGGGTCTATTGCGTCCCACTTCGGCCCGCCAACGGCACCCAGCAGGATTGCATCCGCAGCACGAGCACGCTCGAGCGTCTCGTCAGCCAATGGCACGCCGTACTTATCAACCGCCGCGCCACCCAACTCGTCGTAGCTCAGCTCCAGGTCTAGCTGAAACTTGTCGTTAGCCAGCTTTAGCACCTTGACCGCTTCAGCCATGATTTCGGGACCGATGCCGTCGCCAGGAAGAACCAGAATCTGTTTAGACATTTAAAGATTTCCTTCTAAAAGCTGAAAGCCGCGTGTAAACCACCCAGGCTCACAACTTCTTGTTTTATTTGATCGCGCCGAACAACCAGGGCTGGCTCTTTTGATGACCTGCTTCGAACGCCTTGATGGCCTCAGCATCCTGTAACGTCAGGCCGATGTCGTCCAAGCCATTCAGCAGGCAATGCTTGCGAAACGCATCGACTTCAAAACTGTACTGCACACCGTCCGGACGGGTGACCGTTTGCGCAGCCAAGTCCACGGTGAGTTGATAACCCTCTGCAGCCTCGGCCTGTTCGAATAACTCGTCGACTTCTTCTTCTTTCAACACGATTGGCAGCAAGCCGTTCTTGAAGCTGTTGTTGTAGAAGATATCGGCAAAGCTCGGCGCGATAATCGTGCGAAAACCGTACTCTTCCAATGCCCAAGGCGCGTGCTCACGCGAGGAGCCGCAGCCGAAGTTTTCCCGGGCAAGCAAAACGCTGGCGCCCTGATAGCGCGGAAAGTTCAGCACGAATTCCTGATTCACCGGACGATGCGAGCAGTCCTGATTAGGCTGCCCGACGTCCAGATAGCGCCACTCGTCGAACAGGTTCTGACCAAAGCCAGTACGCTTGATCGACTTGAGAAATTGCTTGGGGATGATCTGATCGGTGTCGACATTAGCGCGATCGAGCGGCGCGACGAGACCGGTATGCTGGGTGAATGCTCTCATGGTGGTCTCCTCAGGCCTGCATCAATTCACGAACGTCAACGAAGCGACCAGTCACCGCAGCCGCAGCAGCCATTGCCGGACTGACCAGATGCGTTCTGCCACCGGCACCCTGGCGCCCTTCGAAGTTGCGGTTGGACGTTGACGCGCAATGCTCGCCACTGCCCAGTTTGTCGGGGTTCATTGCCAGGCACATCGAACAACCGGGCTCGCGCCACTCGAAGCCCGCCTCTACAAAAATCTTGTCCAGCCCCTCAGCCTCGGCCTGTTGCTTGACCAGTCCCGAACCTGGCACCACCATCGCCTGCTTCACCGTTGAGGCAACCTTACGCCCCTTGGCCACTTCCGCGGCAGCGCGAAGGTCTTCGATACGCGAGTTGGTGCAGGAGCCGATAAAGACGCGATCAAGCTGGATGTCGGTGATCCGTTGATTGGCCTGCAGCCCCATGTATTTCAGCGCACGGGTTATGGAGTCACGCTTGACCGGGTCAGCTTCAACCGCCGGATCAGGTACGCTTTGATCAACAGCCAGGACCATCTCAGGTGACGTACCCCAACTGACCTGCGGCTTGATGTCTTCTGCCTTCAACTCAACGACCGTGTCGAAAACCGCGTCCTCATCCGAAACAAGTGTCTTCCAGACCTCGACAGCCTGGTCCCAGTCGGCGCCTTTGGGTGCGAAAGGCCGGCCTTCGACATAGGCGATGGTCTTCTCGTCCGCAGCCACCATGCCCACGCGGGCACCCGCCTCGATGGACATGTTGCAGATCGTCATGCGTCCTTCCATCGACAAGTCGCGGATGGCGCTGCCGGCAAATTCGAGCGCATGACCATTGCCACCCGCGGTGCCAATCTTCCCGATGACGGCCAACACGATGTCTTTGGCGGTCACACCGAAGGGCAGCTTGCCTTCAACACGCACCTGCATGTTCTTCATCTTTTTAGCGACCAAGCACTGTGTTGCGAGCACATGCTCGACTTCCGAAGTGCCTATGCCATGGGCCAACGCACCGAACGCGCCGTGCGTCGAAGTGTGCGAGTCGCCGCAGACCACGGTCATGCCTGGCAGGGTTGCGCCCTGCTCCGGGCCGATGACATGAACGATGCCCTGACGAATATCGTTCATCTTGAACTCGAG
>TARA_R110002095_G_scaffold163608_1_pt1 | contig 11459 bp, 10 predicted proteins | sample TARA_R110002095 | Tara Oceans TARA_R110002095 (sample SAMEA4397255) | marine metagenome | biome: Polar Biome; feature: [SRF] surface water layer (ENVO:00010504); material: water (ENVO:00002006), including particulate matter (ENVO:01000060) such as... | depth 5 m | reverse complement strand
TCAGATAACGCGAGCTTCAGATTAACTGTTGGTCCAACAAGCGTGACTTCCTTGTCCGCAACCCTGGTTAATCCGGGTTAGGCACCGTGACAGAGAGAGTTTCCCGCAAAAGATGCCTTGTAACTACCCAGGTCGTGCTGGACTTTTGGGGCTTAAGTTGATGACATTGGGGCTGTAGAGAGCTATGTCTTTTTAGGATGGAGAGCCCCCAGTATCCCTCTCCTTGGGGTGAGGCCGTTCAGCACTGTTTTATTGTCGAGACCCGTCAGCTTGGCCATGGTCGCGTCGGTGCCCGCGCGGTTCTTGTATGACGTCAGATCTTCCAAACAGAATATAGCCACTTTCGATAGTGGCGCTGGAGAAAAGAATTGCGGCGGACCGGATCACTGTCAGCAGATATTGGGTAACACTTCTCGCCCGTTCGCGCAGAGTGTAGCGCCTCGGTTTTGGGCGCGCTACGTCTGATGGCGGCGGTCCCTTCAGTATATATCCCTGGGATAAGAGCTCGTCGCCCAGGATTTGCTCGATACGTGCGATCTTCTCGGGCGCCATTTGTTCGATCCACCGGTCGATCAGCGCCGCATCGGGCCGCCGCGAGAGATTGGCATGTTCCGGGCTGAGCGCGCGCGCCTTGGCGAATTCGCTTTCGTGATAAGCCTCGACGGAGGGATGCCACGGCACCGAAAGGAAGTGCAGCACCTCGGCGACGCTCTTGCCGGTGTTCAGAACTAAGTCTTCGTATCTCAGCGTTAAGAAGTGGCGACCCGGGTATCTCCGCTGCGCCTCGCGCCACATGCGGACCGAACCGGCCCACTGTTGCGCCGCATCCCAAAGATTGGTCGGTCCGAAATCCGTCTCCAGGAGCGACTGCACCACTGCTCGAGGATCACGGAGGCAGTAGATGAATTTCGCTTCCGGGAAATCAGACAACAGCCGGTTTATCCGCTGTTCACCCCCGACCATCTTCGCGCCCCAGGTGCAGCATCCCGACGTGCGCGCGTGAAATTCGTGCAGCGCCCGATAGACTATGGAGAAAGACTTCCTTGAATGCTCGAGGCGCAGATCGGAGGGCTGCGGCGGATGCTCCCAGTTGCGCACGGCCACGTCACTGGTCAGCATATTCAGCAATCGGCGCCACTGCCTGTCGGACAGTTCGGCTTCAGGTGCCGGTATCGGCACGAAGGGCCCGTAGATATCGTACAGGGCATCTGCCCTGGGAATGTCGATGTCTGGATGCGCGTTCAGCACAGTAGCCAGCAGCGTTGTCCCCGACCGCCCACACCCGATGATGAAGAAGGGTGGTCGCGTCTCGGCTTTCATTTTGCTTGCTGCAGTAATAAACACCTCCCCTTGTATCTCTACAATAATTGTAGTGTGTACACGAAAATGAGGTAAGAAAAACTTAAGGAAGGTCTGATTAACGCCCGGTTTTCCGCAGAATCGCTTTTCAACTTGAGAAAAGCCATTCAACTGTTATTCCGGGGTCATCATCCCTTCATTTCGGCTTCGGGTTTGTCAGCATCGTTCTTGGTGGAACTCGGTGCCGAGATGATGGTGGCATCGACAATGCTACCCTCGCGTAGTAACAGGTTATTTTTCTCCAAGTGTCGGTTCACCTTCTTCTCCAACTGCTTCCAGGGACTCAACTTGTCCATCCGTTCCAGAAAGATCTAAAGCCTTATCAACTTATATCTTAGAGACTGCGCAGCTTCTCACAGAGATCTTAAGCTGCAATGGCAATAATAGTAATACTGCCAAACTGACCGGACGTGCTTGTACGCCAGGGTTCTCTCGTCAGTGGTGACCAGCGCCTCCCAGTCTTCCTCACCCACCGGCCCGGTTGAATTTCGAAACTCCACGACCGTTCCCGCGCAGTCGCTCAAGTAGCGAACGTTAATCGGGATTTTGTGACAAGCTCCTGGTTCATTCTCACCCCCGAGTCATCGCATATAGTCATTAACACACAGCAGGGTAATGATCACCACAAATGGTCATGCCGATCCTACTTCCGGCCGGGCGACAGCGGTTTCACATTGTCGGGCTTGCCGATACTATCTCGCTGGGTGGAATGTTCATCCGGGAAAATGCCAGCCAGGCGGCTATCAATTCGCTCCAGCGCTTCCGCCATACGCAACAGAGCGTTCGTTGCGCCAGCCAAATCGCCCGTGTTGTGCCCGCTTTGCCCCGGGGATGGATGTTCCCGCTTCCTGAGTTCGGCCGTTTTGCGCGTAGTGGCCGGCAGTTCGTCTCCCAGAAGATCCTTGCGAATGGATTTCAGATCGTGAGGGTCAATAAACGGTCGGTCTTCGGAATAGGCGCACATCATCATGCCGTCACACAGCTTGTTTACCAGCCGCGGAATGCCTTTGCTCAGCTTGTGTATCTCCCGAACAGTGTCGCTATCAAAAAGCTTGTTACCACCGTGGCCGGAAACCAGAAGCCGGTAGTCGATATACTCGGCTGTTTCTGCAAGGGTTAGGCCTTCCAGGTGGAAGAACAGCTTTACCCGTTGGGCCAGTTGGGGGATATCCAGAACCGCCTGTTTCAGCTCTGGCTGGCCGAGCAGGATAACCCGCATTGAAGGCCCGCCCATGCTCTCCATTCCGGCCAGCATACGGACGTCTTCAAGGTTTTCCCGGGTCAGGTTCTGCGCTTCATCGATGGTCAGCACCACAGGGGTGCCTGCCGTAGCCATTTGCTCCAGGTAATCGGTAATCTGAAACAGCATGGCAACCTTGCTGTCATCCTCTACCTTCATCCCGGCCTTGCGCAGAATCAGGCCAAACAGATCCTTGGATTCCAGGTTGGTGTAGGCAATATTGAGCAGCTTCAGGTTGCCTTCGAGGTTACGGACGGTCTTCTTCAGCAAGGTTGTCTTGCCGGAGCCGATCTCACCGCTGATAACCACGAAACCTTCAGAACTCCAGATCGCCGAAGACATGTACACATAAGCCCGGGAATGTTGCTGGCTCATATAAATAAAGTCGTCTTCCGGCGTAATGCGGAAGGGGTGCCTGTGGAGACCGAAAAATTCCAGATACATATTCAGTTCCTGTTCCTGAATCAGGCGAGGCGGATCATCTGATCGCTGCGCAGCAGGGTTTTGTCTGGTTCATAGGCATTATAGCTTTCGCTCACGGTCCCGAACCGGAAATCCCCGAGTAACCGTTCGAGGCGGTCGTAGCACTGATCCAGGTTGGTGTAATGACGGAAACGTGAGAACCAGCTTGCGTTATTGTAACGGGGCTGCTCCGGGTCTATCTCCCAGGGGTGCAGATAAAACATCTGGGGCCGTACACCAAAGCCCGACGCGTTGCAGAACAGATAGCGAAACACGGGGTAGGGGAACTGGCGGAAATAACCGCCCCCGGCCGCTGGTATGGAAAGCCCCATTATATGGGCAGTGGTCAGAGGAAATTCCCGGATAATGGCGCCGCTGACGGTTTCGATCGAGTAGGGTGCAGACGGTGAACCGGGTATGCCATAGCGGTCGTGTCGTATGGGGAAAATGCTCGAATCCCAGGTAAAACCTGCATCACTCAATATATCCAGTGCCCAGAGAGATTTCCGGGTAATGGAGTAGCTTGCAGCGCGGTAGCCTTCTACGGATTTGCCAATGATGTCTTCCAGCAGGGCCTTGGAGCGCAGGGTTTCTTCCCGGAATACATCCTGAGTCTGATTATAAATCAGCTGGTGACTGTATCCGTGGGACGCGATCTCGTGACCATGGTCGGACAACTTGCGAATGAGTGCTGGAAATCTCTCGGCTACCCAACCTAGCACAAAGAATGTTGCCTTCACTTGATGCTTGTCAAACAAGAATAGCAGGCGTTCCGTGTTTTGTTCGACGCGAGAAGGCAGCGTGTCCCACTGATCCGGTCTTATTACGCCCGAAAGTGCAGCAACGTGGAAATAGTCTTCTACGTCTATGCTCATGGCATGCAGGGGTTGGGCTCTATCCGGTCCAGGCATAGGCTCTCCTTTTCAATGGTACCAATAGCCAATTATGCAGATGGCCCGATTTTCGCGTACTGACCGTGCAAATACAATTCTTGATGCGAATAATTCCCCTTTGCCAGGAAAAACAATGTAAAACTATGTTACCAAAAGATACAATGAGTTGTGATTACATTGTGGTCAGCGCAATATGGACCACAGAATAATAAGGAGCCGGTGGTAAGGGGTCGCTCATTGTCAGGCTGAGTGTTCGCTGCCGGAGAATTTGATGTTGGTCTGTCGCATGGCGTTGTGCAGACGACAAGGAAGTTTTACGTGTCGTATATACGTTTTCGAAAATACTACCTTCATATTCCCTATCTGGTGCTCGCTGCGCTGGAGTTTGTTGTTCTATATGCGATTTTCATCTTTCTTGGGTTTCTGCTTTCGCTTGCAGGCGTTGGTTATCCTTCTGTTGATACAAACATTCTGTCAGCTAGCCTCTTTGCACTGATCCTGAGCGGTGGAACGCTTGCTATGGGTGGCTATCTCGCCATGGTTCATGAAAGCGTTTCAGCGTTGTTTTTTCGCACGTTGGTTGCCTACTGTTTTGTTGGGGCGATCGGGCTGAAATTGCTCTATCTGGTCCTTCCATCGGCAAATCCAGGCAGCACGAACCTGTTCTGGGCCGTTATTCTCGCTTCGCTGATCGTGATTCTGCTACGACTGATATTTCTCCGGATTGTGGATTCAGAGCAGTTAGTGCGCCGCGTTGTAATCCTTGGTGCCGGCAATTTCGCCGCCAGCCTTCTGGACGAATACGAACGCAACATGCGGGCACTGGGTGTACGAATCATCGGCTGTATTGCGGATGGCCCGAATGGCGCTGTCGAGGCCGATAAACTTCTGCCCACACCCTACGACTTTTATCAGTTCTGCCGGCAGAATCGGGTTTCGGAGATTGTCGTCGCTCAACAGGAGCGCCGTCGCAATGAAGGTGGCGGGCTACCTGTGCCAGAGCTGATGGAGTGCAAGCTTCGTGGTATTGCCATAACCAACGGCGTCGATTTCTATGAGCGCGAACTGAAAAAAGCCAAACTGGATATGGTGTACCCGTCCTGGATTGTGTTTTCTGAAGGGTTCGAAGCCTCAAAAACCCGCGATTTTGCGAAACGCTCCCTGGATCTGCTGATCAGTCTCACGCTCCTGACGGTGATGCTGCCGTTTATTATTCTTACAGCTATTGCGGTGTTCCTGGAAACCGGGCGCCCCATACTATACAGCCAGACCCGAGTTGGAATGCTGGGTAAAGAGTTTCGCATCTACAAGTTCCGCAGCATGCGGCAGGATGCAGAGAAAGATGGCAAAGCGCGCTGGGCCTCCGCTAACGACAACCGGGTTACCCGGGTGGGGGCATTTATACGCAACACTCGCCTGGATGAGTTGCCGCAGATCTATAATGTGATCAAAGGCGAAATGAGCATCGTCGGGCCGCGCCCGGAAAGGCCGGAGTTTGTCTCGGAACTGAAAGAAAAGATTCCATTTTATGATACCCGGCATTATGTAAAGCCTGGCTTAATGGGCTGGGCACAGCTTAAATATCCCTATGGCGCATCGGCTGAGGACGCCCGGGGCAAGCTGGAGTACGATCTGTACTACTCCAAAAATCACAGCCTTTTGATGGATTTTCTGATTATGATCCAGACCGTGGAAGTGATCCTCCTCGGCAAAGGCGTTCGGTAATAAACTGACGAAGAAAACAAGGGTTGGAGGGTATTTATGACTATTTTTACGTTAATGCGGGCATGTTTGATTGCGGTTCTGGGGCTGTTTATCACGGCTTGCTCTGGCCTTCCGTCTTCTGCGGAAATGCCGCCGGCGTCTGAGCTGGAGACCGAGCCTTACGAGATTGGTGTAGGAGATACTGTCTTCATCCACGTATGGCGCAACCCCGAGCTGGGTCAGACCATCGTGGTTCGCCCCGATGGTTTTATCTCCATGCCTTTGATGGGTGACGTAAAAGCGGAAGGCAAAAGGCCGGAAGAGCTGGCGTCTGAAATCAACACCACTCTGGGCGAGTTTATCCGTACCCCCGAAGTGACCGTGATGGTTACCAATCCGCTCAGTAAAGAGTTCCGTAATCGGATCCGGATTACTGGCCAGGTCGCTTCGCCGCAATCCGTCGCCTTCCAGCCGGGCATGACCGTGCTGGACGTTGTGCTAATGGCCGGTGGCATTACCGATTTTGCCGCTGATAGCCGTGCGGTTCTGCATCGCCAGATAAACGGCGAGTACGAGAGTTTCGGCCTGGATCTCGAAGCCATTCTCACCGATGGCGACATGCGTACAAATCACAGTCTGCAGCCGGGTGACGTAATCAGCGTGCCCCGCAAGCAACTGTTCCGGGGCGAGCTCTGATGGATATACAGTTCATTATTGATACCCTCCGTGCGGTGAAGCTTGAGCTTTACCGGCACAGGTTGGCAGCGGTCATCATCTTTATGACCGTAACAGCAGGGGTGTTGACGCTGGGCTATGTAACACCAAAAAGCTACACCTCTCAGGCTGTTTTGTACGCAGACCAGTCCAATATTCTCCAGCCACTACTTCGGGGCAAGGCTGAGTTGACTCAGCTCGATCGTATCAACGAAGCGCGAGAGATGATGCAAAGCCGCTCTTTCCTTGAGCAGATTGCTCTGGATACAGGTCGGATTCGAGGTGGCGAAACCGATGCCGTTCGTAACGGGAAGATCAGCAGCCTGCGTAAGCAGGTGGGTATACGGGTATCAAACCGAAACTTTCTTGAGCTCTCCTATACCAGCGGAAATCCGGAGGAATCTTTTCAGGTTCTCAGCGCCGTACTGAACCGCTTTTTAGAGCGCACCGTGCGCAAAAAGCGTTCCGAGAGCCAGGGTGCGTTTGAGTTTATCGATTCTCAGGTTAAAACCTACCAGCGCCAGCTTGAAGAGGCTGAGCAGCGTTTGAAGGAATTCAAATTCGGCAATCAGGACGGCACCGAGGGTAGCGTGCTCGCCAGAATCGAAAGCCTGCGCCGTGATATTGAAAACCTCAAGCTTGAAATCCAGCAAACCGAATCTGAAGTTCAGCTTACCCGTCGTCAGCTTGAAGAAGAGCAGCCCGTAAGGCGCATAACGGTCGACCCGGGCAAATCATCTGCCGAGCGACGATTAGTCGCTATGCGCCAGGAGATGGACTCACTGTTGTTACGCTATCATGAACGTCACCCGGATGTGGTGAGCGTTCAGAGTCAGATTGCAGACCTTAAAAAGCGCGTCGCCACACAGACCGATGATGATCGGGACGGTGGCGTTACCGAGGTGATGGAAAACCCGGTATACGAAAACCTTAAAATTCAGCTTTCCGACGGCACAACGCGCCTGGCTGTGCAAAAAAACCGACTGGCGTCGCTTGAGCGCCTTCTTGAGGAAGCGTTCGAGCGCTCCCAGCGGGTTGCAGAGAACCAGGCGCAGCGTTCGGAGCTCACGCGGGATTACGATGTTACCCGGGGTGTATACGAAGACATGCTTCAGAGTCGCGAAAAAGCACGGTTGTCCATGACTCTGGACGTGCAGGGTGAGGGCGTAAGCTATAAAATCCAGGAGCCTGCTTCTTACCCGACTCGCTGGGACGGGTTGCAGCTTTATGAGGTAGGACTTGCCGGCCCCTTCCTTGGCAGCGCTATGGTGCTGGGCCTGCTAGTAATGCTTGTGATGTTTGATCAGCGCGTGCGCTCACCCCGTGCGCTGCAACTGGCCCTGCCGGAAAACATTCCGGTGCTGACCACGATTCCCCATTACCGTAGCACCTGGAAAGATCGTTTGCTGCGTAAGGACGTTGTCTCAATCCTGGTCGTACTGGCGATTTTCATGACAGCGTATCTCGCCGTTCTGATCTTCAGCGTAATGGGCATCACCCCGGAACAACTGATCAATAAAGCCAGTGAATTAACCGGGCTAGGGCTTGGAAGTGGGAGCAATTGATGGACGACAACAAACTCTACAATGCGCTTCTGAAAAGCCAGGACGAACGCCGTCAGCTCGAGCGTGACCGGGGCGAAGCAAAAGTCGAGGACAATTTTCGCAAAGAGCGACCCTACGCGGGTTCGGAACGGGACAAGCCGAACTGGACTCGTGTGGAGACCAACCACAACGAAAACCCGCCCACACTTTATGATTCGTCGATGTCGCTGGGGCTCATTGGTAATCCAAACCCTTGGAGCAGTGAACAGTTACGGGAGCGGAAAATAGTCTATTCCGGCATGCCAGATAAGGAAGTGATGGACGCTTATCGTGAGCTACGTATACAGCTGCGCAACCGGGCAGGCGAGGGCAACTTCACGGTGATGTTCAGTAGTCTGGGTAACGGCCCTGGCGGACTTCTGACGGCTTTTAACCTGGCGGCTGCCTTTGGGCTGGATTCCCATAGCTCGGCGTTGCTCGTGGATTGCGACCCTCACAACAATGAGCTGGCAGGCCTGGTTTCAGCTCCGATGGAGTACGGCGTTACGGATTTCGTTGGCGATCGCTCGCTGACCATCAAGTCCATTATTTACCCCAGTGGTGTTGAGCGCCTTTCAGTGATTCCTGCGGGTACTCAGGCGTCCTCTGCCGTTGAGTTGTTTTCTGCCGCGCGTATGCGTGAGCTGATTACCGAGCTGAAAACCCGTTATCCGGATCGTTGCATTGTGTTGAACGCGCCGCCTTTCCGGGAAAACACAGAAGCACGGATTCTCGAGCGTTTTGCAGATCAGATTGTTTTCGGTGTTCCTTTCGGAGAAGTCACCGGCGAAGTTATAGCAGATTCAGTGGATGCACTTGCGTCTGATAAATTCTCCGGCCTGATTTTTCAGGAGTAATCTCATGGAACGCAGAGCAGGGAATGCAAGCAAATACACTCTCGTCACTCTTTGTGTGGGGGCCTACTTCGTAGCCTGGCCTTTGGCAGCAACCGCGCAGAGCCTCAGTGACAGTGTTAAAACGATCTCCGGTTCGGCCTCGGTGTTTACCGGTGTTACACACACCCGAACGGATCGGGGTGCGTCCACTGATACCAACACAGAACCCAGTGTCGGGCTGGCTGGGCGAGTGGGCGGCACGCTTGAAAGTGGCGCTAACGCCCTTGCTCTGCAATATGGCGGAACTCTGGAAACGCGCCGGGACACAACCGACGGTGATCAGACAGACAGAAGCTCCATCATTGGCGCCTCCCGCTATACGTACTTTGACCCTGGCAGCCGCTTGGACTTTAATCTGGGCCACACGGTTAGCTCCGTGCGCAATGACACCGGGTTTGTGGTCAACCCCTCAAGTTACGACACCCGGAATACCCTGAGTGCGGGTGCGGGCCTGCGTTTCTATCCGGGTGAGCTTTCAACGCTGCGGTTTTTTAGCCAAGCCGGTCGCAGCTTTGGTGGGGGCGCATTCAACGACCAGGAATCCTACACGGTCGGCAGTGAATTATCACGAAGGCTGAGTGAGCGGTCCACGGGTAGCCTTAACGTCAGCCGCAGCTGGTCTGACGGACGTGGTACAGATATCACCATTGATTCCGCACAGCTGGTATACAGCCTGCAGTTGGAAAGCGGGTACTTCAGTATTGGGGCAGGGGGCAGCCAAGCTGAAACCGAGTTTGCAGGAGGCACAACGAGCGAGAGCGATGCGGTGACCGGTTTCGTAGAGCGCGCCTGGGCCACCACCGACTGGCGTACGTTGATAAAATACGATCGCAGCATGTCGGACAGCGCCACAGATCTTTCCCTGAACCTGCCACCTGATTTCTCTTTTCTACCAAATACTATTCGGTTGCAAGATCTCGTCGTCAGAGATTCACTTTCGATTACCCACAACAACCAGCAGGTGTGCGATGCCTGCAATCTTGGCATATACGCAGCAGGCGCCATACTCGAATCCCAGATTTCCGGAGCCACCACTCACGAATACCGCGCGGGCGTAAATCTCAGCTTTCAGCTAACGTCACTTCAGCGATTGAACTTCGGGTATAGCTGGCAAGGTGATGCGGATGAAGATGCCAACGTTATTGTTGATCAGATCCATCGTTTTACCACAGTCTGGACGCGACAACTTGCCGAAAACACAAGCTTCGGTGTGCAGTTTAACCAGTCATACCTGCGTTCAAAATCAGTCAGAAACGATCAGGATCAGTTCGAGCTGCGCCTTGTGCTGAGTCGCGGCTTCTCAATGAGCGGGCGGCGTTGATCCCAAATATGTTTGAGCAAAAAAGGGGAATACGTCTTCCTGCGGACACACCGCCACAACTGATTGTGGTGATAGATACCGAAGAAGAGTTCGACTGGAACGCGGAGCCAGACGCCAAGGCAAACCGGGTTTCTGCCATGGCGCACATCGATCGCGCCCAGAATATCTTCAACGAGTATGGTATTTGCCCCTGCTACGTTATTGATTATCCGGTGATCAGCCAGTCCCGGGGCTATGGGCTACTGAAGCAGTATGCAGAAAAAGGTCAGTGCGAAATCGGCGCGCACCTTCATCCCTGGGTGAATCCACCCCAGGAAGAAGCGGTTACCCGATCAAACATGTATCCCGGCAATCTTCCCGAGGCCTTGGAGCGGGAAAAACTCCGTGTTTTGAGTGAAACCATTCAGCAGAATTTTGGCCGGCCCCCGGTGGCCTACAAAGCCGGACGATATGGTTTTGGGCCGAATACGACGGGCATTCTACAGGAACTGGGGTTCGATATTGATCTGTCTGTTTGTCCGCCCCTGGATTCCCGTGCGGATGGTGGGCCCGACTATCGCAGATTTAATGCGCACCCGTTCTGGTTCGGCGGTTCGGACAAACCCATTTTGGAGATTCCCTGTACAGGAGGTTTTATCGGCTGGGCGCATCCCATGGCGATTCCGCTGTTCGAGGTTGCGCAGCGGTTGCGCAAGTTCAGGGCGCCGGGAATATTATCCCGGATCGGCGCGGTGGACAGGCTCATGCTATCACCGGAAGGCTTTACGCCAGAAGAACACATCAAGCTCACCAGGGCGCTCTACAAACAGGGTGTGCGCACGTTTACCTGGAGCTTCCACAGCCCCAGCGTCGTGCCCGGCAATACCAGTTACGTTCAGAATGAGGCCCAACTAAAGGCGTTTCTGAACAGTTTTCGGAAATTTTTCAATTTCTTTTTCAATGAATTAGGCGGACAGGCGTCATCGCCAACCCGCATTCGCAAGTATATGGAGAGTAAGGCATGAAGGTGCTCGGGATATCCCCACTAGACAAGGACTCAACCGTCTCAATTGTAGAGGACGGTAACGTTCTCTTTGCCGCCGGCGAAGAGCGTTTTTCCAGAGTCAAACAACAGTCAGGCTTTCCGCGCCTCGCTCTGGAAAAAGCGCTTTCATACACTGGCCTTTCCATAAGCGATTTCGACCAAGTGTGCTATCCATTCCTCACCTGGGAGAACGAGCAGAAGCTATTCACAAAAAATCTGGAAGATGAGAAAGCCTTTATCAAAGCTTTTCAGCCCAAAGACCT
>TARA_R110002095_G_scaffold216564_3_pt1 | contig 11461 bp, 9 predicted proteins | sample TARA_R110002095 | Tara Oceans TARA_R110002095 (sample SAMEA4397255) | marine metagenome | biome: Polar Biome; feature: [SRF] surface water layer (ENVO:00010504); material: water (ENVO:00002006), including particulate matter (ENVO:01000060) such as... | depth 5 m | reverse complement strand
TTGAAGGCTGCGGAATCAGGCTCAAGATGGGTTTGCCGGACGCTTACATCGAATCGCCGATTTTACAAGCCAAAGACCTCCTGGAAGTTTTCCGGTTCAGTTCAATGGTAAAGAATATACTCCTGGGAAAGGCTACTGGAAGACTCATCATGAGGGATTCATGAGATTGCGAGCAGCCTCTAGAATTGAGTCGACCAAGACATCGATTTATTACGTTCGCAACTTCAATGATTTTCCCGTTTTTCCTATAACTAACAGCTGGACAGACACGGTCGTTGCGGGCTTTGCTTCGGATAAAAAATACGTTGTAGAAACATCTGTAAAAGTTGTTGAAAGATGTTTGTTGATGACGACTGATCCGGGGGATCTCGTTTTCGACCCTACCTGTGGTTCAGGGACAACAGCGTATTCCGCAGAAAAATGGGGAAGGCGCTGGCTAACCTGTGATACCTCCAGGGTTGCAGTTGCATTGGCAAAGCAGCGACTGATGACAGCAAGCTTCGATTACTACGAGCTTAAATATCCTCAAGAGGGATTAAAGGGCGGCTTTATTTATAAAACAGTTCCTCATATTGGGTTGAGGGCGATCGCGAACAATCCAGAGATCGACGAGATCTTCTCACGTATGTATCCCAACGTAGAAAGAGCTCTCGTTAAACTGAATGAGGCGCTCAATCAGTGTGGTGGCTCATTTGAGGTGCAGGAAGGTGCGCGATCTGGCCAAACATTGAACTTTTCGCGCACCGATGCAGCCCGAGAGACATTGGTAACCGGAGAAACCGTGTTTTCGAATGAGGTGCTTGAATGGGAGGTTCCGTTTGTATGGCCAACAACCTGGCCTGAGTCCGCACGGCAAGCATTCGAAGAGTTTCATGCTGCCAGAACCGCTATGAAAGACCGTATCGACGACAGCATAGCCGCTCACTCTGGACAAGAAGTGCTCTACGACCAGCCTGAAGCTAGCAAAGACAAGTTGCGAATCACTGGTCCTTTCACGGTCGAGGCTGTGCCGTTTGCAACTGTGCTGGGATTAGACGAGAGCGACAAGCCTATTGAGGCAGACGTGGCTGTCGCTCGATCTGGAGCAACCTCACGCCAGGCACAATGGCGAGAAGAATTGCTCAAGGCAGGGATTCGGGGCAAAGGTGGGCAACAAATTAAGCTCCAAGACTTGGAGACATTGCCAGGCGCTCATTATATTCACGCCGTTGGTACTGTCGCGGATGGTGGAGAGCGTGTTGCAGTCAGCTTCGGTCCTGAGCACGCAGCACTTGAACAGCGTCAGGTCGAAATTGCCATGCGAGATGCGGGTGACCTCTTTCCACTCCCCAAGATGCTCATTTTTTGCGCTTTCAACTTTGATCCTGAGGCAGCGAAGGATATCGATAACATCAAGGGGATTCAGGCGCTCAAAGTCCAAATGAATACAGATCTGCTGACGGAGGATCTCAAAAAAGGAAGAGCGAGTAATCAATCATTTTGGCTCATGGGACAGCCAGATATTGAGGTGCATACGCTGGAGGGCGGCAAGCTCCAAATTGAGGTCCATGGTTTTGACTATTTCGATACTAAGACAGGGGAGCTAAAATCCGGGGGCAAGAAAAACATCGCAATGTGGCAGCTCGATACCGATTACGACAATCGTTCACTTTATGCTCGCCAAGTTTTTTTCCCGATGGCAGGCAAAAAAGATGGCTGGTACAAGCTGAAGAAAGATATCCGTGCTGAACTCAATGAGGACATGCTTGATAAGTTCCACGGTACTAAGTCAATTCCTTTCGAGCCAGGCGACAATCGCTGCATAGCTGTTAAGATCGTCGACGATCGGGGTATCGAGTCATTGAAAGTGATCCGGCTGGATTGAGGAGGGAAGCATGGCTGATAAACCGAATTCCCTGGTAATCAATTCGCCTTATGATAGGCCAGATCAGTTCTGGTCTCAGGATGATAATGGCCGTGTTGCCGGTGTAGTAAGTGGCCGTAGACCTGCCGCCTATGAGCTCTATGATTCCCGGAATAATACACGTCGAGTTGAGGAGCTGGAAACGGTTAACCGAATCCGTCAGCGTGTCGATGCGTGGCGGGAGGCTGGCTGGCCAGGGGTGACGAGTGTTTCCCGCGAACTGCTTAGCCACTGGTACTCAAGAGGTGAGTGGGACTCTGACTCGAAGCGCTGGAATGGTGGTCCAAGGCCTTTTCCGTTCTATTTTTGCCAACTTGAAGCCATTGAATCTCTGATCTGGTGGCTGGAAGCTCCAGAGGATTATCGTCAAGGGATCTTTCTGCAAGGCGATGGCGGTCCCTGGGAGCGCATTTGCAACAAAATGGCGACAGGCTCCGGCAAAACCTCTTTGATGGCCTTGATCATTACCTGGCAGACCCTCAATGCCGTCACCTATCCGAAGGATAAACGTTATTCAAAGGCTGTTTTCGTGGTCGCTCCGGGTCTTACCGTAAAAAGCCGCCTGCAGGTGCTCAACCCTGGCAACGAGAGTAACGTTTACGATGAATTCGTGTTGTGCCCGAATGAGGCAATGCGCCAGAAGCTGAACCAGGTGGTTCTGGTCATCGAAAACTGGCACAGCCTGATGCCTCTCAAAGAGCAGGTACGCTCTGTCGTGAAAAAGGGTAAGGAGAGCGATGAGGCGTTTGCCCGACGGGTGCTTGGCAAGCTAGCTTCTTACAAAGACATCTTGGTTATTAACGATGAAGCCCACCACGCATACCGCCAAAAGGCTGAGGTGAAAGTCAGCAAGAAAGAGGCGGAGGAAATGGGGATCGATCTGGAGGAGGCGACCCGTTGGATTGAGGGGCTGGATCGTATTCATAAGACCCGTCGAATTCGCCGATGCTTTGACGTAACCGCGACGCCTTTCTCACCTACGGGCAAGAAGAACACTGAGAAAGGGCTATTTGAGTGGATCATCTCGGATTTTGGCCTTAACGATGCCATTGAAGCGGGATTGGTCAAGACACCTCGTATCGTCGTTCGGGATGACGCGCTACCCGATGCGAAGACCTACGCTAGCAAGCTTTACCATCTGTACCGGGACGAGTCCGTAAAGCAGGATCTTGCCCGCAAAGCTCAGCCCACTGATCCGTTACCGGATCTTGTTCAGAAGGCCTATGCGATCCTTGCTTACGATTGGCAAGAGACGGCGAAAAGCTGGGAGGCGGAAGGTCACACGATTCCACCCGTGCTGCTTACCGTCTGCAACCGGACCGAAACCGCGTCCCGTATCGAGCATTTCTTCAACAGCGGCGACTGCCTGATTTCCGGAACCCAGAATCCGCTGGCTACCCTGCGTGTTGACTCGAGGGTTCTGGAAAAAGCCGAGCGAGGGGAAAGCATCACTAAGGATAAAGATTATGCGGTGAGAATGGAGGAGATCATCAATGCATCCATGCTCCCGGCTGACAAAAAGGAAGAGCTGCTTTCATTGAAGCAAGAGGAGCAGCTCCGGGCTCTGGTAGATACCGTCGGCAAACGAGGAAAACCCGGTCAGAATCTTGAGAACGTGATTTCGGTAGCCATGCTGTCCGAGGGATGGGACGCGGCCAACGTAACTCACATCATGGGCTTGAGAGCGTTTAGCAGCCAGCTTCTATGTGAACAGGTTATTGGCCGAGGGTTGCGGCGTGTAGCACACGATATGGATGAGAATGGTAAGTTCATTCCTGAATACGTGAATGTGTTCGGTGTTCCGCTTTCGATCTTCCAGGAAGTCGGCGAGGGCGGCGAGACACCGCCTCCACCGAAGCCCAGTGTGCGGGTAGAAGTTGAGCCTGGCAGAAACCACTTCGAAATCCGCTGGCCCAATATTGACAGGGTTCAGACCGTTCTCAAGCCGAAGTTGAGAATGGATTGGGAGGCGGTTGAGCCTCTGACGCTGGACCCGGCTCAAACGCCACTGAATGCGGAAATTGCACCTGCCTTGACTGGTATCCCTAATCTTGCACAAGCGTCTCAAATCGATCTGGAGAAGGCTGTAGAGGACTTCAGGTTACAGCACCTGACCTTCCGTGCAGCGAAAAAGCTTTTTGTCGGTAGCAGCGCTGGATTTGAGGGGGATAAGCAATACTTGGCTGTACAGTTAATCCGTATCGTTGAACAGTTCCTGGAGTCCGAGAAGTTAGATATCCCAAGCCTATGGCACCAGGACCCGGTTCGCCGCCGACTTTTGTTCGCGCTAAATATGGATAACGTCGTCACCCATGTGAATCGATTTGTAAGCAAACAAAACGTTGAACGTCTGGAAGCTTTGTTCGATGAGCACCAGCCAATCGGTGCAACCTCTCAGATGCGGCCTTGGCTAACCACCAAGCCGTGCAGGCAGACAGAGCGTTCTCAGATCAGCCATGTTGTATACGACAGCACCTGGGAAAAGCTCGTAGCGGATGTCTGTGAAAAGGATGAATCAGTCCATTCATGGGCGAAGAACGATCACTTGGGCTTCAAGGTCCGATATCTGTGGAATGGTTCCTCTCGCAACTTCATACCGGACTATCTCATTCGGCTAAAGAATGGCCAGACATTGGTATTGGAAGTGAAAGGGCAGGATTCAGAGCAGAATCGAGCCAAGCGAGCAGCGATGGATGTCTGGGTTAAAGCGGTGAACGAGCAAGGGGGCTTTGGCTCCTGGTGCTTTGATACGGTATTTGATCCAAGCTTGGTGAGGGATGTGATTGCGGTGCATTCTAGGCAGCCTGTGTCTGCTTGATATCCGTGAATGAGAGAGTAAATGGCATTTTTGTTCGGGTAATGGGTGGCTGGTTTAGCTGAGCGCTCTTCAGGTCGGCGGCAGAGATATACTCGCCCACCGCCAGCAAGGTGACTACCACAGCTGTGGTAGTCACACTTTTTGATTGTCGAGGCCTGTTTTCGGGATTAACGTTCCCTATGCTCAGTCTGTATCGTAACTGTCATAGCTCCAAATAGTGCGACTACCGTTTTCCATGTCACGGTCTTGAATCGAATCTCTGATCCATTCATCCACCTCGGACTCTACCCAACCTTCTTTGTCATCAAACAAGGGAACCGGACTAGGGAACTTGCCGGCACTGGAATTGTTGATGATGTCTTTCAAAGACAGCGTAGTTTTCTTCATTACGTCTTCTATTTTAAGTAAGCGCATTATCTATAGTCCTGACTTGTTGTGTTCACAGGATGTGGGGGGCGTGTAAGAAATGATGGGACGCTGGTGAACACCCAGAGAATCTGCCGTTGGAGATTAGCCCCGCCCTTGCACAACAATCGTCCTCACGTCGTCGCGCGCACAACGATGTCCCAAATAGTCCTGGCTATTTGAGTGCTTCTGCCAGTTCATGAGCCTTTAAGACCGGTGGTTAAGTGGCTTTGCCTAGTTTGGGTATTATCCTTCGCGGGTGTCTAGCCGGTAGAACTCTTGGTAGGCGGACTCGTAGTCCACCCGAAGGTCCAGCCGGCCAAGCTCCTTCTCGATCTGGTCGAGGCTTTCACCGTCATTTAGGACAACTGCTATTGTGAGCAATGATTTCGACTCACCTGCCGAGAGAGCATAGTCGTCGGTGAGCAATGTTATTTGCTGGTGATACTGGCGTGTAGATAGGATTTTGTTTACCGCTTCTTTAACGTCGGTTATTGGATTGCCATCAAGGTAAACCTCAAACGCGCTGATAAAGGCAGGGCCAATCCCTTTGTTGATCAGGTCGACTGATAGGACCCCTTTGCCCGGCTGAGTGGTCAGGTTCGTGAATCTGGTTAGGTGAGGCCGGACGGAGAGCCGGTTGTGCCTCCGCGCCAGGACGGCTTGGTAGATAGTGAGACCGAGAGCGCAAATCCCGATTACGGCTGTCGTGAAAGTTCCGATAGTTCCAATCGATGCTTCAATCAATTTCGTTTCCATTCCGTCCGTGTATCTGTCTTTTTGTCTCACGCTTCAGTGTTGCTGGCCAGGAGAGCATTAAGCTGCATCAGGCTCGATGAGCAGTGCTCGTCAGCGGGCCCCAAGTCTTGCTCGATGGCAGGTTTGGGGTTCACCTGCGGCCATGGGCGTTTATATAGTTCATACGCTCGGCGGCTGTGTTGGCCGGACTCAACGTTCCGAGTCAATATTGAACCACGGTCGCCAAGCGCCAATTAGGCGATCTTCTTCGAAGAAGCGTTCTGCAATGGCATTGTTCTCAAAGTCAGTACGATAAGAAAATCCGACTAATGACCCAATGAGGTTCAGAGGCTCTTTTTCATCAGGGAATATATGCTCGATGCCCCAGCGCAGTTGGCAGGATGTGGTTTTCGGACGTGCTTTATGGTTTTCTGGTTCAGTCCGGTGGAGCCTGCCCTTTGATCCGCGTTTAAGGTGCAGAGAGAACCGTCCGTGAATGTTTGTCGTTTTGCCAACGTAAAGGCATGGAAACTCCAGGTCCCGAGGCCACCAGTCTTCGTATCTTACTTTCACCAGTTTACCCCCGGGCCCTTTCAGAACAACGGATCTATTCGATCTTAAAAGCTGCTCCCGGTCTCCGAGCCACCAAAACGCATAGATGCCAGCATCATGTGGAAGGTCAAGTTTTCTACCTGAACAGATTTCGTCGACGGTTCTGATTTGACTGGGATTATGCATCAGGAGTTGACCTCTCTATAGGTTGAAGTCGTGGAACGCCCTCATAGGGCTGGTATAGGTTTTCCCAAAAATACTCCCGTACCTTATTGACCATTTCTCCCGTTGAAGGAAGGTACATCACGGGCTCCTCCAGGCCGCCATAGTAAATAATCGACAATTTGTATTGGTCGCATGCTCCCTGGTTGAACCCGGGATGGTGACCGCAAGCAAAGACTGCAAGGGCATCTCTCGCGACTTCTCCGCGAATAGTGCCAAAACCTTGCCTGCTGAGGTTTTTTAGGGCCTGGTCGAACTTTCTCTTCGATTCTTCCACGCTGTTATTTGCCAGCTCATGCTTCGCTTCAAGCTGGAGTATTAGAGGTCTGAGGTCTTCAGCCGTCGGGAGCTGCTTGAGTCGATTAAAGAGAGTGTCTGCTAGCTCCCTGGCATCGGTAGGTCTATTCCGCTTATCGGGGTCATTCAGTAGTTGCGAGAGCAAACTCACGAGTCCATAGGCATGTTCAAGATCAGTGTTTGCTAGATCCACCATCCGCCATGCGGCAGCCCTTCTCACAGGTAATGAAATTGTGCCAGAGCACACCACGCTGTTCAGAGCGGCCCAGTTCTGAGTAGCATCAATCCGTTGATAGAGGTCGATATCTGTCGGTGCAGTATTTAACCAGTCGCTTTCCTCATACTCGATCTGACATGCTCGTAGAAGTTCAGCTTTTCGCTTGTAGAGCGCCATGAACTGCTCTTTAGAGCAAGCGAGCGGTAACTCATCTTGAATGGGGTCGGTGTTGCCCAGCTCCATCAATCTCTTGTTCAACTGGTTCGAGAGAAAGTTCAGGTTGCCATCAAGCGGGGTGATGGACAGTAAAGTTGTCTGGGCTTCCAATGGATAGCGCTCATCGAGCGTTTCTCTGAACAACTGGCGTTCTGTCGTTTCGTCGTCGGTCCGCTTGCAGGTATCAATTGTGGTGTTGTAAGCCACCTGAAAGAGAGCGACCACCTGCACCGCCTGATTGACTTCAGGGTTTGGCAGTCGCTTGGCTTCGTCAGGAACGCCGATAGCCTCTGCAAGCCTGAAATAGGTGGCTTGGAATGCTCTGGCGTAAAGAAGGCGCTTTCGAATCGTTTGAATCGTTGGTGTGTGGAACCGCTGGGATACGTGGTGACAAAAAAAGTCTTTTTCTTCGGCACTGAGCTGCTCGTTCTCGAGGACATTTTTTGCCATTTCCTCAGGAATAGGGGTTTCAACACTAAGCGCATGTTCGTTGAGGCCCTTCAGCTTGACGAGTGCTTGAGCCCTTTCGAAGGTTTCATCAAGGCTGTTGTTTTCGTCCCACTCAAAGGTTCCTTTGAACTTTAAGTTGAGCCTGTTAGGGAAGAACTCGAGGATTTTGTTGATTCCGGGCGTCCGTGCGCCCGTGTACCAGTTTCCTAAGGTTTTTCGTATGGATCTTGCGTCAGCAACCGTGTCTTTTTCTCGACCTCCAATCATGTTGGAGTCGGAGAGGGCTTGTGCAAGCTCATCAATCGATCCCGACAGTAAATCGAGAAGCCAGTCCAGCACCTGAGTCACTGGCATTTTTAGCACTTCATCATTTTCTTCCATTACTGCTGGAAGATACCAGAATCGTCCACCGGGCATTCCGGGATCTGTTTTTTGCTCTGTGTCCCAGAAAGCTAAATGTCTGCCAAGACCTGGGGCATACACGTGCGTTGCCATCAGCCATATGACGTGTCTTGGGTCTGAATGGGAAACCCAGATATTGCGTTCCAGGAAATTATTGACCTCTGACCACACTGAGAAGTTGTGCCGAGCCTGAAACTGGGCGATTTCATCTACGCCAAGTGAAGACAGAATGTCATCGACATAGTCTTCCGTTGTCGCCAGTTGCCTGTCGCTCTTTCGTCGAAGTTCCTCGAACTCTCTTCTCTTCTTGTCGGCTGGACCCGCCTGGAGGACGTCGCGAATGAAAGCGAGGACGGACTCTTTTGAGGGAATGTTGGCCAAAACTTCTCCCTTTAGGGGGGTGGGAAAGCGTTTTCCACTAACCCCACCACTCAAAACTTATTGTTTGCTCTCACGTCGTCAAACTGAGGAGAGGAAACGATGCTGCACTACAACGCCCACAATCCGAAACAGCTGGTCATCAATTGGCATCTCACAGAAGCCTGTAATTATTCATGCCGGTATTGCTATGCCCACTGGCAACGCGATGAGTCGGTAAAAGATCTGATTCGGCAAGACTACCAGATACATCAGCTGCTGTCGGAGCTGCGAGGGTTCTTCGATCCGATTAATTCCCGGAACCCATTGGCTTGGAAAATGGCCTGGTCGAACACCCGGTTGAACATCGCTGGAGGTGAGCCGCTGCTATTTCCCTCCGTTGTCGAGGACACTGTTAAGTTTGCGCGACGGGTTGGGCTTCGGGCTTCGTTGATAACCAACGGCTCCCTTCTGACAGAACGGATTGCTCGTCGGATTGGTGCAAGCCTTGAGGTGCTAGGAATCAGCATCGACTCGGCTCAACCGTTCAGTAACCGCCTTATTGGGCGTATCAATTCGCAAGGGGAGTTCTTGGATTTGGAGCAGCTGCGAAAGGCTGTTGAAGTCATCAGGGAGCGGAACCCAGCGATTAAGATCAAGTTGAATACCGTTGTTAATCGAGTGAACTGGCAGGATGATTTCTCGGACCTGATATCGCTGATACAGCCCGACAAGTGGAAGGTTTTAAGGGTTCTGCCTGTGACGGATCAGTCCATGACCATCACAGATGAGGAGTTTCAGTTCTTTTTAAATCGCCACCGAAAGTACCGCAAGATTGCCGTGATTGAAGATAACCAGGATATGGTGGAGTCCTACATCATGATCGATCCGCAGGGTAGGTTCTTCCAAAACTCGCCGTGTTCGGCAGGCTATGAGTATAGCCAGCCTATCCTCGGGGTCGGCGCTGAAAAGGCATTCAGCCAGGTCAACTTCGATGTCGATAAGTTCAGCTCCCGATACCTCAGCAAAGGCGAGGGTGCGGCATGAAGTATTCCTCGGATAAAGACGTAAACAAGTATGCAAAACAACTGGTTCGAGAGGGGTGGGGCTTCAAGCGTGGCAAGAAACACGGGAAGTTAATTGCCCCTGGCCGGAGGGGCATCGTAGTCGTACCGACGAGCCCAAGCAGTAAAAGAGCGGTTCAGGAATTGGCTTGGGCCGTTCGCAATCTTTGATCAGCAGTGGAGGTTGACGTCACAACGCATTGAGCTGCTCCCATGGTAAATATGGGAGCAGCTCAACCCCTCTATTGCAGTTCAGAGACTCTTGAAGGTCTTCGCCAATTCTGGACAACGAATACTCTCGTTCGTAACGCAGATCATCGGCCTGAGAGATGTGCGAGGGCCGAAATGGCGTCCTCTGAGTTCTATGCAGGGCCACTGTTTTCATGCCTTTTAATTGGTCAGCGATCTTGAGAAAGGTTTGGCCATCGGGATAGGGGTAAGCACTTTCTATCATCCTCATGACCCACTTTTGTTGATTGTCCCGGTCCGATGCTGTTGCAGTGGGCACCAAACACGTTTCCACTCCGGGCCAGTTATCTAAATGTTTGGGCTTAATCCAGTCTTGCCTGACTCGTTGGATCAGGCTTCCTTGCAGTTGTGCGTTGAACAGGTTTTCAGAAATGTTTACGAGACACGTGAATGCTGGTGTGACTTGAGGCTCCTGTCCTGCCGTTTGATTTATCTCCAGTCGTAACAGACGCAGGGCATTTGAGGTTCCGAAGCGCCAGAATGGCTGGTCAATGGCGAAAGCTAGGTAGTCTATCAAGGTATCAAACTGATTCCGTAGCCCGGATACAGCGCAAGGCACACCAGGCAAGTCGATTGCTACCCAGCGCGGTCCGTATCTCAAATCGCTCTTTGAAGTTGGTTTAGATGCACAGTCGATTGCAGTTCGTAGTGCCGATGCCCAATTTTGAGCTCGCCTTTTTTGGCATTTTGGACAGAACCGATGGTGACACGCCAGTAAATGTGGGTTGGTCACGGTACGCGCAACGGGATAGGTCTTCACCCATTGCCCGCATTCACGAATCATCCTTTCCTGGTACTCAGTATTCTCATTGCCTTGGAAATACGTAGCGACTTCCGCAGCTGACGGTGGCTGATTTAGGTTACTCATGGCATCTGTCTTTGGGAGGTGAGCAACAAGGGGTGTGACTATGATGTTGTTGGCAAGAATTGTTGGAGTGGTCTTGCTGTCACCCGTGTTTGAGGTCGATGGGTGCCGGTAAGGTGCTATGCGCATAGACACCGGCGTAATGACTTAGTCCTTTTTGTAAGAGCCCTGAGATGAGTTCCACTGGAAGGTTGTTGGTATTTGCTCCAGTCGGATGATGTTCCTGTGTTGCTGTAACTCACAATCCTCCTGATGCTTCAGATCGGAAAACCAACCACGCATTTGCCCGAACGGTTGAACTAAGTTTGTATCTTTAAGCTGCTCAGCCATGGAGAGGAACCATCCTCTATGAGGCGCGTGCAAGCGTGGCTTCATGGGGTAACTGACACATTTGAGGATCTTGTTGCGTATCTCATCCCCCCGGCCTGTCAGCCGCCTTGCACGAACCTGCGGGATAAAGTGGGCTTTCAGGCAATCTTGCCACTCCGCTGCCCATCGCTCCTCTGTGACGTAGTTGTTCCCCTGGTGCATTGAGGGCCGAACCTGGATAAGGCAATGAAAGTGAGGATGGGCCGACTGGTAATCAGATATGCCTTGGTCCACCTCTAAGAACTTGATGCCACCTATGACATTTGCCTTCCAGAACGCTCTGTTCCTAAGTCGACGAAACGCCTCATTCATTTCCGTGATGGTTTCATTGAGGTCA
>TARA_R110002095_G_scaffold88846_1_pt1 | contig 11465 bp, 15 predicted proteins | sample TARA_R110002095 | Tara Oceans TARA_R110002095 (sample SAMEA4397255) | marine metagenome | biome: Polar Biome; feature: [SRF] surface water layer (ENVO:00010504); material: water (ENVO:00002006), including particulate matter (ENVO:01000060) such as... | depth 5 m | reverse complement strand
GCGGGTGATTTCCTTCTGGTCGAACAGCACTTTTCGGCGCGCGATCTCATGCACCCATTCGTCGGGCACGTCGAGCTCGCGCAATGTCTCGGCCAGCTCGTCGCGGTTGGCGCGGGCGGAGAAATAGGTGGGGGAGCGTTGCAGCATGGTGATATGCCCGGCGTCTCCCGCCATTGCCGGGATCAGCGTTGCCGCCGTCGCGCCGGAGCCGATGACGATGACGTCCTTATCCTTGTAGTCGAGATCCTCGGGCCAGGTCTGCGGATGGACAATCTCGCCCCTGAAATCCTCCATGCCTGGATAGTCGGGCATATAGCCTTCGCTGTGACGGTAATATCCCTGACACATCCAGAGGAAATTGCACTCATACCTGCGTATTGCACCGGTTTCTTTATCCAGAACCTCAAGCGACCAGCGTTTTTCCTCGCTTGACCAGCGGGCGGATTTTACTTCATGGGAGAAGCGGATATGACGGCGCAGGTCGTTCTCATCAAGGCTTTCATCGAGATATTTCAGGATCTTGTCCGCCGTGGCGATTGGATCACTTTTCCACGGCTTCCATTTGAAGCCGAAGGTGAAGAGATCGCTGTCGGAGCGGATGCCGGGATATTTATGGGTCGCCCAGGTGCCGCCGAAGGTCTCCTGTGTCTCAAGGAGGGTGAAGCTCTTGGTCGGGCAGAGCTTCTGCAGGTGATAGGCGGCATCGATGCCCGAAATGCCCGCACCGACGATCAGCACGTCAAAATACTGGGTTTCTGCTGTCGTATCCGGGGTATTGTCGACCGCCACATCCATGGGTTTGTCCTCCTGCTCGCCTTTGGCGTTATTCTTATAGGTAGAGCATAGCTATCTCGCGGCAACGCGCAATAGCAGATTGTGCTCTCTCTTTCTTATGTGTGATAATGGGCGAGATGTTCAATTCGAGGGGGAGACGTTGATGGACAGCTTTAATCTCGCAAATCCGGTTTTCACGGCCTACGCCATTGCCGCATCCTTGATGGTGCTCAAAATCATGGGGCAGGGCTGGATAACCGTCTATCGCATGATGAAGAGTGACTCAGGTCTGGCGACTCCCGAGGACCTTCAAGCGGGCATGATCAACAAGAATGCCCGGCCGGAACAGCTGGAGAAGAACGATTATGTCGACCGGTCGCGGCGGATGCACCGCAATGACCTTGAGAACATCCTGGCCTTCCTGATTGCGGGACTTTTGTTTGTTTTGGTCAATCCGGACATTCTTTGGGCGCAGATATTGTTTTACGGTTTCGTGGTCGCCCGGCTGCTGCACAGTATCGCCTATGCCACCAAACAAAGCCACGAGGTGCGGGCAACCTTCTATACCATCGGCAGTGTGATTGTGATCTATATGGCGATCCATGTGTTGATTGTGATACTCTTCTAGAATTCCGGATGCGGGTCCGGGTCCGGGGTATTCGAAAGAAAACGACATGACGGTAAAACGGATTGAGCTCGCGACGGAAAGCCGCCTTAATGAGATATTCAGGCCGGGAGATTTCCTTGACTGCTACGCGGTGGCCATTTTGCCGCCTGATCGTCCGCTCCCTGAAATCCTGCAATATGTGCTGATTGAAATGCCGGGATGGGCGCGGATGCTGATGCGTCTCCGCGACAGGATTGTCGGTTTTTTTGGCATCAAGACGACGAAGGAACTTCCCCAGAACAATAGCTTTCGAAAGTCGGTCGCCGTTGGGGATCATATCGGCTTTATGAAGATACGGAGTATGTCCGAGCAGGAAATCATCGTTGGCGAAGATGACTCCCATCTTGATTTCCGGGTGTCCCTCCGGCGCGAACCGGGGGAGGCAGGCCTTGTCTCCCTCGCGACGCTGGTGCATCGGCATAACCTGATCGGGAGGCTTTATCTCGCCCTGATCATGCCGTTTCACAAGCTGATCGTGAAATCCCGTCTTGCCGCCGCGGCGCGCCATTTTTCGGAGCAGGGCTGAACCGGGGTCTCTTATAGTTGCAAAGCAAGTTGATTCTGGACAATATACAGAACCAGTGTCCTGGTTAATACAAATAATGGGGAGAGCGCAGAATGGCAGGCAAGTTTGAACTTTATAAGGACAACGCGGGGGAATTCCGGTTTCGCCTGAAAGCGGGCAATGGCGAGGTTGTTGGCGCTTCCGAGGGCTACAAGGCGAAAGCAAGCGCGGAAAATGGTATTGAGTCCGTGATGAAAAATGCATCCGATGATAGCCGGTACGACTTCAAGGAAGGCAAGAACGGCAAATGGTATTTCAACCTGAAAGCCTCTAACGGCCAGGTCATTCTGTCCAGTCAGGGCTATGCCGATGAAAGCGGCGCCAAGGCGGGAACCGGCGCGGTGGCCCGGGCGGCCGACGGCGCAAAGACCGACGACCAGACCTGACGCATTCAGATTTTTAAAGAGGCGAAGCCCGAAGAGCGATTCCCGCGGCTCCGTTCCGTTTGATTACATATCGATTGCTTGGATCACTTCGACGGTGCCGCCGTCATCCATCATCGGGCAGCCTTTGGCGATTTCAAGCGCGGCCTCCATATCCGGCGCATCGATCAGGCTGTAACCCGAGAGCGGGTTGCTGCCGCCGTGATCGAGCACGCCGTCGGCGGTGACGGTTTTCGACATGCCGACGGGATTGCCCGGATCGATAAAATCTTTCTCATGCTTCGTCATCCAGGCGCCCCAGGCCGCCATGGATTTCTGCATTCCTTCCTCGGTTTCCGGTTGTTTTCCACCGTGATAGGCGAAGACAAATTTAGGCATTTCTTTCCCTCCTGCTGGTTCTCTTTAATTGGCAATATGTTCAAGTTTTCTGAGCGCCGAGGTCCAACCCTCGGTATGGCTGGCGGCGGCCTCGTCGTCCGAGAGACCCGTATGGATCAGGCGGAACTGCGTGCCGCCAGAGCCGTTGGGGGTCACCTCGAAGCGGACCCGGCTTTCATGGCCGCGCGCGTCGTTCTCATCATGCCAGGCCCAGGTGAGTTCCACGGAATGGGGCGGGTCGACGGCGACAACCTCGCCGGTCACCTTGTAGCGCTCTCCTTCCGCATTAACCATGACCGAGGACCAGGGGCCAGGCTGCGTGAGGTCGAGAACATATTCCGGCACGGTCATGCCCTCCGGCCCCCACCATTTCAGTAAATTTTCTTCTTCCGTGACATAAGAGAAAACGGTTTCCGGGTCGGCGGCAAAAGTCCGCTCTAAAGTCAGGTCGCTCATTTGTTGCTGTTCTCCTTATCAAGAGCCATAGCCAGCCGGTCGAGGCTGCCGTCCCAGAAGTCGCGATAACTCATGGTCCAGGCGCTGATGGCTTTCAGTGTTCCGGGGTGGACGGAATAAAGACGGCGCTGGGCATCAATGCGCTGGTCAACAACGCCGGCCTGCCGCAGGATCCTCAGATGCCGGGAAATAGCGGGCGGGGAAAGATCCGCAATATTATGTAGGTCCCCGGCGGACTGCTCCCCCTCCCGGAGGAGCCGCTCGACAATGGCGAAGCGTGTCGGTTCGCCCAAGGCGGCAAAGGTGGATGACAGGTTGTTGTACATAGGCCCTCTTTAATTTAACGATTATGTTAATTAACATATTAGAAAATTAAAAAGAGTCAATATGGAAATGGGGGAAGGCTTACTTCCCGCCGGATTTCAGGCGGATGCGCATGGACCCGCCCTTTGGCGTCTCGACATCGAAAGCGCCCGTCTTTCGGACCAGCTCGCTCAATTTCTGAAAGCCGTAGTTGCGGGAGTCGAAGTCAGGATAAAGCCTGTTGAGCTGGCTACCGACAATGTTGAGAGGGAACCAGCCGTTGTCGCCTTCCAGTTCCGCAATCGCCTTCTTGACGAGGGGAACGGCTTTCGAGGGAGGCGGTTGAGTATCCTTTACGGCAGCCGGATCATCAGAACTCTTTTCAGCCCCACCATGCAGGTTTTCTGTATAGATAAAGCGATGACAGGCCTGTCGGAAGCTTTCCGGTGTTTTCTTTTGTCCAAACCCATATACATCCACGCCCTGTTCCCGAATACGTGAGGCCAAGCGGGTAAAATCACTGTCTGAGGAGACAAGGCAGAACCCATCGAACAATCCCGTGTGCAGGAGGTCCATGGCGTCAATTACCAGCGTGATGTCGGACGCATTCTTGCCTTTCGTATAGGCATATTGTTGCTGAGGGATAATGGCATGTTTTTGAAGAACCGCTTCCCAGCCCTTCAGGTGAGAATCTGAGAAATCTCCGTAAATTCGCCGCACACTCGCCGTTCCAATCTTGGCGACTTCCTCGAACAGGCCGTCGGCTATTCTGGCCGAGGCATTATCGGCATCGATCAGGACGGCGAGGCGGGGTGAGCGGGGTTCGGACATTGTCGGGCCTCTCTATAAGGGCTTTGGGTCGAGCCCGACAATGTCGCATGTACCGTAATTTTACAACCATGATTGTACAACTGCGGCGCCGTTTGTTTCAAATCGGGAGATATCAGGACAGCTTTGCGGCGAAGGTTGCGATCCGTTCGCCATAGAGGCGGGCGGTTTCAAGATCGCCGGAGCGCGGCGCCTCGTCCGGATCGGCATCTACCGGGGAGATAGAGAAGGCCCCGGAAAAGCCACCTGTCCAATTCACGTCCTCTGGCCCGTGTTCCTTCTTGTTGGCGGGGAGCAGCCCGGTTCCGATCCAGACTTGCCCATGCTGCTGTGACAGGGTGAAGAAATAGAGAATGGTGTTGAACTTGTCACCGTTCACTGCGCCGGAATTGGTGAAACCACCTGCGATCTTGTCTTTCCATTCCATGTCAAACCAGCGTTTTGAGCTTTCATCGGCGAATTTTTTGAACTGCCAGGCCGGGCCGCCCATATAGGTTGCGCTGCCATAGATGATAGCGTCGGCCTCGCCAAGGGTTTCCCAGTCATCGTCGCTGATCGTGCCGTCATCAGGGATATTAATGGTGGTGAGGGACACGTCCTGTACCGATGTCACGCCTTCTTCAACGGCTTCCGCCTGTTTTTTTGTGTGGCCATAGCCACTGTAATAGATAAGTGCAACTTTCGTCATTTTTTCTCCCCTTCATTTACGTAAGAGCGAATAAAATCCATGCTCATGTCCGCATGGACTGTTCTTCAGCACATAGGGAGACATTTTGCAAAAAGTTGGGCATTCCCCTGCTTTCATAAAAAAACGGCCGCCGGCTTTTGCGGGCGACCGTTTTCGAGTCAAAAAGAGCGGGTGGGATCAGGCGGCGACGGCGACGCGGTTTCTGATCGCTGCTGTCGCGACCCGCGCCCCATAGAGGCGCGCGGTTTCCAAGTCCCCTTCGCTGGAACCCTGATCAGGAGAGGAATCCGACGGGGCGATGGCGAGGGCACCGGAATAGCCCGCCGTCCAGTTCACGTCGCCGGGGCCATGCTCCATCTTATTGGACGCCTGCAGACCCGTGCCGACCCAGAGCTGGCCATGCTGCTGCGACAGGGTGATAAAGTAGGTGATGGTATTGAACTTATCACCATTGACTGAGGCGGAAGTCGTGAAGCCGCCCGCGACCTTGTCCTGCCAGGCGAGGGTTGCATATTGCTTGGAGCTTTCATCGGCGAATTTCTTGAACTGCCAGGCCGGGCCGCCCATGTAGGTCGGGCTGCCATAGATGATGGCATCGGCATCGGCGAGGGTTGTCCAGACGCTGTCCTCAATGGTGCCGTCGGCCGGGATTTTTATGGTGGTGACAGTGACACCGCTGACCGAGGCCGCGCCTTTTTCGACGGCTTCCGCCTGCTTGACTGTGTGGCCGTAGCCGCTGAAATAGATAATGGCAACTTTCGTCATTTTTTTACTCCTGAGGCTTCCGAAGAAGCGTATAATTTTTTCGGGACAAAAAGCAGGTAAGCCCTTTACTTTCTTTTTGCAAGTAGTTACCTAAAGGTAAGTAATGAGATAATTTCAATTTTATTGGAGATTATGGTCATGGCGGCGAAAGAAGATCACACTCAATGCCCGATGGAGAGCATCCTCGGTCAGATTATGGGGCCCTGGACGCCCTATATCCTGTGGCTGCTCTCGAACGAAGAAACCTTACGATTCGGGGAAATTACGGCGCGGATACCCGGCATCTCGGCCAAGGTCCTGACGGATCGCCTGCGCAAGCTTGAGGCTTCGGGATTGATCCATCGCGACTACAAACCGACGGTTCCGCCGACGGTGAATTATTCCCTGACGGAACGCGGGGCGGAACTTCACAGCGTGCTACAGGGCCTGAACGAGGTGGCGATCCGCTGGGATGAGGAAGACCGCCAGGTCGCGGGCGATCCGGGCAAGGAGACAATTGCCGCGGAGTGAGCCGCGTGATAGCCTGAAAGAAAACGGCCGGGCATAGCGCGGCGCAACAGGGAAATCACGTCATGACCGAGATCAATATCCAGTTCACGCTTTTCTCCGCCTTTTACTCCCCGCTTATCTCGACCATGTCGGGTGGGTTCCTGCAGGAGGAAGGGCTGGAGCCGAAATGGTCCGTCTCCGCCCCCGGCGCGTCGGCCATCGATGCCCTGAAGGACGGTAGCGCCCATGTGGTGCAGTCGGCACTCAGCCAGGGGTTCGCTGCGCTGGCCCGAGGGGAGACGATGGAAATCTCGCATTTTGCGCAAGTGAACGAGATGGACGGCTTTTTCCTCACTGCCCGCGATCCGGATTCCGATTTCAACTGGAAAAAGCTGGAAGGGGCGGAAGTCGTCCTCTTCGGCGGGGGTCAGCCGCTGGTGATGTTCAAATACGCCTGCCACAAGGCGGGCATTGATTTCGACAAGATCAAGGCGATTAATGTCGGCGGCGCGGCGGCCATGGACAAGGCGTTCCGGGACGGGCAGGGCCAATATGTGCAGCAGCAGGGCCCGTTCCCGCAGCAGCTTGAGGCCGAGGGGAAGGGCCATATCGTCGCCCAGGTCGGCAAGCAGATTGGTACTTGCGGCTTTTCCAGCCTGGCGGCGCGCAAGGACTGGCTGGAGGCCGACATGGCGGTGGCCTTCATGCGCGCCTATCGCAAGACGCGGGCCTATATAAACGATGCCCCGGCGATCGAGATTGCAAAAGCTGAAAAACCCTATTTCCCGGACATCGAGGAGGCGGCGCTGGCCCAATGCATCCGGACATATCAGAAGCTTGGCTGCTGGTCCCGGCATGTAGACATCACCCAGAGCGCCTATGAGGCGACAATGGATATTTTCGCCTATAATGGCCTTCTTGAGGAACGCTATCCTTACGGGCGCATCTGCAGCCTGCCGCCCGCCTAAGGGAGCAGGCTGAGGGCGACCGACGCCACCAGCATCACCGCGAACAGGATATTGACGATCCGGCCGATGGTCGGGTTGCGCAGGACGCGCGCAAGCAGCGACCCGAAGTACAGCCAGATCGAATTGACGAGCAGGATCACAAGGCTGAGCGTGGCGATCTTGACGATGGTATCGAGCAGCAAATTGTCGGGCAGGAGGATGTTCCCTGAATAGACCGCCCCGATGGCGACATAGGCCTTCGGATTGGCGATGGCGAGCAGGAACCCGCCCGCGAAAGAGGGAGGCTTGCTGGCGGTCATGCCGCTGCCGATGACCGGCGCGGTGGCGATCCGGTAGGCGAGATAGAGGATATAGGCGGCGGCGAGCAGGCCGATGACCGTGGTCAGCGCCGGTTCGGCGAGAATGAGCCCCGTAACCCCGACGGCAATCAGCGAGAGCACCCCGGCTGTTCCGAGGATGATCCCGAAAAGATAGTTGGCGGACTTGCCCGCGCCGAAGGCGGCTCCCATGGCGGCAAGGCTCAGGGTTGCCGGTCCCGGGCTTCCCATCAGCGGTAGCGCCGCCAGCACCAGTAATATCAAATCCCCGGTCATTTCGTCTCCGGCATGGTTCTAGAGCAGGTAACTTAAGCCAAGTCCGCCGATGGCACAAACCAGTAATACCGGCGTGATAGACCATTTCCGGTAGAGCAACAGAAAGGCGGCGACGAATGCAAGGATCAGCACCTTGATATCGAAGCTGGCGAGCGTCGGCTGCCAGAGGGTGACCGGACCCGCCTGCTGTTTCGTCACCTCGGCGAAGAAGACATGCAGCGCGAACCAGATGGAGAGGTTGAGGATCACGCCGACCACCGCCGCGATAATGCTGTTCAGCGCCCGTTCCAGTCGCGGCTGATGGGAGATCCAGTCGATATAGGGCGCGCCGGTGAAGATCCAGAGGAAGCAGGGAATGAAGGTCACCCAGAGAGTGAGGGCGGCACCCGCGAGCCCGAGCCAGAAGCCGCCCGCCTGAAACGCCGCGAGGAAGCCGACGAATTCCGTCACCAGAATGAGCGGACCGGGTGTGGTTTCCGCAAGGCCGAGGCCGTCCATCATTTCGCCCGCACTCAGCCAGCCGAACTGGTTGACCACATCCTGTGCCATATAGGCAAGCACCGCATAGGCCCCGCCGAAGGTCACCACCGCGAGCTTGGAGAAGAACAGCGCGATGTCCGTCAGGATCGGCGCGCCGGAGAGCGGTCCGACCAGCAGCACCGGCGCCCACCAGAGGGCGAGCCAGAAGACAATCCAGAGCGCGGTTTTCAGGAGCGAGCGATCCTTCGGGAACGGCTCGGGCGCGTTTTCCAATTTTCCGCCTTCCCAGAAAAAGCCATAGAGCGCCGCAAGGAGGACGATGAGCGGGAAGGGCAGTTCCAGGAAGAAAATCCCGATAAAGGCGAGGGCGGCGATAATCCAGGGCATTATCCCTTTCAACGCCCGTTTTGACACCTTCAGCAAGGCCTCGATCACGATAATAACCACAGCGGCCTTGATGCCGAGAAACAGCATGCTGACTAGCGGCACTGATCCATAGAAAGCATAGATGCTCCCCAATGCGAGGATCACAAACGCGCCCGGCAGGACGAACAGCAATCCCGCGATCAGCCCGCCGATCACCCCGTGAAGCCGCCATCCGGAGTAGGTCGCGAGCTGCATGGCCTCGGGGCCCGGTAGCAGCATGCAGAAGCTGAGCGCGTTCAGATACTGCCGCTCGCTTAGCCAGGCTTTCTCTTCGACCAGCACGCGATGCATCAAGGCGATCTGCGCCGCCGGGCCACCGAAGGACAGGATGCCGATTTTCCAGAAGGCCGCGAACAACTCGGGCAGGCCGGGTGCGGGACGGGGGATGGCTTGGCTTGATCCGGTTTCCGTGGTCATCGTTTCAAGCTCCCGTCGTCGCAGCGGGCCAGTCGTGGCCCTCATTACTGGCATCCCGAACCCATCTGTAAAAGGCATCATAGAGCGCCATTCCCGCGTCAAGCTGTGCGAGATCATCGCGGTACATGCGCGAAAGACCAAGGGATGCCGCCATCAACCCGGCCGATTCCGGCGCCAGATCATGGCGGTTTGTGTCGGCACCGCGGATGATGGTGGCGAGATGTTTCATGGGCTCGGTTTCAAGGGCGAATTCCCGGATCATGGTGTCAAAGGTACATTGATCGCCGCGATGGCTCCAGAAGACATCTTCAACATCGAAGGGCGTGGCGTTGAACTTTTCGGCCACAGTTTGGACTTCCGACGGCTCGACAAACAGGAATTGCGCGTTGCGGTCAACAAAGCGGCGGATCAGCCAGGGACATGCAATGCGGTCGATTTTAGGTCGATGCCGGGTAACCCAGACGGTTCGCCCCTCCGGGTCGCGTACGGGAAGGGCGGACGCCGGGACCATGGGCAATTCCGCATCGCGCCAGCCGAAGACGCCGCCCTCAAGGCTCTCGGCGGCAATGCCGCAATTGCGGAGAACCGCCGCCGCGCCCTGGCTGAGTTTTCGGCCCTTCTGGCAGATAACGACGACGCGCTCGCCCGCGAGCTTTGGCGCGAGAGCGGCGATATCCTGATACGGATGACGGAAGGCCGTCGGCAACAGGCGTGGATCATCGGCAAAGTCTTCATCAATGCAGACATCGACAAGAACCGGCGCATCGGGCAGGCCGACCAGGCGGGAAAGCTGTGAAACGGTAATTTGTGTAGGAGACGTCATAGCGCCCATCCTTTCATTTAAAAGGTTGTCGGACGCGAAATTTGGGCTGACGCCTCACGGGGTACTTCGCAAACCCCATAACTACTTATGGGTAGCATCAGCCTGCTTTGTCAACCGGATTTTTATGAAGCTTTGGCGACGCGGGCCTCGACAATCTTCTTGATATTGGCAAGCGCCACCTCGGCCTCCGCATCCATGCGGGCGATCTGGTCGTCTGTTGGCGGTTTCGGGCGCGCCGGGTTGATCATGGTGCGGGTAAAGCGAACCTGACCTTCCTCGGCTTCCGCGACATCATAGCGAACGATGATGGTGCCGATAAAATCCGTGCTTGTCTCCCCGATCCAGACATGCGGCGGCTCGCATTCCGTGACCAGCCAGTCGAGCACGGCGGGGCCGCTCCGCGTATGCCAGTTCTCGCTGAAGGTATCGCCTTTACGAAGCGGGCGGTCCGGGCTGTCGATCTTGTGCGAGGCCGCGAGCCATTCGGGCCAGCTGTTGGGGTTGCAGACATAATCCAGCACATTCGCGGCGGGTGCGGTAATCAGGATATCGTGGCTGCGTTCGAAGGCATGGGTATCGCTCATTATTATTCTCCTTTTGCTTTATTAAACAGCGCGCGGGCGATCCGCTCATTCTGGATTTCGGTGGTGCCGTCAACGTAATTCGCAATGCGGGCGCAGGCGATCTGACGTCCGATCGGATAGTCGCGCCGGAGCCCGGCGGCGCCCATCACCTGCATGGCGCGGGTAAGGTGGGTGTCGGCCATGCGGGCGGCGAACTTCTTGGCATGGGCCGCGGGCAGTTCGGCCGCCGTGCCGTCCTCCACTGCCAGCACGGCGCGATAGGCGAGCAGGCGCGCGGCCTCGATATCCGTCTGGGCATCGGCAAGCTGCCAGCGCAGCCCCTGAAAATCCGCGATATGCCCGCCGAAGGCGGCGCGCTCGCTGGCATAACGGGCGGCAAGCTCAATGGCCGCCTCAGTCATGCCGCAGCACATGGTGGCGACATAGCTCCGCGCAGCATTGACCCCAGCCATGGCGGCCTTGAAGCCGTCGCCGGGTTCGCTCATCTGGCGGATATCGGGCACGAAATGATCGGTAAGCACAAAGCCGCCGACACCAATGGCATGGCCGCCCATGATCTCGAACGGGGGCACGCGGGTCACGCCATCCTCGCGCGCATCGATCAGGAACCCGGCAACACCCCGCCATCCTGCGGCGGGATCTGTCTGCGCATAGAGGAACATCAGATCCGCATGGGCGGCATTGGTGATCCAGGCTTTTTCCCCGTTGATTACCCAGCCGCCGTCGACCTTCTTCGCCGATGTGGTGATGGCGGCGAAATCGCTGCCCGCCTGCGGTTCGCTGAGCGCTGTGCAGCCGATGGCCTCTCCGGCCAGCATTTCGGGAAGATAGCGCTTCTGGATGTCGGCGGGGGCGTCGCGGGCGATCTTCCCGGCGAG
>TARA_R110002095_G_scaffold27942_5_pt1 | contig 11472 bp, 10 predicted proteins | sample TARA_R110002095 | Tara Oceans TARA_R110002095 (sample SAMEA4397255) | marine metagenome | biome: Polar Biome; feature: [SRF] surface water layer (ENVO:00010504); material: water (ENVO:00002006), including particulate matter (ENVO:01000060) such as... | depth 5 m | reverse complement strand
GAGCATGATCTGCTTGATAGCGATGATTATTACCAGTTTGAAGGGGGTGTCACGGCGGCAGTACGGCATATCAAGGGCGTCCAACCCATCGTGTATCACAACGATCATTCCCGACCTGAGAACCCGAAAATAAGGACGCTCGAAGAAGAGGTCGGCCGGGTTGTCCGTGCCCGTGTCGTTAATCCGAAATGGATAGAGGGTGTGATGCGCCATGGATATAAAGGGGCTTTTGAAATGGCCGCAACGGTCGACTATCTTTTCGCCTTTGCCGCCACGGCCAAGGCCGTCAGGGATCATCATTTTGATGCCGTGTTTGACGCTTACATGATGGACGGCAAGGTTCGGGATTTCCTTAAAGACAACAATCCGGACGCCTTGCGGGAAATGGCGGACCGGTTTCAGGAAGCATTAGACCGAGATCTTTGGCGTCCACGCCGAAACACCATCCATGATGAGCTCAAGTTACTGAAACAGGAGGGAGCGCAATGAGCATTAATCTAACGCAGGAAGAAATCGCCCGCGCAAATGAAAAAGCCGCGAAGAAAAAGGCTGCTCGGGATAAGATGCTTGCCACCAAAACAATCGAAAAAGGATTGTTGATTATGCATACCGGCAAGGGTAAGGGGAAATCGACGGCGGCCTTCGGCCTTGCTGCGCGCGCAATCGGCAATGATATGAGAGTTGGCGTCGTGCAATATGTGAAGGGGAAATGGGAGACCGGAGAGCGAAAAGTCCTGGAAGCCTTCCCCGATCAGATCGACATTCACACCATGGGTGAAGGCTTTACCTGGGAAACGCAGGATCGGGAGCGGGATATTCGCGCGGCCGAAAAAGCGTGGGAGAAATCCAAGGAAATGATCGAAGCGAGCCGTGGCGACAATCCCGCCTATGACATGGTTATCCTCGACGAGCTGAATATCGTACTCCGGTATGACAGCCTCCCTCTCGGAGAAGTCATAGAGTTCCTGAAAAACAAACCGGAAAAACTGCATGTGGTGGTGACCGGCCGCAATGCGAAAGAAGAACTTATCGAGATTGCCGATCTGGTGACCGAAATGACCCAGATCAAACATCCCTTTCGTTCCGGCGTAAAAGCGCAAGTCGGGATAGAGTTCTGATGACAGCGGCCCTCATGCTGCAGGGAACGGGATCTGATGTCGGCAAGTCGCTGCTTGTCGCCGGGCTGGCCCGCGCCTACAGTAATCGGGGCCTTAAAGTCCGACCGTTCAAGCCGCAGAATATGTCAAACAATGCCGCTGTGACGATCGAAGGTGGCGAGATTGGCCGGGCCCAAGCCCTGCAGGCACGAGCGGCAAGAACACCGCTTCTAAACGATATGAACCCGGTTCTGCTTAAGCCGCAAACCGATATCGGTGCTCAGGTTATCGTGCAGGGAAAGATGTATGGCACCGCCGCTGCGCGCGACTATCAGGCCATTAAACAGGAACTGCTACCCAAGGTTTTGGAGAGCTTCCACCGGATCGGCGAAAATGTCGACCTTGTCCTTATCGAGGGCGCCGGCAGCCCCGCGGAGGTCAACCTCCGTGCCAACGATATTGCCAATATGGGATTTGCCGAGGCCGCCGACGTGCCGGTCGTCCTCATCGGGGATATTGACCGGGGCGGCGTGATCGCCCAGATTGTCGGCACACATATGCTACTCTCCCCGTCGGAACAGCAACGGATGAAGGGCTATCTCATCAACAAGTTTCGCGGAGATATCTCTCTCTTCGATGATGGCCTCAAAATAACGAGTGAGAAAACCGGGCTCAGGAATTTCGGCGTGCTTCCCTTCTTCCATGAAGCACATCACCTGCCCCCGGAAGATGCCTTTTCGATCACGTCACGGCCTGCTCGACTTGGCGACATAAATATTGCCGTTCCGATCCTTTCGCGCATTGCGAATTTTGATGATCTTGATCCGCTGCTGGCCGAACCCGGCGTGACAATTCATATGGTGCGTCCCGGCAATGCCATTCCAGCCGGCATGGATGTAATCTTGCTGCCCGGATCCAAGGCGACTCTCGCCGATATGGATTTCATCCGTCTGCAGGGTTGGGATATCGATATACAGTCTCATGTCCGACAGGGCGGAACGGTAATCGGTCTTTGCGCCGGATACCAGATGCTAGGCCGCCAACTATCCGATCCCGGCGGAATTGAAGGCCCCGCGCGAACCATTGACGGGCTTGGCCTTCTCGATTTCACGACGACGCTCACGGCGGAGAAAACACTGGTGGAAGAAGATGGCAAGGAGCATCTAACCGGCAGTGCGATCCGGGGGTATTACATGCATGTCGGCAGGACCAATGGACCAGCCCTTGAACAGCCTTTTGTCACGCTTTCCTCCGGCCCAGATGGTGCAATCTCGCCAAACAAACGGATCATGGGAGGCTATCTGCACGGATTATTCACAAGCGATGAATTTCGATATAAATTTATTACCCGGTTTAAAAATCAAAATGAAAAAATTGATAATTTTGAATATCTTGTAGAAAATACCTTAGATAAACTCGCAGAACATATGGAGCGCCATCTTGACCTTGATGGCCTGCTGGAGGTTGCCAAGGATGTCAGCTGAAGCAGTATATTACGAACGCGAGACCAAGAAGCAGCGCCATGATCAGACCGCCCGCTACCCGGTAGAGAAGGAGGGCGCGAAAAATTTGCTCAGAACTGCCAGCACGAATCCCGGCCCCGTTCATCCAGTGGTCGGAAACTTCGATCCCGTCATACATACGCGGTCCGGCCAGCGCGATACCAAGAGCGCCCGCCATCGCCGCTTCCGGCCAGCCGGCATTAAAACTGCGGTGATAAGATGCATCCCTGAAAATAGCTTTAAGGGCCGCCTTCGCATTCGCGCCTTTCACGAAACAAGCTGCAACAACAATCAGAATAGCTGCCAGTCGCGCCGGGATATAGTTCGCCACATCATCAATCCGGGCCGCCGCTTTACCAAAAAATTCATATCGCGTATTGTGATGCCCGATCATACTATCGAGGGTGTTGATCGCCTTATAGGCACAGAGCCCGGGGAGTCCCAGCAGGGCAAACCAGAAAATGGGCGCAACGGTGCCATCAGAAAAATTCTCGGCAAGCGATTCGATGGCCGCCCGCGAAATAGCGCTCTCTTCAAGTTTCTCAGGATCGCGCCCGACAATATGAGAAACGGCTTCTCGTCCTGCATCGAGGCTCTCTCCAAGGCCCAGTGCAACATCCCGGACATGATCATACAAGCTCCGCCAAGCGATCAGAGTGCTCGCCAGAATAGCGAGCAGGATCATAGCAAGCGGGTGCAAATTGCTATAGCTAGCTATAAGATAACCAACGCCGGAAGCCACAAAAATAGTTTGTACGGCAACGATTGCCCCATTCAGTGTTGCAGCCGTTATAGAAGCACTGGAAACATTAATGAACTCCTGCATTTCAATAAACCTACCGAGCAAGACAACCGGATGCCGAATTTTTCGATAAAGCCATTTTGGATCCCCCGCCAGTGCATCGATGAGGAGCGCCAGCAGGATAATCAGCGGCGGTGTGAAAAAAGCAGAGCTGGACGTGAACAATATGCTGGACATCGGCGCAACATGATATGGTCGTGTGGACACGTCAATCTTGAATTTATTGACCCCAGACGACACAGCCCCCTAAAACTATTCCCTGCGTACAATTTGCTGTGTGCAGAAACCGGAGCTTGATATGACAGAAAAATATGGCGTAATGGTCTGCGGCCACGGCAGTCGCGATGAAGGTGCGGTGACTGAGTTTGCCGCCGTTGCAAAAGGCATAGCGAAGCGCCTGCCGCAATATCAGGTGGATTCAGGTTTTCTTGAGTTTGCGACGCCGATTATCCGCGATGGTCTCGACCGCCTTCGGGAAAGCCATCACAACCATATCCTCGCCATTCCGGGCATGTTGTTTGCCGCAGGCCATGCCAAGAATGACATTCCGTCGGTTCTCAATCGGTATGCGGCGGAGCATGAAGGATTGACTATTTCCTACGGCAGGGAGCTCGGTATTGATCCTAAAATGATCCGCGCTGCCGGAGAAAGAATCCGCGAGGCACTGGCGGAAGCGGCCACTGACGTCCCCTTGCATGAAACCATGCTTGTGGTTGTCGGACGCGGCGCCTCGGACCCGGATGCCAATTCCAATGTCACCAAGGTTATGCGACTCTTGTGGGAAGGATTGGGCTTCGGATGGGGGGAAACGGTCTATTCAGGCGTGACCTTCCCGCTGGTTGAGCCGGGCTTGGAACATGCGGCGCGGCTTGGCTACAAACGAATTGTCGTCTTCCCCTATTTCCTGTTCACCGGCATTCTTGTCAATCGAATCTATGATTATACGGACAAGGTCGCCGCAGCTCACCCGGACATCGAATTCATTAAGGCCCCTTATCTCAATGATCATCCCTTGGTTCTCGACTGCTTCGCCGAAAGGGTGACGGAAATCCTTGATGGCACCAATAATATGAACTGCGGGATGTGCAAGTACCGTGAACAGGCCCTCGGGTTCGAGGATGAAGTCGGCCTTAAACAGGAGAGCCATCATCATCATGTCGAAGGGATCGGCACAGGCGATAACACTCACGACCATAGTCATGATCACCATCATCACAATGAACACGACCATTCGCACGGTCATGATCATTCCCACAGCCATGACCATGACCATCACCATCATCCTTACCCTCACGCCGACCATCCACTCGGCCCGGTCAGCATGAAGAAGAACGGTCGATAGAGTTATGTTCGATTATCTCCGCGATCCAAAAGCTATTTATGAAAAATCCTTCGCGACCATAGAGTCCGAAGCGGATTTCTCCGGCTTTGACGCGGCGACGAGAACCCTTGCAACCCGGGTCATTCATGCCTGCGGTATGCCGGAAATCCTCTCCGATCTTGTATGCAGTGCCGATATCGCATCGTCTGGCGCAAAAGCACTCAAGGCAGGAGCGCCGATCTTCTGCGATTGCGAAATGGTCACACATGGGATTATCCGGCGATTTCTTCCTCCGGAAAATAAAGTGGTCTGTACCCTTAACCGGGAAGAAGTTCCGAAAATGGCGGCGCGATTGCAAACAACCCGCTCTGCCGCCGCAGTTGATCTCTGGCTGGAGCAATTGGAGGGAAGTATTGTGGTAATCGGGAACGCGCCAACGGCGCTTTTTCACTTACTTGAGCGATTGGACGCCGGCGCGCCAAAGCCTGCCGCCATTCTTGCATTTCCGGTCGGATTTGTCGGCGCGGCGGAATCCAAGGAGGCGCTGATAACGCATAATTACGAGGTTCCTTTTATTACACTTCGGGGCCGCAAAGGCGGAAGCGCCATGGCCGCGGCAGCACTCAACGCTCTGGCCGGGCTTGCGGGGAGGACGGAATGACGGCATGGCTCAGCATTGTGGGCATTGGGGAAGACGGAATAGAGGCAATCTCTCCCTCCGCGACACGGGCTATTGAGGCGGCCACGCTGCTCGTCGGCGGCGAACGCCATCTCGGCATGCTGCCGGAGGATGGACGGGAACGAAAAACCTGGCCCAGCCCGCTGATGATCCTTGTCAATGAAATCATGGCGCGACGCGGCGAGAAAATCTGTATTCTTGCGACCGGCGATCCGATGCAATACGGGATTGGCGTTACCTTCGCCAAGCGCCTCCCCGCGGAGGAAATTGCAATTTTCCCATCCCTCTCTGCTTTCAGCCTTGCCGCGGCAAGACTGGGATGGGACCTGGCCCGAACAGACACCATCACTTTGCATGGGCGGCCACTTGAAATGATAATCCCGCACCTTGCCCCGGATGCCCGCATTCTGGCTCTCTCCGATAGCGGCGAGACACCATCGCGCGTTGCACATCTGCTGACTTCCCGAGGGCTTGGGGAAAGTGTAATGGCTGTACTTGAACATATGGGTGGCGCGAGAGAGGGTATCCATCAAGGAACGGCCGATCAGTTTGCGGGGAAATCGTTCCGTGATTTCAACACGATTGCAGTACATTGCCCGCCGCAATCCAATGCAAAAATGTATCCTTCCATCCCAGGGCTTGCGGATGAAGCGTTCGAGCATGACGGACAGCTGACGAAACGAGAAGTTCGAAGCGCAACTCTCTCTGCCCTTGGTCCTTTTCCCGGGCAATTATTGTGGGATATAGGCGCGGGATGCGGATCCGTGGCCATCGAATGGATGAGGTGCGATCCCCGCAACCGCGCCATTGCTGTTGAAGCGCGTAAGGACCGGTTCGACCTGATTGAAAAGAACCGCGTTAATCTCGGCGTCCCGCAGCTTAAAACCCTAAATGCAAACGCACCTGATGCCTTGGTTGGACTGGAGGCCCCCGATGCGATCTTTATTGGCGGGGGACTAAATGTCGAAGGTATCTTTGAAGCGAGCTGGAAGGCCTTGAAGCCGGGAGGCAGGCTGGTCGCAAACGCCGTCACGATAGAGGGTGAGCAACGGCTTTTTCAGCTGCATGACTCATATGACGGTGCGCTTACCCGGCTTAATTACTCCCGTGCGGAAAAGATCGGTGGCTTAACAAGTTGGAAACCATTCCGACAAATAACACAATTACGATTGGTAAAAGAATGACAGGAACTCTCTACGGCCTCGGGATTGGTCCCGGCGATCCGGACCTCATCACCGTGAAAGCCTTGAAACGCCTGCAGGCCACGACAGTCCTTGCCTATCCGGTGCTGGAAGACGGGGACAGTCTCGCACGGGCTATCATCGCTCCGCATCTGACAACCCCGAAAACGGAAATAGCCATTCGTATCCCGATGACGATTGAGCGAGCGCCGGCTCAGGCGGCTTATGACGTCGCGGCTGAAGAACTCTGTGCGCATCTGGACGCCGGACAGGATGTTGTTGTCCTCTGTGAGGGAGATCCTTTCTTTTATGGCTCCTTCATGTATCTTTTTGGCCGTATTGCGGAGAAATTTCCGGTGGAGGTCATTCCCGGGGTATCATCCCTGACAGCCTGCGCAACCGCTTTACAATCTCCGCTATCGGCACGGAACGATATTCTCACAGTATTACCGGCACCGCTGCCTTCAGATATACTGACCGCACGCCTTCAGGAAACTGATAGTGCTGCCATTATGAAAATCGGACGTCATTTCGACCGGGTACGGAAACTGATATTTGATCTCGGGCTTGAGAAAAGTGCGCGATATATTGAGCGTGCAACGATGGAGAATGAGAAAATAATGGCGCTTGAGGATGTGCCGAAGGATGCTGCGCCCTATTTTTCCATGATCCTTATTCACAAGCGGGGGCAAGCATGGAAATGACCCCTCCCATCGCAATTGTCCTTTTGAATGATAGCGGACGGGAAACCGCTGAAAAATTACAGGCGCTCTATCCTGAGGCGCTGATCCATGGACTTAGCGGGCGTGTTAGAGGCTCTGATATCACCTTTCAGCAAACCGCATCACACATACAGGAACTATTTCGCGCAGGTGCACCGATCCTGGGTATTTGCGCTTCTGCCATCCTGATCAGATGTCTGGCACCTGTCTTGAAAGACAAGCTGGTGGAGCCGCCAGTTTTGGCAATCGCTGATGATGGACAGACTATTGTCCCTTTGCTTGGCGGGCATCACGGCGCAAACAAGTTGGCGATGGAAATTGCAGAAGCACTGGAGAGCCACGCCGCAATCACCACAGCGAGCGATGTACATTTCGACATTGCGATGGATGCGCCGCCCTCTGGCCTGGCCCTTGCCAATCCGCAACATGTGAAGGGTTTCGTTACACGATTGCTGAGTGGCGAGACAATCCGCCTAAACGGCGGACATGACTGGCTTACCAATTCCAATCTCCCCTTTTCCGACGATGGCACGTTGACGATTGAGGTGACGACAAATGTTATTCACGGCGACGGTCGACGACTTGTCTATCACCCTAAAACACTGTCAGTCGGTGTCGGATGCGAGCGTGGGACAGACCCTTCAGAGCTTGTCGAATTAGTAAAAACGACATTGGCAAATCACGACTTAAGCCGACTTTCCGTTGGCTGCGTCAGCTCGATAGACCTCAAATCCGATGAGGCAGCCTTGCATGCCGTTGCTGGATTTTTCGGACTCGACGCCCGATTCATGGACGCGGAAACATTAAGCCGCGAAACACCCCGGCTTAGCACACCATCGGAAATCGTGTTCAAGGAAGTCGGTTGTTACGGTGTTAGCGAAGGGGCGGCCCTTTCCGCCGCCGGTCCCGAAGGTGACCTTATCATTCCAAAGCAGAAATCCAGGAAAGCAACCGTTGCAATAGCAAGAGCTCGTCACCCGATCGAGCAGGGCCAGGTCGGCAATATGCAAGGGAAACTCTCGGTGATCGGCATTGGCCCTGGGCAGGACGCATGGCGCACACCGGAGGCAAGTCACCTTATTAATGAGGCGACAGATCTCGTTGCTTACAGCCTGTATCTTGATCTGCTGGGAGAGGGCATTGCAGGTAAAATTCGCCATGATTTTGGGCTGGGAGAAGAAGAAACAAGGGTTCACGCGGCACTTGACCTCGCGGCGGAGGGCAAGAATGTCGCCCTGATATCCTCCGGCGATATCGGCATCTACGCAATGGCAACACTGGTGTTCGAACTGATCGATCGTGAAGACAATGCAGAATGGGGCCGACTTGATATTCACGTAGCGCCCGGAATTTCGGCGCTGCAGGCAGCAGCGGCCCGCGCGGGTGCACCACTCGGCCATGACTTCTGCACCATATCCCTTTCGGATTTGCTAACCCCTTGGGAAGTGATAGAGAAGCGGATAACCGCCGCCGCCGAGGGGGATTTCGTGATTTCCTTCTACAATCCCGTTTCCATGAAGCGGCGGACACAGCTTCATGCGGCAAAGAGCATCCTGCTAAAACATCGCCCGGCGGACACACCGGTGATCATTGCGCGCAATCTTGGCAGGGACACGGAAAATGTGACCTTTGTCGCGCTTGAAGATCTCGATCCGGAGTTGGTCGATATGCTGACCCTCGTCATGGTAGGGTCCAGCGAAAGCCAGATTACAACCACAAATTCAGGCGCAAGAAGCTGGGTTTATACGCCGCGAGGCTATAGCGGAAAAATGAGAAGCCAGCCGCTCAAAACAGGAACAGAGAAATGACCGTCTATTTTATTGGCGCCGGACCCGGCGCTGCGGACCTTATCACTTTACGCGGTCGCGATCTGATCGCCGCCTGCCCGGTATGCCTTTATGCGGGATCGCTGGTGCCGGAGGAAATTCTCACCCATGCGCCGAAGGATGCGCTGGTTATTGATACAGCCCCCCTCACCCTTGATGAAATCATTTCAGAGATGGTCAAGGCAAATGAAGCCGGGCTCCATGTCGCGCGGGTGCATTCCGGCGATCCGAGTCTTTACGGGGCGATAGGGGAGCAGATGCGCCGACTTGATGAATTGGGGATCGATTATACAATCACGCCCGGGGTGCCCGCCTTTGCCGCCGTTGCAGCGACACTGAAAACCGAATTTACCCTACCCGAGGTAAGTCAAACCGTTATTCTGACGCGGACCTCAATGAAGGCAACCGCCATGCCTAACCGGGAGGATTTATCAACTCTCGGGGCTTCAGGGGCTACGCTTGCCATACATCTTTCCGTGCGGAATTTGCGCCATGTGTCGGCGGAGCTAATCCCGCATTATGGTGAGGACTGCCCAGTCGCCGTGGTATTTCGCGCAAGCTGGCCAGATGAGCAGGTCATCCGCGGGACCTTAAAAGATATACAGGGAAAAGTGCGAGCCGAGAAAATCACCCGGACAGCCCTGATTATTGTCGGAAGGGTTCTCACAGCGGAAGCATATCGGGACAGCGCTCTTTATCATGCCGATCATGTTCATGTCCTGAGGCCAAAAAAGAAGGCCTAGTAACCAACCTTACAAAGCTAGCCATCGATAGCGGCTATAAGATCCTGCAATCGGCTGAATATTTTTCCTTCAGTGGTTTCCGGACGATCGATCATCACTACCGGAATCCGAAGCTGTCGCGCGGCTTCTATTTTTGGGTAAGTCGCAGCTCCACCGCTGTTTTTGCTGACTATGAGATCAATCCTGTGCTCTGCCATCAAGCGTGCTTCATCTTCCAGGGTGAAGGGCCCCCTCGCCCGTATCAGCTCGGCCTGAGAGTTTTCAGGATTAAATTCAATCGGCTCTATCGTCCTGACGAGAAAGTACTTCCTGGGGATTTTCTCAAAATGCGCGAGCTCCTGCCGACCTATGGACAGGAATACGCGATTGAAATTTTTTGTTTTTTCTGGTGCATCTTCCATGTTGCCAGCGGCAATCCAATGATCCTCTTGCTGCTTTTCCCACGCAGGCCGCAAATACCTCAGGCACGGAATACCCTTCGCACGGCAGACCGTTATCGCTGTCCGGGTAATTTGTTCGGCATAAGGGTGACTGGCATCAATGATGAGGTCTACCCGACTCCGGTCGATAAAATCCGCCAGGCCCGCTGTCCCACCAAAGCCGCCAGTGACGACATGACCCTTTAAGGTCGCTGGCTGTGCTGTTCTTCCGGCAAGTGAGGTTACCAAATCTATATCAGGACGGGCGAAAAGTTCCCGGTTTAGAGTGACCGCCTCCTTTGTGCCTCCTATCAGGAGAATTTTCCTCATGTCACTCATCACTCCGGCCCACGAGCGTGCCCGCACGATCAATAATCAGCACTTCAATATCAGTCTCTCGGCCACCTGCCTCCACAGCTACAATTTTGGCTTTTCTGGCGACATGATGTGCCAGAGGCAATCCTGCCTCCATCGCCCAGGAAAACACCTGTAATGCAGTATTCGCCTCCCGAGCATTCTCTACTAGTTTCTCTTGCGCGCCGAGTTCGGTCAGCTGATCCGCCAGCCAGATAAAATCAACAGAACTTCGGCCGGAATGCAAATCCATACTGCCTTGCGCAAGTTTTGTAATCTTGCCAAAACCACCGGCAATACTCAGTCGGGGGACTGGATGGGTCCGAATATATTTAAGGACACCCCCTGCGAAATCCCCCATGTCCAGCAATGCAATCTCGGGGAGGCCATAGAGTTCTGCCGCGGCCTTCTCTGAAGTTGAGCCCGTGCTCGCGGCAAGGTGCGGTTCTTTCGCCGCGCGGGCGACATCAATTCCTCTATGAATAGAGGCGATCCAGGAAGCGCAGGAATAAGGTACAACAATCCCCGTAGTTCCCAATATCGACAAACCACCAATAATACCAAGCCGCCCATTCATTGTGTGTGTTGCAAGCTCTGCGCCGTTCTCGACGCTGATTTCAACCTCGATATCAGTCGGCTGCCGATACGCAGTCGTGACTTCGTCAACCACCTCACGCAGCATTTTTCGAGGAACCGGATTGATGGCGGGCTCTCCTACCGCAATCGGCAGGCCTTCTCTGGTAACCGTTCCAACTCCTTCCCCGCCAAGAAATACAATGCCGCCTCCTGCTTTGCCTCTACGCACTGTCGAAATAATCCGGGCCAG
>TARA_R110002095_G_scaffold1139_7_pt1 | contig 11505 bp, 15 predicted proteins | sample TARA_R110002095 | Tara Oceans TARA_R110002095 (sample SAMEA4397255) | marine metagenome | biome: Polar Biome; feature: [SRF] surface water layer (ENVO:00010504); material: water (ENVO:00002006), including particulate matter (ENVO:01000060) such as... | depth 5 m | reverse complement strand
CTTCTTCTTGGGGCGATCTGTGGCAAATGACCTCGCTGACATTGCATCTTTACCGCCGTACGAAGCAACAAGTTCTGAGTCTTTGATACCGGCTTTTCTAGACCGGTCGTACCCAGCGCCAGTTTTTGCGCTTTTAAGACCTTTCCGCATCTTTGCATCGGCAATACCCCTCGCAAACTCATCGTCTTCGTACCGCTCAGCCATGCCGCCAGCGCGGAACCCTTCTGATTCCATACCTTTAGCCGCCTTGGAAAACTGAGCTTTTTCCATAAGTTCTTTAAGCTGGTCGGCGCGAGCAGCGTCTCTACCCCGCTCTCCTTCTTCTATCTTACGTACAGACATCTCACGCCTTGGCGATCTCATGCTGTTTTGTTTTGTTTTGCGGGCATCGACGCGGGCGTCTTGCTTTTTAGCAGCCGCCCTACCTTCTTTTGCTATAGTCTTAGCGCCTAGACCTCCAACACCAGTGGCTTGAGGTTGGCCCTCTGGCCTTACCGCAGTAGGTTTTTCTGGCCTATCAAGTGTCGCGCGAGGGGTTTTACCACCACGAATACTATTTTTCGGGGGGTCATCTGCTCTACGAGTACTGTATTTTTTACCTTTGTAGGTAAAAACCCCGTTAGCACCCTGTTCTTTACGGGCTTTAGCAAAAGCTGCCCCAAATGCTGATCTTTTTTTAGCCATAACTATATTCCTTACGTTGTAATAAGTTTATCCACGTTTTCTTCGGGCCAGACCGCAACCACGGACCTTACCGCCCTTGTTGTAGCCCTTAATCTTACCGCCGCCCATTTTCTTCTTGACGGGCTTCTTCTTCTTTGGAATTTTACCTACTTCACGCCCGTCTTCCGGCAAACTACCGCTAGGGACACCCGCCCTAATTTCGGCTGCACGATCTCTAGGCCCGCGAGTTGCACCGGAACCCGAGGGGGACGCACCAATAATATCGCCTTCAGCGTACTTTATGACCTTGCCGCCGCCCATCATCTTGCCTTTAGACTTTTTCATAAACTCTTCCCCAACAGATTTAGGTACACCTACCTGATTAGCAAACTTCGGGTTGTTAGCCACCGCAGCCATAAACCGCTTTTGTTTCTGTGACTTAGCAGGCATTAGCAATTCCACTTACGAAGGCTTTTGTTAATCCGGCTGTCTGGATCGTTGGCCGTCTTAGCACTGGTAAGCCTTTTCTTCATGCCAGACATACGTGCACAGAAAGATTTGCGACGGTTAGCTGACTTAGAACCCTTCTTGAGCTTGTTCGGTTTCGTCGTCACAGCAGTTTGTAGCTTACTACCGGGGTTTTGCTTCCGATAACTAGCGACACCCTTCTTGTTAAGACCCCCTTTAGAGTCTTTACCTTCTTTGCGTTGCCAAGCGGGGGATTTAACTCCCCCGCCTGATTTATAATAAGCCCGCATAGTACTACCCTAGCTGTAAAATACAGTCATCGAGCTAATATTGGTCATAGCAGTAATAAGCACGTCGTTTTCGCACCGGATGCCCCAGTTAGGAATATTTACTGAATGGGAGTCAGAAGCCAAAAAGTCTAGGTCTAATACAGTTCTTCCGCCAACACCGTCAGTGACGGTTAGGCGACCCGCTCCCCCTGAGCCAGTCAGTACCTGAACCTGACGAATACGCGCCGGGCCTACACCAAGAGAAGCTGCACCAGTAACGCGTTTCGATTGCACATCAGAGTTTGACATAAGCTACCTCCTATTTAGGCGAGGTTGTTGTTCTGCTGATATAGAATAGTGAAACGAATCAGCCCAGCGGTTGTCGCGGCAGAGGACGTAACAGTCAAACGAATATCGTATGATCCAGTATCCTGCCAAGCAAGCGCACCACCTGCCTGCGTTGTTGGGTATGCGCGACCTGCAGCCGTCCCACTTGCATAGGTGTTCAAAACTGTGGCTGCGCCGCCAGCGGTATCACCAACACTAAGGTTAGTCGTCGTATTTGCTGCAGTGATTTTATCAATAACACAGTCAATGATCTGCGAGTTTGCAGGAATAACAACGTCTGTAACCACGGCAGCAAGTGCACCGCTTGAAAGGTCTGCTGAAAAAGTCTGAGCCATAACAACCTGACCAACATTTGCAATGTCAGTTCCGACTGTCGTGCCAGTTGTATTTCGGATAGTTCCGGCCTTGATAGGTCCAGAAAAAGTAGTCGTACCCATGTCAATCTCCTGTCTGGGTTAAGTCAGCTACGTGGCGTAACTGTCAGGGAATAAGTTATTATACAAAATAAAAAGGGGGGTAGCAAGTACCCCCCTTAATATAGCAGTGCGTTTTTTATGCGCCCGGCGAACCGAAAATCCCAAGGGGATCGGATACACCAAACGAATAACGTTCGCGAGCTTTGTACCGGCTGTTACCCGTATCGAAGTCACCTTCCATAGATGTAGACATCGGGGTACGTACGAAGTGCTTCAGGCCATTCGGAACGTCGGTCATAAGGAACCAAGCATTCGTATCGGTCAGGTAGTGATTGACCGCATAACCATCAGGAATCGTGCCGTTACTACGCATGGCGTTGATGTCGTTATCCGCCGTGCCCACACGACCTTCAGTCTCAAGCAGTCGCGTAGCGACAAACTGGAGCGCAGGAGGAATTACGAGCTTACGCGGTTTAGCGGCAATCAACAGGCCACGTTCGTCCGTCCAACCAGCGATCTGGATAACAGCAGCCTCAAGCGAAGTTTCGTTGAGATCGGCTGCAACCGTTGGTTCGTTGGAGTTGGTGCCACCCGAAACAAGCGGGTGATCCGTAGCGCAGAGGAAAGAACCGTCACCATAAGTGACGCCCGCAAAGGCACCATTCAGGATAGCGGCAGCTTTTACCTGCTTCGTGTATGCCATAGCACGAGCCAGAGCTTTCGTATAACGAGACGACAGTGAGTCGTACAGGTTATCTTCAATAGCTTCCTCCGTAACAGAGAAACCCATAGCAATGGTTTCGTGCGTATAACGAGCCGACCATGATTCCTGTGCATTGTCATATTCGATGGCAGAGCCTTCGTTTTTAACAGGTGCAGCAGAAAAGCCGGACAGCTTAACTTCTTCTTCGAAAGAACGATCCGAGGTTTCCGATTCGAAAATCTCTTTATGTTCCTCACCGTACTTAGCATACTCCAAACCAAACAGAGCATTAAGGCCGGGGAGAAGTTCTTTCATCAGTTGGGCGCGTGAAATAGCCATTTTACATTCCCTCCTTAAACGCCAACAGCGTTGTTATAGCGGTGGTAACCGGCATTGATTTTAACAATAAATTCAAAGTAGTTACCGTCGCTATTAGCGGTTTCAGGAACAACATCTACGACAGCAATAGGAAGCGACGTAGTAACGTTGTTAATGAAAACACCCATACGACCCTGACCCGTAGCAACAGTACCCGTGTTGAGCACGAGTTCCGCGTTACACGAAACCGAGACCGCACGAGATTTTACTACTGGAAGGAGACCCCCAGTTACATTATTTGCCGTAGCGTTAGTGACGCTAGCAACTTTATACAACGCGTTAGGATCATCGCACACATACGCAACAATATCGGAAGCGACAATGCTTCCGGGGTAGGACTGGCTAAAAAGCTGATAGCCAAGTACCGGATCAGTATACGAGCAACCCAAGAAAACACCCACAACACCCGCAAGTGCGGAGGTGTTAGCCTGAAGTGCCGTAATAATGATCGTACCATCGGTCGTATACTGCACCACATCTCCATTGAAGATAGCGGTACCGTAATTCGAAGCGATGGGCATCTGACGAGTAGCACCTGCGAACGGCAGACCACCAATCAGATTAACTGGTTTTAGCCCATACGGGGCTGAAACAGTAGGATAAGCCATATTAAGCTCCTAAAGGGTTAAGTTCCATTACCAAAAGTGACCTTCGTTTTCCGGTCGTTGAAGAGCGGCATACGAGGATCGTTCTCACGCATGAGGTTGTTGTCTACTGACCTTATCTGCGATTCGCTTTGTTCTTTGTAGTAAGCGTTTCGCTCTTCAACAAGTTCAGCAGGAGCTTTACAAAGCATAAGACCACCGATAACTACGTTGTCCTTAAAGCGATCTTGCTCTACAGAAACCATCGTAATTTCGGGGTGATCCGATGCTTTAACCGGCTCCCAACCTTCGCGTATTTTTGAAGAAACGTTAGTGGCATCAACCTGACCTTGCGTAGCGACACGCACCCAATGATACTTGTAACCCGGCTCAGGATCAGGCGAAGGTAGAACCTCCGGGCGCTGCCAAGCTCGTGTACGGGTACTCTTCTCACGGGTCTCATGTTCGCGTTTGATACGGTTATCAACCATTTTGTTTCCTCATCTCAAGTGCAACCTGTGTGGCGTAATCTTTAAGGGATACCCCTAAACGTTTAGCAAGGTTAACTTGTGTCTGCGATAACGTAACCTTTTTAGGTGCCGTGCTCCGCGTAGCGGGTGCAACCACATTAGCCTGACGTTTTGGCTTTACCTCCCCCTCAAACTCTTCGGGGAACATCTTTCGCATACGAGCATTTATCGTCTCGTAGTAACTATCGCTTTGCGGGTTTACACCCGTTTTGACAAGTTTGCTGTGCAACCCCAAGACATAACTTGTCATTTCGTCATCAGAACCGAACCACGGATTGGCTGACGCCCATTCGTTAGCTCGTTCATCAACCTGTACTGGGGCGATGTTCGTTTCTACTTCTTCTAAGTCTACAGGTAACTCATTATCCTGTAAAGAAGGTAGTCTTATGTTATTTAACTTGTCAGCCTTTATCTTGACGTTAGTTAAAATGTCCTGCGCTTCTATTACAGCGTCTGAATCGCCCGCCTCATATGCTTCTTTATAAACACGTTTAGCCTGCGATAGTTCTGACTCAATAGTTTGCTTGGCTTGGTCAAGTAACGCTTCTTGATTTTTACCGACCGTACCCTTAAGCGTCTTGTTCTCTTCTACAAGCTGCTGCGCGAGACGTTCCAACTCTTGTCGTTCACGTAGCGCCAACTCTTTGGCCCTGCGCTCGTCGTGGTAACCCTTACTAAAGTGCTTGATACGTTTCTGCACCTTATCAGAATACTCTCCAAGCTCCTCTTCAGTAACATCATCAGGAGGGTCAGATGCTTTACGCCCACGATCCGCTTTCGGCGTGTCGTCTACGACTTCAATTTCAAACCCATCATCCTCATCAGGTTTTTCTTCACCTACAACAAGTTCTTCTGACGGCTCGATCTCGATATCAATGTTATCATCTACTTCACTATCTGATTCAGGTAGTGAAAACTCAACTTTTTCAAAAGGCATGTCTAATCCTCCTAGACCGTCATTATACCGCTGGGATCAGGAATAACAGCTTCTACAGAGTCATCATTCATTAGACGAAACTCTTTACCATTAACCTGAAAACGTGTGCCCGTATTCATACGGAACATCACATAGTCACCCGGTTTACACCACGGCCCTTCAGGGTACCGTTCTTTATCGTTATAAGCTCCTTCACCCATATCAATAACGATGCCCATGATAGACATAATATATTCCCGATGTTTTTCGGTATCGGTCTTAAGTAGGCTAGTATCTTTGTAGGTATCTTCAATTTCGGGCAGAGCGATTAACAAGCGGTACCCTACTGGTTTAGGAAGTTGAGCTTCCCAATCTGCGTCAGTCAACTGTTTTAACTGAGTAACTTTAGTCATCATTTTCTTCCGTATAACTTTGCAAGAGGTCTTCCATGTGTGAGAGTGCGGAGTCGAGACCCCGAATTAAACCGCACAATTCCTTATACTCAGCGTAGTCTTTGGAACTACCCCCGGATAAGAACTCCACCGCAGAGGATCGTTGATCCTCGATACGTTCTTTAAGCACGTCAAAGACGGTTGTTGCCATGTCTGGTTTATTTACCTCTTAATCCTGAGAAACTCTTTAGTTTTCGGAGAAACAGGCTTCCTTTTAGGTCGCGGGACAGGCTTGGCCTTGGCCTTTGGCTTATCAGCAGGTAGTGGTTTAACTTTCCGTAATCCCTTGCTCATCTTGCCGCGTTCGAGTTCTTTAAGATTTTTAAAAGATTCACTGCCTCTATCTTCAGCCAAAGCCAAGCCTGCACCAAAAACACCGGCTTTTTTAGCAACTCCTTTTGCAACAGATTTAACAACATTCCTTTTAGCGCCTTTAACAGCCGCTCTGGTAGCTTGATTAAACTGACCGCTCTTATTTTTATAAGAAGCCGTGCCTGTTGGGTTTCTTACGGTTCTTCCAGATTTTGATTTTTTATCCATAACTAATTCCCTCTCCCCCCTGTGCCTTTATCTGGTGTGGTTACAGCCCTGAAAATCTCAAGGTCTAGTTTGTCTGTATCTGCTTGAATACCAGCATCTATCTTTAGCTTATCTTTCTGCGCGTTCATAACCAACGCGGCCTCTTCGAGGCTAAGTTTTTTAGCTTCGAGCGTACTAGCAATTTTATCAGCTTCCATTTTACGCTGCTGGTCAGCCGTATGTAGTTGTATATCCATCGCATCTTTTTGACCCTTTCGTTGTACTTCTGCTTTTTTAACAGCAACTTCTTCACGTCGTAATTGAAGGATCGGGTCTTGCGCTTGCTGTTGAGCCTGCTGCTGAGCCTCTTGTTGTTTATGAGACTCTGTAAGTTGTTTACCAGCATCAGCCACAAGCCGAGCAAGATTAACTTCCACCTGCTCGGGTAACTCTTCGTTGGGCGGCGGGAGTGGTGCACCGAGACGCTCCTCAATCTGTTTACGGTAATTGAAGCCGAGATGCTCTGCGATATGTGCTTGAAGTGAGGCCATAATCTGCTGAGACTGTGGGTTCTGCCCAATCATCTTAGTGACCATCGGGTCTTGCATGAACGCCATATGAGTAGCGATGTGGGCGTCATGGTCTTGGTAGATAAACGCCCGTATAGGCTTCCCGATAAGTGCGTCCATGTTTTCACTAACAGGGTCCGCAGGTTTCATGTCTTCCTTCATGGGCACTAGCTTATCAGCGTTTTTAACCCCAAGAACTTCGATCATCTGCCTGTGGAGGGCTGGTAGGTCGTAAATCTGCGGTGCAGACTGGGCCATCTGGAGGACAGCCTGATACTGCACAACCCGTTGCGCCATCGTAGAGCTATTCGGGTCGCTAACGGGGATTACGTCTACGAGTGCATAGTCAGCTTGTCGGGCACTGACCTCCCCTCTAAGGGGTTCGTATCCGTACTCGGCAGGGGCGTACTCAGCCATGATAGCTTTAAGGAGTTTAAACTCCTGCTTCATAGCGTAATGCACGCGGGCCTGCACCGCAGCCATCGGTTTGAGAGTACGCTCAAGGAGCGCCAGCGTAGTACCCACCGGGGCATTAGCTGACATATCAGAGATGTTCATATCACTGATAGCACCGAGCCTACGACCCTCGTTCGTAATCTTGTCGAGGAGTGCGAGTAGTGTCTGAGACGGCTCCTTGTACGGGAGTGTCATAATGTTATCACGCACACTTCCAGACGGGACGTCTACGTCGCGGAACTCACCCGGTTCAATGGGAGTGTCGTCACCTTTAATACGGAGGCCACGCGTCTTAAGCCCACCGGGGAGATTAGAAAGAGTACCGGCATCGACTAGCTGCCGGATTATAGACGTGCCAGCTTTAGCGTACCCGCCAATAATGTGGATAAGTCCCAACCCATATGATCCAAAACCCGGCACATATACGTAGTGTACAAAGTGCTGCCGCTTGAGCATAAGCGGGTCTTCTGGACGCCAATTACGACGTATAGCAAGGACAGTGTTCGTCCCACGCTCGATAGTAACTACGTACGGTCGTGCGATACCATCCTCAGAGTCTTCTGTATCATCAATGATAAGGTCAGCGTGGACCTCATATAGGGCGTAGCGCTCGTCGTCAGTTATAGAATAGCCGCTCTCTTCAGCCTTACGCTCTTCAATATCAGTACGGAACGCCTGCGGTTCCCCAAGCTCTACATCTACATAGAAACCATTAACCTGTAGCTTACGAAGCTCGTTCTTAGTCTTACGCATAACATGCGTGACACGCTCTGCGCTCTCAATATTTGACGCGCCGTATGGCATGATAACGTCTTCTGCGGGAATATACACAGCCATCTGCCGCGCTATATTCGGGTCGTAATAAACTTTCTTAAACGCAGAGCCAGCAAGACCGAGACTATACAGCATACGTTCATGCTCAGGCCGGTACTCGACCATACGCTCCGTAAGCTCGTAATTCATATCCGCTTTGACGCGCTCGGCAGCTTCTAGTTTATCTTTGTTCTCTTCCCCAAGAACCTTGACCTTTACCGGACCAGCAGCGGGAAACGTCTCAGACATCGTTTCGGCTTGGAACCGAATAGCCGCTTCCGCAAGCACTGTAGAGAACACACCGCAAGCGCCCTCCCAAGGCTCAGAGCGCTCTTCGTACTTGAACCCCAGTACATCAAGCCCCCTCACATAAGTGTCCGCCCAGTCTTTGCGGCTCTCAGTGTCCGTATCTACATGCCCGATAAGCTCACTGGCAAGTTCGGTTAGAACCCCCTCGTCCAGAGACTCAGCTAGATTAGCGTCAAAAGCGCTGTCGTCACCATCACCCTCTTTACCGGGGATAAGTGTGATCTCCACACTACCATCATCTAGTGTGACCATATCCGGGTTGACGATTTCAATTTCAAGATCGGCTTCAAGAAACTCATCACCTTCATCAATGCTTTGCGGAGCCGCATAAAGCCCTTTTTCAATAGCCATATCTCATTCCCTAGTAAAAACCGTTACGGCGTTGCTTAAAGTACTGAGTTGGTTCCGGCTCATCCGAAGGTAAACGGATAAAACCACCCTGCCTGAACCGCATTAGCGCCATAACGGTAGAGTCAACCAAGTCATCATGGCTCATAAACGGGAATCCGGCAATCTCTTCTATAACTTCTTCTGCCCAACGTGTCTGAGGCATCCATACCATACCTGACGCTACTATGTCTGCTACAGAATTAAGCCGGGCTAGTTTATCACCAGACCCTCTATGTGGCGTGTACTCACTTACAGGCAGGCCAGTACGTCGCATTTCCTGATATAGCGCGGTACCTGAGCTTTTCTTCTCAACAATGAACGAGTCGGGTTCCCATTCAGCGTATTCTTGTAGCGCGAGTTCCTTTAGCTCAGGGAACTCCATGCGCTCCTTAATAGAGTTCAGTAGTATAATGTGGTACGCACCTTCTTCGTCGTTATGAAATACACCCCACGTAGTTAGCGCGGTATAATCAGCGCGGTTATGCTTCTCGGCGGCAGCATCAAGAGACATAATGATGTATTCACACTGGGGCGGGGTTTCTTCCTCCCACCTACTCCACCACTCGCGCTTGACAAGCGCCGCTTCCTCTGCTGTGGGTTCTTGTTGGTACTGTGCGTTCCACTGAAACACAGGCATAGAAGACTTAGTACGTACCAAGGCTTCAAGGTCGAAAAACTCAGGCCATAACGGTTTCTGAGTTATTTTACCTGTTTTTTTATCCACCGTATCTAGGATTGCCGGGAACTCTACTACCTCGTATTGGTCAGCCCCTGTGTTCTGCGCCATATCTCTGGTAACTCGCCCGGTGAGATCGTCCATGTGCCATCGGGTCTGGATAATCGCCACCCTACCCCCCGGCATAAGTCGTGTTCTGGCCCCAAAAGTGAACCACTCGTAGGCTTTTTCAAACACCCCAAAGTTTCCATTGATGACATCTTGTTCGGAATGGGGATCGTCCACAAGCAGGAGGTCAGCGCCACGACCAGCAAGGGCAGAACCAATACCGCAGGCATAATACTCTCCACCGACACTCGTATTCCACCTACCAGCGGATTTACTATCGTGAGCAAGGGTTGTAGCAGGGAAAATGGACCTATATTCGTCCGTCGCGATCAGATTTCGTACTTTACGGCCAAAATCTACGGCTAAATCCGTAGTATGAGAGACCATCATAACCTTTTTATTGGGGTTTCGCCCCAAAAACCACGCCGGGAACATGATAGATACAAGCTGGGACTTGCCATGGCGCGGGGGTATGTTGACGCAGATGCGATCTTTCTTCCCTTCCGCGATATCCATAAGCATATCCGCAAGAATGCGGTGGTGTTTACCTACTATATAGTCCGATTGCATACGTTTACAGAACTCAATCAGATCGTCATAGGCAAGTTTGTTCTGTTTCCGAACTTCCAGTTCACTAACAAGCCGGTCAAGCTCCGCCACTTCCTCTGAACTGTACTCGTCGAGGTTATCCAGCATTAACTGAACCTCCTCTTCAGAGAAATCCAGAGTCATATCAGTGGTCATCCTTAATGCCTAATTCTTCGCTTACGTCAATAACATCACCGTTAATAACAACGACATCTTCCGGCTCGGGGTTAACTAGCTTAGCTAGCTTGGAACGGAGCCTAAGACGTAAGTCCTCTGTAGACTGATGAGTTATAGTAACCTCAGACTTATCTGCAAACAAACCTACATCAGATATTTTACCGAGAAGTTCCAATGCCCTTATACGTATACGTGGGTCAGGGTTATCTGTTTCAAGAACGAGCTTGTTTGTCACCATATGCCGTATCTGTACGGCACTCTCGGCAACGGACCTGCCAAACTCTTCAAGTATATTCCGGGTCATCACTATAGAAGCAGGCGTTAGCGTAGCTGCTTTCTTCTTCGTGACCTTCTTCGAAGCGCCTTCAGGATTTTCGGCGTACGCCAGAGCCAGCTTAGCCGCTACATCCTTGTCTTCTATAGTAGTATCGACCTCTAACCCGTGCTCGGATAGTTCGCGCACAGTATTACACGCAGCGTCTATATAGCCACGGAGGTCTTCGTGCTTTTTATCTGGAGGTATAGGAACCCCCAGTTCTGGATCGACAATAACTGTCATACACTCATCGCAGGTTATAGTAACCGTTAACTTAGTATAACACAAAAAATATGGTATACAAGGAGGTATGGGACTCCAAAGGGGGGTACTTCTATATATGGACCATCGCCACACCGAAGGTAAAATTTGCGAAGTTATTTTGGCAGAATATTTTTTGCGCCACGATCACTATGTATTCATACCTATAGCAGGGCAAGGGCCAGCAGATTTAATAGTAATAAACGGTGTAACGGCAGAAGTTATACTATTAGATGCAAAGAAAGACTGCTTTCGGCATGTAAAAGACCGCCCTGTATACCATAGAATACATAGAAAACGTACACCAATACAAAAGAAACTAGGGGTGCGTATGGCCTACGTAAATATAGACACCCGTGAGGTCCATATAGTACCTCCCTTAGAAGGCTTCGGGCAGGCCGAAATTACAAAATAGCTCTATAATCACGCAGACTAGTAATACTAGAGAACTGTGGGACTCCTTGATTTAAAGCGGGGCATGGGGGGCGGGTAGGGTCGCGCCAGATCGATTTCCGGTGTTAGTGAGTCACTAACATTTACGCGGTTCCGCGCTGTTTAGTTTTGTTTAGCGCTATTCCATCTATTGTGTAACGCGT
>TARA_R110002095_G_scaffold173286_1_pt1 | contig 11513 bp, 12 predicted proteins | sample TARA_R110002095 | Tara Oceans TARA_R110002095 (sample SAMEA4397255) | marine metagenome | biome: Polar Biome; feature: [SRF] surface water layer (ENVO:00010504); material: water (ENVO:00002006), including particulate matter (ENVO:01000060) such as... | depth 5 m | reverse complement strand
TTTCGCGGGTGTATCAGGCGCATTTCATGCGCGAGATGGTCGCCTATGTCAGGGACAAGCAGCGACTCTTCGCAAGCACGGGTCATGACGCCCATCTCTCGGCATTGAAGCGCCTGGGATCGCTGGAGGGCATGCGCACCTTCTGGGACTTCGATGGCCGCTTCACCGCCCCGCTGCACGGCTATACGGATGCCCGCGACTACTACCGCCGGGCCTCGAGCCGCTATTTCCTGCCGGACATCCGCATCCCTACCCTGCTAATCCAAGCCGAGGACGATCCGTTTGTATTTCGCCACAGCGTGCCAGAACCCGATGAGCTTTCAGCCACCACCACGCTGGAACTGCATAAGACCGGCGGGCACGTCGGCTTCGTCGAGGGCTCGCCGTTCAAGCCAAGCTATTACCTGGAGCGGCGGATACCGGAGTGGCTGGAGCAGACATGACAGGCAAGACAGGTATCGCTGGCTGGCCGCTCAACCGTTCATGATCGGGGCGTGCAGTTGCGCCAACAAACTTGAAACGCCGAGGCGCGCAGCGTCTGTGACGAACCCCTCCTCTAGCGCCAGCAGCTGAAAGATCCCGCGACGGAGCATGTTTCTATCCATGCGTATGTCCTCGGAACCGTCCACGGTACAGAGAAAGGGCACCCATGACGTCATGATGATCCACGCATTGACGGCCAGTGCTTCTACCTGGGGAGGCGTCATCTGGAGGATTCCGGCATCGACGAAGCCTTGATAGATCCTCTGCGCACTCAGCAAATGGCGTCTGGCAAACAGCCGGTAGCGCTCGGCAAGCATGTCGTCGCCACTCAACAGATGCTCAAGATCACGGTGCACGAAACGGTAGTCCCACATTGCCGAGAGCAGCGCTTCGAGGTACCCGGTCTTGTCCTCGATGGTCAGCGCCCGGCCTTCCGGCAGTTGCAAAAATCCATCGACATTCCGCTCATAACGATCGAACAACTCGGCGATGATCGCCTGCTTGTTGCGGAAGTGGTAATAGAGGTTGCCGGGCGAAATCTCCAGGTGCGCAGCGATGTGATTCGTGGTCACACTGCGCTCGCCCTGGGCGTTGAACAGCTCAAGGCTGGCCTGCAGGATGCGCTCGCGGGTTCTTGGTTTCGGGGACATTGCGGAAAGCTACTTTCGTCGTGCTAGAGCCGGGACGCAAAGGTAACCCGACCGCCGTGAACGCGCACAGGTTTGACAGTTTAGAGTTTTTACTCTAGAAATCTCCGATCTGTCGCCTTTCCGGAGCATCGTTCATGCTTGCCGACGCTGTGTATTCGCATCCCACCCATCTCGAAACCGAGCGTTTGCAGGCGTTATTCGAGCGTCAGCGCAGTGCTTTTCAGGCCTATCCCAGCCCTACTGCAGCGGATCGTCTGCAGTGGCTAGAGGCGCTGCATGACTTGCTCTCCAGTCATCAGCAGCCGGTGGTTGATGCGATCAGTGAGGATTTCGGTAACCGCTCGGCTGACGAGACTCGACTCGCCGAGATCATGCCCAGCCTGCATGGCATTCGCCACGCCAAACGCCTCCTGCCGCGCTGGATGAAGCCTTCTCGGCGCAGTGTCGGGCTGGCCTTTCAGCCCGCCAGCGCCCGCGTCGTCTATCAGCCGCTTGGAGTGGTCGGCATTATCGTGCCGTGGAACTACCCGCTGTATCTGGCGATCGGCCCGCTGATCGGCGCGCTGGCTGCCGGCAACCGGGTGATGCTGAAGATGAGCGAGTCGACACCGGTTACCGGCCAGCTACTCAAGGACTTGCTCGCACAGATCTTTCCCGAGGACCAGGTCGCGGTTGTCCTTGGCGAGGCGGATGTGGGCATCGCGTTTTCCAAGCTGCCTTTCGATCACCTGTTGTTCACCGGCAGTACCAGCGTAGGCCGGCACGTCATGCGAGCCGCCGCAGAAAACCTGACCCCGGTGACACTCGAACTGGGCGGGAAATCGCCCGCTATCGTCTCGAACGACGTGCCGCTCGCCGACGCTGCCGAGCGCATCGCCTTTGGCAAGACGCTCAATGCCGGGCAGACCTGTGTCGCGCCGGACTACGTACTGGTCCCACGGCAGCGCATTGATGACTTTGTCGAGGCCTATCGAAAGGTCGTCCAGCGTTTTTATCCACAGCTGGCGGACAACCCGGACTACACCTCCATCGTCAACCGGCGGCAGCATGCCCGCTTGCAGGGCTATCTGGACGATGCCCAGGCCAAGGGTGCGCGCCTGCTCCCGCTGTTCGAACAGGGACAGGAACGGCGCATGCCGCACTGCCTGCTGCTCGACGTCACCGACGAGATGCAGGTCATGCACGACGAGATCTTCGGGCCGCTGCTGCCGGTGGTGCCTTATGACGGGATCGATCAGGCGCTCGCCTATGTCAACGCACGTCCACGCCCACTGGCGCTGTATTACTTCGGCTACGACCGGAGCGAGCAGCGCCATGTGCTGCGTCATACCCATTCTGGCGGTGTCTGCCTCAACGACACGCTGCTGCATGTCGCACAGGATGATCTGCCCTTTGGTGGGGTAGGCCCGTCAGGGATGGGCCACTACCACGGGCACGACGGATTCCTTACGTTCAGCAAGGCCAAGGGGGTATTCATCAAGCAGCGCTTCAATGCCGCCCGGATGATCTACCCCCCTTACGGCAAGGCGCTGCAGAAGCTGGTCTACAAGTTCTTCGTGCGTTGAAAAAGCGCAATCGGTGACAACAACAATGACCAGTACCGAGCGATCATTTTCCCGCCGCAGCCTTCTCAGGGTTGGGCTGTTTGGCAGCGCCGCCTTGGCCGGCGCAGGCCTGCTCGGCAGTTTGTCCGGCTGTCGTGCCGAGCGGTCTGCTGCGGGCTTCACGCAGTTGCGCGACAGCGACCTGCCGATGCTACAGCGCCTGATGCCAGTCCTGCTGGAGGGTGCGGTGCCGGAATCGAGCATGCCCAGCGCCGTGCAGGGCACCCTGACGAACCTCGATCAAGGGCTCGCCCATCTGTCGCCCGCCGTGTTGAAACAGGTGCAGCAGTTGTTTGATTTGCTCTCTCTTACCCTCACCCGCGGCCCGCTGACTGGCATATGGGGCGCCTGGGAACAGGCGCAGGATGGAGAGGTACAGGCGTTTTTACAGCGATGGGAGAACAGCTCGGTCGCACTGTTGCGCCAAGGTCATGCCTCACTTCAGCAGATGATCCTGATGGCCTGGTATGGCCGACCGGAATCCTGGCGTCACTGCGGCTACCCCGGCCCGCCGGTTATCTAGCAGTGAATGCAGTGACCGCTCGACCGCCTTGAGGAATCCGCAATGCCTGTTACCGACCCCTTTGCCGAAGGTATAGCCCGCGGCTGGAAGACCCATGACGGTTCGCAGCTCGAACGGGACCTTACACTCGACGCCGACATTGCCATCGTTGGCAGCGGGGCTGGCGGTGCCACCAGTGCAGAGCTACTCAGCGCAGCCGGCTACAAGGTACTGCTGATCGAGGAGGGCCCGCTGCGCAGCAGCCGCGACTTCGACATGCAGGAGCCGTCCGCCTACGCCTCGCTCTATCAGGAGGCGATCGGCCGTACCAGCAAGGACGGCGCCATCACCATCCTGCAGGGCCGCGCCGTCGGCGGTTCGACACTGGTGAACTGGACATCGAGTTTCCGTACCCCAGCTGCCACCCTGGAGCACTGGGCGCGCGAACATTCCGTCAAAGGGCTTTCCGAACAATCCATGGCGCCCTGGTTCGAACGCATGGAACAGCGCCTGGGCATCGAGCCATGGCCACTGCCGCCCAACGCCAACAATCAGGTGATCCGCGATGGCTGTTCAGCGCTCGGTTACAGCTGGGCGGTGATCCCGCGCAACGTGCGAGGCTGCTGGAACCTGGGTTACTGCGGCATGGGCTGCCCGACCAATGCCAAGCAGTCGATGCTGGTGACAACCATCCCGGCCACTCTGGATTCGGGCGGCGAGCTGCTTTACCTCGCCCGTGCCGAACGCCTTGTTCTGGACAAGTCGCGCGTCACCGCACTGGAGTGCCTCGCCATGGATGCGCGCAGCGTCGCGCCGACCGGCCACAAGATTCGGGTGCGTGCTCGCCACTACATCCTCGCTGGCGGCGGGATCAACACACCGGCAATCCTGTTGCGCTCAGATGCGCCCGACCCACATCAGCGCGTCGGTAAACGCACCTTTCTGCATCTGGTGAATTTCTCCGCCGCCCAGTTCGAGCAGGTGATCAACCCGTTCTACGGCGCGCCTCAGTCGATCTATTCCGATCAGTTCCAATGGGATGACGGCACCGCCGGGCGTATGTCCTACAAGCTTGAAGTGCCGCCCATCCACCCGGCCCTGGCCGCAACATTGCTCGGCCGCGGAGGGATCGACAATGCCCTGCGCATGGAGCAGCTGCCGCATACCAATGCCATGATTGCGCTGATGCGCGACGGCTTTCACCCTGACAGCGCCGAGGGCAGGGTTCTGCTACGTAGCGACGGCACCCCCACCCTCGACTACCGGATGACGCCCTACACCTGGGACGGGATTCGCCGCGCCTACCACAGCATGGCGGAGGTCCAGTTCGCTGCGGGCGCCAGAACCGTCCTGCCGCTGCACAGCGACGCCAGTCATGCCACCAGCCTCGAACAAGCGCGCCAGATGATCGATGGGCTGAGTCTGGAGCTGTACCGCACCCGCCTAGGCAGCGCCCATGTGATGGGAGGCTGCGCCATGGGCGAAGACCCGCGTGAGGCGGTCACTGACAGCCTTGGCCGGCATCATCAGCTGGACAACCTGTCGATCCACGACGGTTCGCTGTTTCCCACCAGCATCGGTGCCAACCCGCAATTGTCCATCTATGGCCTTGCCGCGAACCTCTCGAGTCAATTGGCCGAAAGGTTGAAAAACCCATGAACGGCTTCGTTGTGCTGACATTCGGCAGCCATCCGCTTTGATGCTTTACGCTGCCGACACCGAGCCGCTACCATCCACCCCCCACGCAAGCGTCAGGACGCCGCGATGAATCGAGTGCTGTATCCGGGAACCTTCGACCCGATCACCATGGGCCATACCGACCTGGTCGAGCGCGCCTCGCGCCTGTTCGATGAAGTCATCATTGCCGTCGCTGCCAGCCCCAACAAGAATCCGCTGTTCCCGCTGGAACAACGCGTTGCACTGGCCAAGGAAGTGACCTCGCACCTGCCGAACGTCAAGGTGATGGGGTTTTCCACTCTGCTGGCGCACTTCGTCACCGAACAGAAAGCCAATGTGCTGCTGCGCGGTCTGCGGGCGGTTTCGGACTTCGAATACGAGTTCCAGCTGGCCAACATGAACCGTCAGCTCGTTCCGGACGTGGAGAGTTTGTTTCTGACGCCATCGGAAAAATTCTCCTATATTTCCTCGACCCTGGTCCGCGAGATCGCCCGGCTTGGGGGCGATGTCAGCAAATTCGTTCACCCCTCGGTTATGAAGGCGTTGACCGAGCGCTACGGCTCGCGCTGAAGCACTCCAGCCTTTGCGCGGCGGACACTTAGCGACAAAAGGGTGATCACTGCCGCGTGCACCGGGCGAGTCGATGCGGCAAAATTGGCGCGTCGTTATTACTTGCGCTGCGGCAGATGCCGCAGCTGGAGCCAGCTGGATGTCCCTGATAATCACCGATGACTGTATCAACTGCGACGTGTGCGAGCCCGAGTGCCCGAACAGCGCAATTTCCCAAGGCGAGGAAATCTACGTCATCGACCCGAACCTCTGCACCGAGTGCGTCGGCCACTACGACGAACCGCAGTGCCAGCAGGTCTGCCCGGTGGACTGCATCCCCCTCGACGAGAGCAATGTCGAGAGCAAGGACGAGCTGATGCAGAAGTACATGATCATCACCGGAAAGGCCTGATTCATTTTTTTCGACCTCACCCGAGCGGTGAGGTCAGCACCCCCTCTCGCCTTAAACTACAAACGACCTCACTACAGGCTGGCACTCACACGCCTGGCTACGCTTGCCGGCAATCCAGCGAAACAGAATCGAACGCCGGAAACAGCACGGCTCCGCACGCAGTGAAGCGGCGGAGCCGTGAATGGCAGGTCGTTGCAGTTCCGACCGGCTGGTGCTGGCCGGGGATTCAGTCCTGGCGGTTGTAGCCGACGCGGGTGCAGCCCAGGCAGCGAGCAAAGGCTGCAGCGCCTGGCTCGACGACCAGCGCATGACCCGCCTCTTTGATGCCGCCGCCCATGGCGCTGAACGGCAAGCTGACCACGAACAGCCCTGCGCCAATGGCGGTGGCTGCGATCAGCAACGGGCGCGCAATCAACAGATCGCCAACAATGGAAAAGGCTTTGGGAGCTTCGACGGTGTACATCGGATCGCCGCTGGCGTTCTGCTGTACCGATTGCGCCTGCACGGGCATCGTCAGCAGACCTGTGGTCAGAGCCAAGACAACAGCAGTGGAGCGAAACAGATTCATGGTGTGGTCCTTCAGCTGGGCGATACGAGGCAGGTAATTGTGGTGTTGGCCACTATAGCAGCGGCCGTCGGTTATTGATCGTGAACAACGTCAACGCCTGCGCACTCAGGCGAGATCATCGCTGGCAGCGTACGCAATAAACACTGGCCCGCTGACCGAGGCGAATTTCGCGCAAGGTCGAGCCGCAGCTCTTACAAAACTCCCCGCCTCGACCGTAAACGAACAGTTCCTGCTGGAAATAGCCCGGCTTGCCGTCGCCACCGACAAAATCGCGCAGCGTCGTGCCGCCGCGCTCGATGGCGTAGGCAAGGATGCGCTTGATCTCGACGGCCAGCTTCATATAACGCGCCCGGGACACTGCGCCGGCGGCACGCCGCGGATCGATTCCGGCAGCGAACAACGCCTCGCTCGCATAGATATTGCCGACGCCAACGACCACTGCGTTATCCATGATGAAGGGCTTGATCGCCATGCTGCGTCCGCGCGACATCTGGTACAGCCGCTCGCCATCGAACGCATCACTCAGCGGTTCCGGCCCCAGGCTGGCGAGCAGCACGTGACTCAGCGGATCATCGCTCCAGAGCAGCGCGCCAAAGCGCCGTGGGTCTGTGTAGCGCAGCGCCATGCCGGACTCCAGCACGATGTCGACATGCTCATGCTTGCCGACCGGCAGATCCGCCGGAACCAGACGCAGGCTGCCGGACATGCCCAGGTGTGCGATCAGGGTGCCGACTTCCGCTTTTATCAGCAGGTATTTGGCGCGCCGCTCAACGCCTTCGATGCGCTGGCCCGACAGCCGCACATCGAGATCGTCTGGAATCGGCCAGCGCAGCCGCCGCTCTCGCACGACGACCTGGCTGACACGCTGGCCGACCAGGTGCGGCGCAATACCGCGGCGGGTGGTTTCAACTTCTGGGAGTTCGGGCATCAGAGAAATATGCAGTGTGGACCGGATGGCGACCTTAGCAGCTAACGCGCAGCCGGGTCAGCCGACGCCCAGTTCGCGAATGATGTCGCGCTGGCATTCAAAATCGTATTCCGACAGGCCGACGTATTCGAGCACCAGCTGCGCCACGGCATCCCACTCATGGTCTTGCAGCTGCTCACCTAATACGCGATGACAGGCGCAGATGTGCTCGGCCATCTTCAGGATCGCCAATAGCGTCTTGATCTGCGGATCGCTCCACTCGTCGCGGAATAGGGCCATGGCGTTGTGGTGATTGGCGATGGCTTCACACAGGTGCTGCGGCAGCTTCCAGGAGCGCGCGACGAAATAACCCACCACGGCATGGTTGGTATTGAGCACCCGATTCTCGATGTCGGTGATGCGCGTCTCGGGACCAACGCTGGCGTAAGCCTCTTCCAGCACGGCCATATAGCCGGGGAAGCGGGTCAGCATCAGCGGGATGCCGCAGTTGTGAAACAGACCGAGGGTATAGGCCTCATCAGGCGCCGGAAGACCGATACGCTTGGCCAGCGCCAGACAGGTGCTGGCCACGTCCTGCGCCGAATCCCAGAAACGATTGAGCGTGACGATGGCGGCGTCGGTCAGCTCGCCGCGGATCGATTGCGCGTTGATCAAATTGATCACCGAACGGCAACCCAGCAAATTGACGGCCTGCTGAATCGAAGCGATGCGGTTGGCAAGGCCGAAAAACGGCGAGTTCACGGTTTTCAGCAAGGCGCCCGACAACCCCGGATCCTGGCTGATCAGCCGCGCAATCGCGCGCAGGTCGGGATCAGGCATGACCTGTTCCATCTGCAGGTCAACCATGATCTGCGGCTGCGGTGGAACACTGATCCCCTGCAGCACGCTGCGGATCTGTTCGTCGGTGAGTTCGATGGACATGAAGGCGGCCAGGCCTTGCGAATAGCACAAGGCCACTAAGTAAAGAGTGCGAACTTTGGCCGAGTTCATGGTCGGATTCAAGTAGATCACTTTGCAATCCGACGAGGAGGAAACAAGATGGCCGATTCGCTGAAAGGCAAACGCGTAGCGATCCTGGTAACCGATGGTTTCGAGCAGGTCGAGCTGACCGGCCCTAAGGAAGCGCTGGAAAATGCCGGCGCGACTGCTGAGATCGTTTCGTCATCGAACGGCGAGGTCACCGGCTGGAACCACACCACACCGGCCACCAAGTTTCACGTCGACAAGACCTTCGACAGCATTCGCATGGAAGACTATGACGCCGTGCTGTTGCCAGGCGGCGTGGTGAACTCCGACACCATCCGCACCGACGAGATGGCTCAGGCGCTGGTCCGCGACGCCGCGCGAGCAAACAAGACCATCGCAGTGATCTGCCATGGCGCCTGGCTATTGGCCTCGGCCGGTCTGGTCAAGGGCAAGAAGATGACCAGCTGGCCATCGCTGACCGACGACCTTAAAAACGCCGGCGCTCAGTGGGTCGACGAGCAGGTCGTGGTCGATGGTCATCTGATCAGCAGCCGCAAGCCGGACGATATCCCGGCGTTCAGCGAAGCGCTGGTCAAAGCCCTCGCCGCCTGACGTCAGCCTCGTCGCGCAGAGGCATCGCGAATCCGGTCGACGCGACCTGACCGATGCCTCATCAGACCCCACTGCTGGAAGCAACCGCGTCCAGCAACGTTGGACCAACCGGCTGCCCGTTCTGCATCCTGCCAGCGCTTTTGTCAGCCCGCTCGCCTATAATCGCGCCCTTTTCCCGGAGCCTCCCGATGAGCCTGCCCAGCCTGCGCCTCAAAGCCAATGCCGACCGCCGCCTGCGCGCCGGCCATCTGTGGGTCTACAGCAACGAGGTGGATACCGCAGCCACACCGCTGAGCGGTTTTGCTGCCGGTGATCAGGCCATTCTCGAAGCGGCTGGGGGCAAGCCGCTGGGCATTGTAGGCGTCTCGCCGAACAACCTGATCTGCGCCCGCCTGCTGTCCCGCGACCTCAAGCACAGCCTGGACAAGTCGCTGCTGGTGCATCGCATCCAGGTCGCCCTCTCGCTGCGTGATCGCCTGTTCGACCAGCCCTGCTACCGCCTGATCTACGGCGACTCAGACCTGCTGCCCGGCCTGGTGGTGGACCGCTTCCACGATCATCTGGTGGTGCAGCTGGCTTCGGCCACCATGGAGCGCAACAAGGACGCCGTACTCGAAGCGCTGGTACAGGTGCTCAAGCCGCGCGGCGTGCTGTGGAAAAACGATTCCAGCGCCCGCGACGCCGAAGGCCTTGAGCGCTACGTCGACACCGCCTTTGGCGTGGTCCCGGAATGGGTCGCGCTGGAAGAGAACGGCGTTAAATTCGAGGCCCCGGTGCTGCAAGGCCAGAAAACCGGCTGGTTCTACGACCACCGCATGAACCGCGCGCGCCTGGCGCCTTACGTCAAAGGCAAGCGCGTGCTCGATCTGTTCAGCTACATCGGCGGCTGGGGCGTGCAGGCCGCGTCCTTCGGCGCCAGCGAAGTATTTTGCGTGGATGCCTCGGCGTTCGCGCTCGATGGTGTCGAGCGCAACGCCGCGCTCAACGGCGTGGCCGAGAAGATGACCTGCGTCGAGGGCGATGCTTTCGAAGCGATGCGGGAGCTGAAGAACGCCGAAGAGCGCTTCGATGTGGTCATCACTGATCCGCCCGCCTTCATCAAGCGCAAGAAGGACATCAAGAACGGCGAAGCCGCCTACCGCCGCCTGAACGAAGCCGCCATTCGCCTGCTGAACAAGGACGGCATCCTGGTCAGCGCCAGCTGCTCCATGCACCTGGAAGAAGACAACCTGCAGAACATCCTGCTCGGCAGCGCGCGGCATCTGGACCGCAATATCCAACTGCTCGAACGCGGCAGCCAGGGGCCGGACCATCCGGTTCATCCAGCGATCCCTGAAACCCGTTACATCAAGAGCATCACCTGCCGCATCCTGCCCAACAGCTGATCAGTCTCTGACGACAGACGAAGCCCTCGCACCGAGACGCGTACGAGGGCTTCGACGGACGCTTACTCGATGCCCTTGCGCTGGTCGCTCCACAAGTAACTGGTGCACAACCCGCAGAAGCGACCATAGAAGGTGCTGCGGGCCGTTTCGTCATCCATCAGGTGGTAGCGAAACCAGGCCGTCGACGGTCCGCGGTACGCCCCGCCATCACCGACCGGCTCGAAGTGAGTGACATAACGCCGCTCTCCCCAGAACACTGGCACATTGGCCCGGGTATAGACCGGCTGCGCGTTCAGATAGGGAAAGGCAATGGTGTCGCCACCGCCGGACATCAGGAACATCGGGCCTTGCTGGTTCTGCTGTGACGCCGGGTCGTGCCCCAAGCCAATGGTGTAGGGCTGGATGGGCGCGGTCACGCTCACGCGATCATCCTGCCCGGCCATGATCGAACCACCGCCGCCCTGGGAGTGACCGGAAGTCCCGACGCGGCCAGTATTGAGCACGCCTGCGTAGGTACCGAAGCTGCGGTTGCTCTCCTGCACCAGATAATCGAGGCAGGCCAGCATGTCCTGCCCGGTTCCGGCGTTGGAGGTCTCTGCCGCGGCAACGACGAAGCCATGGCTGGCCCAATGCGACAACAGGCCCGAATACGCGGATGGCCCCGTTCCGGTCCCGTTGCCCCACAGCAGCACGGGATGCCGCACGCCGCCTTGCCCCAGAGTGGCGGGCCGATAGACTCGGCAGTTCGGGCCTTCGCTGCGACTGGTGGTGGCGTAGGGGCCGGAACGGTCGAAACTGGTCACGCCCGGAAACGGCGCTCCGGGTGTGTCCGGCAGCGAAGCAGCAATGGCAGACCCGCAAAACGCCAGGGCTAGCGCAGCGGCAATACCGCCGAGTTTGATGTCGAGCATGTGTATTCCTCTTCTTGTTCTATTTATCTGAAGCTACGTTGGCGCCTGCTCGAAATCCGAGCCGACGCAAGGCACCGCCCAGGCCACCCGCCCGAATCCTGAACTACGGGTGGCCAGCCAGCCCGAACCAACCCTAGCCAGCAAAACTCACTGCGCCACCTCAGGCACCGGTTAAGCGGATGAACGGCTTCGCTTGGCGCTGGCTGAATAACGCGTCATCAGCTCCAGTGTTGATGCGGTCAGCTCAGCCTGGTTGGGCGCCGGTA
>TARA_R110002095_G_scaffold62639_2_pt1 | contig 11550 bp, 13 predicted proteins | sample TARA_R110002095 | Tara Oceans TARA_R110002095 (sample SAMEA4397255) | marine metagenome | biome: Polar Biome; feature: [SRF] surface water layer (ENVO:00010504); material: water (ENVO:00002006), including particulate matter (ENVO:01000060) such as... | depth 5 m | reverse complement strand
GTGCTTGTTACCAGCCGTCAAAGTGCTGAGAAAATAGCGCCGAAGCGCAGCCTGATTATGGTGTTGGCGGTATTGCTCGGTGGCATGTTGGGTGTTTTTGTCGCCTTTATGAGTGAGTTTGCGGTTACAGTAAGAGAGCATTTGGCAAGCGCGCGCTGACAGGGATGCAGTTGGGAGCGTGTTTTCTTCTCCTTGGCTTTTTCTGTAATTGCCGGCAACTTATTTCTATGACCTTAAAACACTGGGCCCTGGTCGGTGGGGCGGTAGCGTGCCTGACCGGCAATTTAACGTCAGCGGAGCCCTGGCTTGAGCCGGGTGATGTGCGCGCTCGATATGCGGTACAGAAGCTTGCTGATCGCGGGCACCTTCAGCGCCCTGTCGTTAGCGGTAATGCTAAGGGGGCATGCTGGGTGTATTTTTTGTGATTGTTCGAGCTTTTATGAGAAACGATAAATCTGACAAAGCGAATGCGAATTAACTCAAGGAATTCAATCGTCTACTATGAAAAAAGATGACCTGAACATCGCAATTATTGGGCTTGGCTACGTAGGCTTGCCTCTGGCAGTCGAATTCGGGAAAAAACGCTCTGTTGTCGGCTTCGATATTAACCAGTCTCGAATAGAAGAGCTCCAACGCGGTCATGATAGAACCCTCGAAGTAGAAGACGAGTTGCTTGCCGAGGCCTCGGGGTTAAGTTTTACCGCTAATCCTGCCGATCTCGCTACGGCTAACGTCTATATCGTGACGGTACCCACGCCAATCGACGCGTATAAGCGGCCGGATTTGACTCCGCTTATTAAGGCCAGTGAAACCATAGCGATGACGCTAAAAAAAGGCGATATCGTTGTATATGAGTCCACGGTATACCCTGGCGCAACCGAAGAAGATTGCGTACCGGTGCTTGAAAAGGCTTCTGGCCTGGTTTTCAACAAAGATTTTTTTGCGGGCTACAGCCCGGAGCGAATTAACCCTGGCGACAAAGAGCATCGTGTTACCACTATTAAAAAGGTAACCGCAGGCTCAACGCCTGAAATTGCCGATATCGTAGACGCTCTTTACGGTGAAATTATCACTGCCGGAACACACAAGGCGCCGTCCATAAGAGTAGCGGAGGCTGCAAAGGTGATTGAGAACACCCAGCGAGACTTGAACATTGCCTTGATTAATGAGCTGGCGATAATCTTCAACCGGATGGGTATTGATACCGAGGCTGTTCTTCAAGCTGCCGGCACTAAATGGAACTTTCTGCCGTTCCGGCCCGGCTTGGTGGGAGGCCACTGCATTGGCGTTGACCCGTATTATCTGACCCACAAGGCTCAGGCCATCGGTTATCACCCGGAAATCATTCTCGCAGGACGCCGCTTGAACGACAGCATGGGCGCCTATGTGGTCTCCCAGCTTGTGAAATGTATGCTTAAAAAACGAATTCATATTGAAGGTGCCAGAATCCTCGTAATGGGGTTGGCCTTCAAAGAGAATTGTCCCGACCTACGCAATACCCGCGTCATCGATATTGTTCGCGAATTGCGGGAGTTCAACACCCAAGTGGATGTTTATGACCCCTGGGTATCTGTGTCGGAAGCTGAGCACGAATACGATATCACTCCAATTAGCGCTCCGGAAAAGAGCAGCTATGATGCGGTTATCTTGGCCGTAGGCCATCAGCAGTTCAAAAACATGGGCGTTGAAGCCATTCGCGAGTTGGGAAAATCAAAGCACGTACTCTACGACCTTAAATACATTCTTCCATCCGAACAGGTTGACCTGCGCCTCTGATGACTATGACCAAATACGAAACCATACTGAATCAACTGCCTAAGACTCCAAAAACCTGGCTGGTCACTGGCGTGGCGGGCTTTATCGGTTCGAATTTATTGGAGCATCTGCTCAAGCTGGACCAGAGAGTGGTTGGTCTCGACAACTTTGCCACTGGCCACCAGCACAATCTGGATGAAGTGAAGGCTCAGGTCTCTCCGGAGCAATGGCAAAATTTCTCTTTCATCGAAGGTGATATTCGCAACCCGGAAGACTGCCAAAAGGCCTGCCAGGATGTGAACTACGTTTTGCATCAGGCGGCGCTCGGCTCTGTACCACGCAGCATTAATGATCCAGTGACAACAGACGGGACCAACATTGGAGGCTTCCTGAACATGCTGGTGGCAGCCAGAGATGCCAATGTTGAGAGCTTCACCTATGCGGCCAGCAGTTCCACCTATGGCGACCACCCGGCGTTGCCCAAGGTAGAGGAAAACATCGGAAAACCGCTTTCCCCATATGCGGTGACTAAATACGTTAACGAACTCTATGCCGACGTCTTCGCCAAAACATACGGGTTCAATACCATTGGCCTGCGCTACTTCAATGTGTTTGGCAAGCGCCAGGACCCGAATGGCGCTTATGCAGCCGTTATCCCCAAGTGGGCCGCGGGGATGATCCAGGGCGACGATGTGTTCATCAACGGTGATGGCGAAACCAGCCGGGATTTCTGCTTTATAGAGAATGCCGTCCAAGCCAATGTGCTCGCCGCCACAGCTGGCGACTGCGCGAAAAATGAAGTTTATAACGTTGCTGTCGGGGATAGAACAACCTTGAACGATTTGTTCAATGCTCTGAAGAGCGCTCTGGCAGACGAAAATGCACCATACCCGAAAGAGCCCATTTATCGAGACTTTCGCGGAGGGGATGTTCGCCACTCCCAGGCCGATATCGGTAAGGCAGCCGGTAAACTCGGCTATGCGCCGGAGTATCGAATCAACGAAGGGATCGCAAAAGCGATGCCTTGGTACATTGAGAACGTAGGGAAAGTATGAAACTGCTGATTACCGGAGGCGCTGGTTTTATTGGTTCCGCTGTTATCCGGCATGTGATTCGGAATACAGAGGATGAGGTCGTCAATCTCGACAAGCTCACATACGCCGGTAACCTGGAAAGCCTTTCTGAGGTAAGTAACAGCGGGCGTTATAGTTTCGAGAAAGTGGATATCTGCAATCGGATAGAAGTAGATCGTGTGTTGAGGCAGCATCAGCCGGATGTAATCATGCATCTAGCCGCCGAAAGCCACGTAGACCGCTCCATAGATGGCCCGGCTGATTTCATAGAAACCAACATCGTTGGCACCTACACGCTGCTGGAAGCAGCCCGTCAATACTGGCAATCACTCGAAGCCGATCGCCGCACAAACTTTCGTTTCCACCACATCAGCACCGACGAAGTCTACGGCGACTTGGATGGTCATGAAAGCCTTTTCACTGAACAAACGCCGTATGCGCCAAGCAGCCCCTACAGCGCCAGCAAAGCCAGTTCAGACCATCTCGTTCGCGCCTGGCATCGGACGTATGGGCTGCCCGTACTGGTCACCAATTGCTCCAACAACTACGGCCCCTACCACTTTCCCGAGAAGCTCATCCCGTTGGTCATCCTGAACGCCTTGGAAGGCAAGCCCCTGCCTGTCTACGGCAAAGGCGAACAAATTCGCGACTGGCTGTATGTCGATGACCACGCTCGTGCACTCTACACAGTGGTGACCGACGGCCAAATTGGTGAAATCTACAATATCGGCGGCCACAACGAGAAACAGAATATTGAAGTTGTTCAGGCAATCTGCGGCCTACTGGAAGAACTCGCACCCAGCAAACCCGCTGGCTTGGAAAATTATCACGATTTGATCACTTTCGTAACTGACCGTCCTGGCCACGACCTGCGCTACGCCATAGATGCAGGTAAAATTCAGAGAGAGTTGTGTTGGGCGCCGACAGAAACATTCGAAACCGGCCTCCGAAAAACCGTAGAATGGTATCTGAAGAATCGGCGGTGGTGCAGGCAGGTTCAGGATGGCAGCTATCAGCGTAAGCGCTTGGGCCAAGTTTGATGCACCGGGTTTTCCTTACAAAGAAATCCTATTTTTAAAGGCAACCAAATGAAAGGCATCGTCCTCGCGGGAGGAAGTGGTACCCGTCTTTATCCGATTACCATGGGGGTTTCAAAGCAGCTGCTTCCCATTTATGACAAGCCGATGATCTATTATCCGCTTTCGGTTCTGATGCTGGCGGGTATCCGAGAGATACTTCTGATCGTTACACCGGAGGACGCGGAGAATTTCCAGCGTCTGCTGGGCGACGGTCGGCAGTTCGGGATTTCCCTAAGTTATGCGGAACAACCCAGCCCGGACGGCCTCGCGCAAGCTTTCCTTATCGGCGAAAAGTTTATTGGTGATGACAATGTCTGCATGGTTTTGGGAGACAATATTTTTTATGGTCAGGGCTTTTCCCCAAAATTGAAAGACGCAGTGAAGCATGCGGAAGAGGGCTTGGGGGCGAGTATCTTTGGCTATCAGGTCAAAGATCCAGAGCGATTTGGTGTTGTGGCATTTGATGAGAATCAGAAGGCATTGTCGATCGAAGAAAAGCCTGAAAAACCCAAATCCAATTTTGCGGTAACTGGCCTATATTTTTATGATAACCGGGTAGTGAATATTGCTAGGCAAGTAAAACCCTCCGCCCGTGGTGAGCTTGAGATCACCTCTATCAACAATGCCTATTTAGAGATGGAACAGTTGAACGTCGAAGTTTTGGGGCGCGGTTTTGCGTGGTTGGACACAGGCACCCACGAGAGCTTGTTGGAGGCAGCCCAGTTTGTTGAGACGATCGAACGGCGCCAAGGCTACAAGATTGCTTGCCTAGAGGAGATTGCGTTTAATCAGAACTGGCTGAGCAAGGACGAGTTACTGACCCAGGCTCGGGTGTACAGCAAAACAGGTTATGGCGCGTATCTGGAGGAACTGGCCAATGAATAAAGGAAACGGCGAGCTTGTAAAATGGATCGAATTTACCCCTCTGGGAGATGAGAGGGGCGAGCTAGTTGCAATTGAAGGGGAGCGAAGTATACCTTTTCCTATAAGACGAGTGTATTACCTGTTTAGCTGCAGAGAGGGTGTTGTCCGTGGTTTTCACGCCCACCGAGCGCTTAGGCAGGTCGCCGTTTGTGTATCAGGTAGTTGTAAAATGCTCTTAGATGACGGCAGGGAGAAAACGGAAGTGACCCTGGACTCGCCCCATCGCGGACTTCTGATAGAGGGAATGGTTTGGCGCGAAATGCATGAGTTCACCGCGGACTGTGTACTTCTTGTGCTGGCTGACCAGCACTACGATGAATCAGATTACATTCGTAGTCACGAGGAATTTGTAGAGGTCGTAAATGCAGAATAGTAGAGAAATCGTTATTTTTGGTATGGGTGAGACCGCTCATCTCGCCTATGAATATTTCACCCATGACTCCGATTACCAAGTGGTGGCTTTTTCAGTAGATCCCGAGTATCTAACTGAGAGGGAGTTCGTAGGCCTCCCAGTTGTGAGCAGTGACGAGATCACTAAAAGATTCTCCCCCAATGTTTATGGTGCTTTTGTTGCGGCAAGTTCCGGGAAACTCAACCGTGTGCGAAGATCAATCTACGACAGGGTGAAATCGTTAGGCTATGGCCTAGTGTCATACGTAAGCACGCGCGCTTTCGTATGGCACAATGTCGAAATCGGGGAAAACTGCTTTATTTTAGAAGACAATACATTGCAGCCTTTTGTCGAGATCGGAAATAATGTGGTTCTCTGGAGTGGCAATCATGTCGGTCACCGGTCGATCATTAAAGATCACTGTTTTATTTCCTCTCACTGCGTAATATCAGGTTATTGTCAAATTGGTGAAAGTTCCTTTCTAGGGGTTAACTGCACACTTGAAGATCATGCAAATATTGCGGAGGATAACTTTCTTGGTGCGGCGTCTTTAGTTAGAAAGTTTACTGCAGAAAAGGAGTTCTATCAGGAGAAAAAAACAGAAGTTGCAAGCATCGATACACATCGACTTTTCCGGTTATAAGTTATGCTTTGGAAAAAGAAAGGGCTAATTTTCAAAAATTCTGGATTAACTGGTTGGAGAAATAATTCAGCCTTACAACCCACCCCGCTGGTCATGGAAGATAAGATTAGATTTTACGTTGGATTCAGAGACGAAAAAGGAGTAAGCCGAGTAGGATATGTAGATATAGACAAAGATGATCCAACAAAAGTTATTGGCATATCAGAGTCGCCGGTGTTAGACATTGGATTGGAAGGTGCATTCGACGAGTTTGGAGTAGTTCCCTCTTCCATTATTCGGGTAGACGATCTGATTTATATGTACTATGCCGGATATCAATTGGGAAAGAAGGTGCGATTCCTGGTCCTTTCCGGGCTCGCAATTAGTAAAGATGGTGGCGAAACCTTTGAAAGATTCTCAAATGTTCCTGTTTTTGAGCGGACAGACAAGGAGATACTTTTTAGAGTTCCGCACAGTGTGATTCGGGAAAAAGGTGTTTTTCGATTTTGGTATGGAGGAGGAAGTCACTTCTCGGCCGGAAAGCATAAGACTCTGCCTGTATATGATGTGCGGTATTTGGAAAGTTCAGATGGTAAGGATATTCCGAAAGCCGGAACAAATTTGATTAAGTTAAAAAATGGTGAATATCGAATTGGGCGTCCGTTTGTATTCAAAGCGAACCAGAAATATTATATGTTTTATGGATATAGTACAGAAGATAGGCCCTACAAGTTAGGCTATGCGGAATCGCTAGACGGTATAAGTTGGGAAAGAAAAGATGAATTTATTGGTATAAATTTGTCACTCGAAGGGTGGGATTCTGAGATGATGGCGTACCCGTGTGTTCTCAACATTCAGGGGAAGTGGTTCTTGTTCTACAATGGAAATAATTATGGTGCTGACGGTTTTGGATATGCAGAATTGGTAAGTTTCGATGATTGAGATTGAAAGGTACTCTGTAAAGCATAAATATTTATGGGACAATTTTGCATCCAATGCGAAAAATTCTCATTTTATGTTTTCCCGTGATTACATGGAATATCATTCCGATCGTTTTGAGGATTTCTCCCTGATTTTCTGGAATGATAAAGGGAGGGTAATAGCTCTGCTTCCGGCGAATTTGGCGGGCGAGGAATGCTGTAGCCACCAAGGCCTCTCTTTTGGTGGTTTTCTAACTACTGAAAAAACTTCAACTCAGGGCGTTGTCTCTCTGTTCGAGAGCTTCGTTAAATATTTAAAAAAGCACTCCATTTCTAGGCTTGTTTATAAGCCGATTCCCCATTTCTATCATTCGATGCCAGCTCAGGAAGACCTTTATGCTTTGTATTGCAATGGAGCTTTCTTGCTTCGACGTGATGTTTCCTCGGTAATCAATCTCCGGCAACCTATCCGATATTCAAAGGGCCGAAAGTGGTCAGTCAACAAGGCCAAGAAAGAGGGCATTGCGGTGCTGGAAAAGGAAGATCTAACGGCCTTCTGGTCCCTCCTCGCCCGAACTCTGGAAAGTCAGCACAATGTCCGACCGGTGCATACTCTGGATGAGATGCAGGGGTTGAGAGACGCCTTTCCCAACAATATACGGCTGTTTGTTGCTGAAAAGGAAGGGCAGTTGCTCGCAGGTGCACTTCTTTTTATAAACAAGGATGTTGTGCATACACAGTATCTGGCCAATAGCGCCGCTGGGAGGGAGGTGGCTGCTCTTGATTTAGTTATAGATCAGCTTATTACGGGGGCATTTCGTGAATTCCGTTATTTCAGTTTTGGAGTATCAACGGAAGGTAATGGTAAGTACCTGAATTCGGGGCTGATATCCCAGAAAGAAGGGTTTGGCGCCCGTGCTGTCGTCCATGATGTTTACGAGCTGGCTATACAATGATTCCGTTTCTTGATCTCAAGGCTCTGAATAGTAATTACCTAAATGAGCTGTCGGACGCCGCATCCAGAGTGATCGCCTCTGGCTGGTACATTCAAGGCGATGAAGTGAATGAGTTTGAGCGGGAATTTGCTGATTTCTGTGGTGCCCAATACTGTGTAGGTGTGGCTAATGGCTTGGATGCACTGATTCTTACTCTTCGAGCATGGAAAGAACTTGGCAGACTTCGAGACGGGGACGAAGTGATTGTTCCCGCCAACACCTACATTGCAAGTATTCTGGCCATCACTGAAAACGAACTGGTGCCAGTGTTGGTCGAACCAGATGAGGCCACCTATAACCTTTCCCCGCTATCCATTGCTCAAGCCGTTACATCTAGAACCAGGGCAATTATGGCAGTTCATCTCTATGGCAAGCTCTCGCCTATGACCGAAATAGTGACATTAGCAGAAGAGCATGGCCTTCTCATTCTGGAAGATTCGGCCCAAGCTCATGGCGCTGAGATCGGTGGGAGGAAAGCTGGTAACTGGGGTCACGCTTCGGGCTTTAGCTTTTATCCCGGAAAGAATCTAGGAGCATTAGGTGATGCCGGCGCTGTTACTACTAATGATGAAGAGTTAGCGGCGACCATTCGGGCCCTGGGGAACTACGGGAGTCACAGGAAGTACCACAATCTCTATCAGGGCGTGAATAGCCGGCTGGATGAAATTCAGGCTGCGATGCTGCGGGTGAAGCTCCGACACTTGCATCGGGAAAGTTTGCGTAGAAAACAAATTGCCCTCGTGTACGCCTCAGGTATAGTCCACTCGAACATCATGCAGCCAATAGGCCGCAAAGAGTCTATTGAATCACTAAAGAACCATGCATTCCATCTCTACGTGATTCGGACGAAGCACCGTGACGATTTGCAAAAGCACCTTTTGGATGAGGGGATTCAAACCCTAACGCACTACCCGATTCCCCCCCATCGGCAGCAGGCCTATTTGAGCTGGAACGCTGACAGCTATCCACTAACAGAGTTGATACACAATCAGGTTCTAAGTTTGCCCATGAGCCCGGTACTCACAGAAGAGCAGGCCAGCATGGTTGTTTCTGCCTGCAATAGCTTCCGAATTGGATAGTAAATGACTCTGATAAAAACCAGTCTTCTCAATGGCATTGCTGTAGTCATCAGGATGCTGACTTTATTGGGACTGAACAAAATTCTTGCAATTTATGTTGGTCCCTCCGGATACGCCGCCATTGGCCAGTTCCAAAATGCCGTTCAGATGATTACTACTTTTGCCAGCGGTGCAATCAATAATGGGGTGACAAAATACACCGCAGAGTATTTCGAGGACGAGGAGAGTCAGCAGAGGCTTTGGCGCACAGCAGGGACCATCGCGCTTTGCGGGTCAGTTATTACGGCAATAACCATCACCGCATTTAACGAGGTGCTAGCTGGGTGGTTTCTCAAAGACCGCTCGCTGGGCGGGGTGTTCATATGGTTCGCTGCAACTCTCGTTTTCTTTGTATTTAACACCCTTCTGTTGGCAATCCTCAATGGCAAAAAAGAGATACATCTTTATGTCACTGCGAATATCGCGGGGAGTCTTTTCGCGCTTGTAATTACCAGCGCAATGGCGATCCAGTTCGGGCTTTATGGGGCACTGGTCTCGTTGGGGATTTTTCAGTCGTTGACGTTCATTGTTACTTTTTTTCTAATCCTAAAGAAAAAATGGTTCCGTTTGAGATATCTTTTTGGAGTAGTTGACCCCAAAGCGGCGAGAAACTTGGCCAAATACGGGGCCATGGCGTTGACCGCTGCCGTCTGTCTTCCGGTGAGCCATATTTTAGTCCGAAACCACTTGGGGGTAACGCTGGGCTGGGATGCCGCCGGCTATTGGGAAGCTATATGGCGACTTAGTGCAGCTTACCTCATGCTAGTTACAACAACACTTGGCGTATACTATCTTCCCCGGCTCTCAGAGATTACTAACCCTCAGGATCTCAAGAAAGAAATTTATCAGGGCTACAAGTTGATTCTGCCTTTTGCTGCAGCCTGCAGCTTGGTGATCTTTCTGCTCCGTGATCAGGTTATACAAATTCTTTTTACTGAAGAGTTTGCTGCCATGGAACAGCTTTTTGCATGGCAAATGTTCGGAAATACGTTAAAGATCGGCAGCTGGATTCTTGCTTACGTTATGCTGGGAAAAGCGATGGCCCGAACGTTCATTCTTACGGAAGTCATATTTTCTGCGCTCTTCGTGATGATGGTGGTCCTTTACACACACTTCTTTGGGCTGGTGGGAGTTTCCATGGCTTACGCCAGCAACTTTGCGATCTATTGGCTAGTGATGTTTATTCTCATCCGTAAATATATTAACAGGGAGATGGGGCAATGAATGTACCGAAGCCGCTGGTCTCGGTTTTACTGCCTACATACAATTCTGAGAGTTACATAAAACAGGCGTTGGATTCCGTGCTTTCACAGTCGTATCCGAGCGTTCAGTTGGTTGTATCGGACGATGCATCGACGGACAAAACTCAGGAGATTCTTGCAGATTACAAAGCGAGGTATCCCGCGGCGATAAAGCTTTTTATTCAGAAGAAAAACCTAGGAGTGACACCGAACTGTAACTTCATTCTTCAGCATTGTACTGGCCACTATATTCTATTCTTCGCAGGCGATGACCTTCTATACGAGAACTGTATTACTGACTCGGTGGAGGCGATCGAAGACGGTAATCATGCGATGGTGTTTCATAATCATGACTTCATTGATGAGTGTTCAGAAAAACTGAAGCGAGTGGGCAGACTTTATCCCAGTCATGTCGGAGGCATAGCTAGGTTGATAAAGGCTGGGATGTATGTTAAATGCAACGGTATGATGGTGCGGACGTCCTGCATTCCCAAAGGTGGTTACGATGAATCACTGAGATATTCGTCTGACTTTGATTTCGTATTTAGGGTTTTGGGGAGTGATAACAGTTTCATTTATGTAGCTGAGCCTCTTTCGGCCTATCGAAAACACATGGAATCGTTGACGGTCAAATATCGCGGTGTTTGTCTTCTGGATTCTGCAGAGGTGTATTTGAAATTGATGAAGCAATACCCAAAATATTCGTTCTCAATATCCCGCCTTGTATCTAATTCATTCAGGTCCAGCCGATTTTCCAGTGTAAATGGCTACACCTACAAGGACTGGCTAGTCGCTGCAATTGGAGCATATCCGTTCAATTTTATTGCTTGGGGAGCATTAATTATTTCTACTATAACTGCACACAGAGTGCAGCTTTAACTCTGATGGACCTTATTTAAAAGTTGAAGGTGCGGATTTTCTCCAACTTGAGCGATTTATCCAAAGAAAGTTGATTTTGATGTAGCCAACAAAACGCCGGAGTTTTTTCAAGTAGAAGTAAGTCATTGACTTCAGGCTATTTCTGAAGCAGTTTTCCGCGGACAGAGTTATGATTAAGTTATTCGATAAAAATGACATAGCTCAGCGTAAAAGTGGCAAAGGCGAAGAGGTCATCATCTATCGGTGCGAACCTCTTCCCGTAGGCACGCCACTCGAACAATCCAAGCATCATCAGGTTAGTAAGGACAACTCATTTCAACGGCCCACTTTTCGGCGCTTCATGCACATATTTCAGCGCAAAGCGAGACTGCCTGTTTTTTCAGATTAACAAAGTCAGTGGTGAAGAAATATGAAAATGAAGGAGAAAACGTCTTGAATACCCTGGATATCGTTAACCAAAACCGCGATGGGCAAAGTCTTGGGGTGTAGTCTGCCTCTGGAATTAGTAAGTTGAGGATTTCTATCTTGAGTAAACGATTGATCGGTAGTAATG
>TARA_R110002095_G_scaffold184553_6_pt1 | contig 11640 bp, 8 predicted proteins | sample TARA_R110002095 | Tara Oceans TARA_R110002095 (sample SAMEA4397255) | marine metagenome | biome: Polar Biome; feature: [SRF] surface water layer (ENVO:00010504); material: water (ENVO:00002006), including particulate matter (ENVO:01000060) such as... | depth 5 m | reverse complement strand
TGCATCTCAGATATTGGATGGGGCATGAGCTTATTCCTTCGTAATCGCTTCGTCCAAATTCAGAAACATACGGGTGAGGCTGGTGAAGGCGGCCAATGGGGCAGGATTCAATTTCGCATTAAATGCAGACTCACCCACTTTCAGCAGTTTCTGCGTGGCATCCTTGTCGTTGGTATAATGCTTCAAATCCGTTTCATACGCTTCGCGAAACAGCGCCAATTCAACGCCACTGGGATGCCGGGCTGTGACCAGCCGGAAACCATACGCAATTTGTTCGTCAATAGAGGGGCCGGCTTCGGTCAGCATCCGTTCTGCGAGCTTCCTGGCTGCCTCGACAAATTGCGGGCCGTTCAATAACAACAGTGCTTGCAACGGTGTGTTGGTGCGTGAGCGGCGAATCGTACAGAATTCACGTTCCGGCGCGTCGAGTGTTTTTAACATTGGAGAAGGGACCGTTCGCTTCCAGAATGTATAGAGACTCCGTCGATAGAGATCGTTACCGTTGCCTTGTGGGTATGCCTTCGAGTAATTAGGCCGGTTATTTAACTCGAGCCAGAGTCCTTTCGGCTGATAGGGGTAGACGCTTTTTCCGCCCTGTTGCTGCACCAGCGCGCCGCTGACCGCTAATGTGGCGTCGCGGATTTGCTCGGCATCCAACCGCATCCGCGGGCCGCGAGCGAGCAACCGATTTTCCGGGTCTTTTTGATAGCCGGTCGCGCCGACATGAGAGGTTTGTCGGTAGGTCGCGGAATTGACGATCAACCTCTGCATCTGTTTGATATCCCAGCCACTGCGAATAAACTCTAAAGCCAACCAGTCCAACAGTTCCGGATGGCTGGGCAATTCTCCCTGCACGCCGAAATCTTCGGATGTTTTTACCAGACCCAGACCAAAGAGTCGTTGCCAGTATCGATTCACGGCAACGCGAGCTGTAAGCGGATGGCCGGGGTCAACCAGCCAGTTCGCGAAACCCAGGCGGTTTTTCGCCGCCGTTTTCGGCATCGCCGGAAAGATCGCGGGCACATCGGGCGAGACCTGTTCGCGTGGTTCATTGTATTGTCCGCGATCGAGGAGATAAGTCGCTCGTGGCTGGGCCATGTCCTGCATGATCATCGTCTCGGGAATCTCTGCCACCTTTTGCTTTTCGAGTTCAGCGACGCGTTGTTCCAGTACCTGCTTCGGATGATGATGATCGAGGAAATATTCCTGAAGTTGTTTTTTCTCATTGGTAGTACGCTGGTCTCGTTCCTTGCCTGCGATCTGACGTACGTCGGCGGGAATGCCATGTAACTCGAGATTGTCAGACGCGTCGCCGGTAATCGAAAGTCGCGGCCGTCCCACTCCGTGCGTTGAAAAACCGGCCTCATGTCGCAGGCGAAACTGCAGTTCAGTGCCCCCTTCATAACCAAAGGGGGCACCGGCGATGAACATGGCGGTTGCTGGGAGTTTACGTGAGGGCCCATCCACGGCCCAGCCATTGTTGCCGGTTTGATTGCCATCAATGGCTTTGTCAATTTCATAATTGGCTTGTGAATAGTCGGCGATGGCGCGGGTGAATTTGATCGATTGCCGCTGGGACGGATCTGTCATTGAAACCGCCGTCAGTTCAAACTCACTCAGAACGAAGTTGGAGTTGCTATGCCGACCCGGACCACCGCCGGGCAGCGAGTCATGAGTGAGTGCCTCCAACCGGACTGCCGTCAGGTTTGTGGCATGGGTTGTTGATGTGATCTCATAAATATCCTTTTGCGGATTTGCTCCGCTGGCGAGGAGAGAATTGTCTTTAAGTTTCGTGAGCGTCGTTCCGCCCGACGATTTCATGTTATACGGTTCAAGCACGGTCCAGCCGCTCACACGCTGTTCGGAGATACGCTTTGACCACTGATCCAGCTGCCCGTCGATATCTGCCGGTTTCTGCAACTCAGCTTTCAGTCGAGCCAGTTCCGCGTCGAGTTTGTCCTGAAACGGCGTGGCTAACGGCGAACGGATACGTTGTTTGGGAGCAAAACCCTGCATGCCTCGTTCCGGTACCTGATTGAAGAAGGCATATAGCTGGTAGAATTCTTTTTGAGAGATCGGATCGAATTTATGTTCGTGGCAGCGGGCGCATCCTATGGTGAGTGCGAGCCAGACATCGCCGGTGGTCACCAGTCGGTCCATCACATATTCAGTCCGGTACTCTTCATCAATGATACCACCTTCAATGGTGATACCATGATTACGATTGAAGCCGGTTGCCAGTCGTTGCTGGTCAGTCGCTGCAGGTAGCAGATCACCGGCAAGTTGTTCGATCGTGAATTCGTTGAACGGTTTGTTATCGTTGTAAGCCTTGATAACCCAGTCGCGCCAGACCCATTGTTCCCGTTCGGTATCGTATTGATAGCCGTTGCTGTCGGCATAACGTGCCAGGTCCAGCCAGTGCCGTGCCATGTGTTCGCCGTAAGCGGGAGAGGCAAGAAAACGATCAACCATCTGTTCGTAGGCATCAGGCGATTGATCGGAAAGGAAGCGGTCGATTTCCTTAAGCGTTGGTGGCAGACCGGTCAAATCAAAGGCCAGACGACGAACTAACGTTTCACGTCTTGCTTCGCGGGCCGGTTTCATTTCGGCACGTTCCAGTTTTTTCAGCACGAAGAAATCGATCTCGTTCTTCGGCCAGGATGAATTATCCGTCTTCGGTCTCTCTGCTTGTTTTGGTGGGACGAATGCCCAATGCGGCTGGAATTCGGCACCTTGCTCGATCCACGTTTTCAAAGTCGCAATCTGTTTCGCATTAAGTGGCTTTGGTCCTTTCACTGGAGGCATACGCTCGTTTTCATCTTCAGTAATGATACGGCGGATTAATTCGCTGCCTTGCACGTTACCGGGAGTCACCGCACGTTTGCCTGAGTCGGCCTTTGCTGTGGCTGATTCTCGCTGATCCAGACGCAAACCAGATTCACGCGTTGCTGAATCCGGGCCATGACACATATAACAATGGTTGGAGAGAATCGGTAATACGTCGCGATTGAATTCGACCGATTCCTCTGCCGCAGCAACGCAGGTCAAGAACGTTGTTGGCAAAACGATCATAAAGAGCTTGATTGCGTTCACGATAGATACCCTCTGAGCAGCATTAAAAGCCTGGTTTAGCTTGATCCAGGAATCGGAACTCTTGATCTCAATATATCAATGCGTTCAGGAAGATGGTAGAGAAAGTCAACGGCATTCATTCAAGGGGAGAAATTCAGAATGGAATTAGTTTTGATTACAAAAGCTTTGCAGACTTAGAAAAATACGACAGATTTCATGTTTGATATTCGGGGTGTGCATGTACTTTCATTGGAAAAGCCTTGACATTTCACTTCCGGCAAACCTACTATCAAGTTAACGATCATTCATTTGGGACCCACCTGTTCTCCTCGTGCTGCGATGTCGCAGTTTCGGAAATTCTTGAGACGCACCAGGATCGTTGAATATGTTCCACTTTGAAGGACATGATTCCGTATTCGCACGCTTCGTTACTTGAGATGTTTTTCTCTGGTCGGTTTTCTTTTTTTGACTTTTAATGTCTGTCTGGCGGAAAATGAACCGGTAAAACAACCCGGATCTGCTACGACGATTGATTTCAGTCGCGATATACGTCCCATTCTTTCTGAAAACTGTTTTCACTGTCATGGCCCCGACACGCAACATCGCGAAGGCGATTTGCGGTTGGACATTGAAGAGGCAGCGAAAGCAAGCTCGATTGTTCCCGGGCATTCTGATCAAAGCGCATTTTACGCGCGGATCAGCAGTATTGATCCGGACCTGCAAATGCCTCCCCCTGATTCGAATAAAAAATTGACTCCCGAGCAGAAGGACTTACTCAAACGCTGGATCAATGAAGGGGCAGGGTGGACCAGCCACTGGGCGTTTCTCCCACCTCAAAAATCTGCGTTTCCCGAAGTCAAAAACTGTCAATGGGTTCGCAATCCCATCGATCGATTTGTTCTGGCACAGCTGGAATCGCAACCGTTAAAACCGTCTGCGGAAGCCAGTCGTCGCACATTGATTCGACGACTGACTTTTGATCTGACGGGGCTGCCTCATTTTGCTCCCAAAGCAAAGCGGGTCATCTATCTTTTCATGGCCGGTGGTCCCAGCCATATTGATTTATTTGATTATAAGCCGGTCTTAAAGGAAATTCACGGGAAAGAACTGCCGGAGTCAGTCTGTAAATGACAACGGCTCACGGGAATGACCAGCGGACTAAAATCGTTTCCCTGCGTGGCGCCGAAGTTCAATTTCAAACGTTATGGCGAACGGGGAACATGGATTAATAGCGACATTCTGCCACACACGGCTTCCATCGCGGACGATATTGCCATCATCCGCACGATGAATAGGGAAGCCATCAACCACGATCCCGCGATCACCTATATCAATACGGGCACCCAACAGTTGGGACGCCCCAGTTTTGGAGCGTGGCTGAGTTACGGCTTAGACAGTCCTAACAAAGACCTGCCCGCTTATGTGGTGATGATTTCCGTCGGTAATGCACCAGGGCAAGCCCTCTATTCACGACTCTGGAGCAGCGGGAACTTACCCTCCCGGCATCAGGGAGTTCAGTTCCGCAGTGCCGGTGATCCCGTATTATATCTGTCCGATCCAAACGGGTTGGACCGAGGTCTGCGTCGTAAAATGCTGGATGGGTTGGCAAAGCTAAATGCCGAGAAAGCCCAGCTTTCGGGTGACCCCGAAGTTGAAGCGCGTATCGCACAGTACGAAATGGCGTATCGGATGCAAACCTCAGTTCCCGGCCTGATGGATTTGAGCGGAGAATCAAAATCCACGTTTGAAATGTACGGCCCTGATTCACAGAAAAAGGGAACTTTCGCTGCGAATTGTATCTTGGCACGCCGAATGGCCGAACGAGGTGTACCCTTTATTCAACTCTTTCAGCGTGGCTGGGATCAACATGGTGGCCTGCCTGCAGCAATCCGTAATAATTGTAACAAAGTGGATCAGCCTGCCGCCGCTCTCGTGAAAGATTTAAAACAACGGGGATTATTAGACGACACGGTTGTCATCTTCGGAGGCGAATTTGGCCGCACAATTTACAGTCAGGGAGCACTGACGAAAGATAACCACGGCCGTGACCAATCATGGACGCTGCTTTTCAACCTGGGTTGCAGGGGGCGGTTTTAAGCCGGGAATCGACTACGGGGAAACTAACGATCACTGTTATAACATTGTGAAAGATCCCGTGCATATCAATGATTTAAACGCCAGCGTCCTGCACTGTCTGGGCATCGACCACAATCGCTTTACCGTGAAGTATCAGGGGCTTGATCTCAAGATTTCAGGAGTCGATGGTGCAACTGTCGTTAAGGGACTGTTGTCTTAGTCATAAATTATTGAACTGATCGCGCGGCTGCATCAGTTGACGTTTCAGGATCATTAAGGGGAATGAAAAAGCCTTCATCTTTGTGACGAAGGCCTTAGTGTTTTAAGTATTGGGAGCAAGCTCAAGCTTACTTGACCATTTTGAATTCATAGTGATTAGTGCCGCTTTCCACTTTCGCTTGAAGCCCGCTTGTTTCACCAGAACGGTATTTAACTGGAATATCGGGGTACTTTTTTTGTGGTTTTTCCACCACTGATAAGCCAGGAGGCTCTTCTTCATAAGGAGGGGTGATCGTAACCACATATGTTCCAACTTCAATTCCGTCAGGAATCGAAAATGAGCCATTGTTATCAAGTTTGGTACCAGCGGCAATTCCTGTTTTGTCAGAAAAAAAAGTAACCACCCCTTCCGTAACAGGAGCATCTTGAAACGTGACTTCCCCTGAAATGTCCCCACGGGGAATTCCACGTGGGGCATTGCCACATCCGGTAAGTGAAATCAAACTCAATACCAGCAAAAGCAGTCCCGTTTTAACTGGTAAAGAGTTAAGTAGATGTGTGTCACGACAATAAGTCAGCAAATATTTACGGTAATTTGAAATCATTGTATTTTAGCCTGGTATCTCAAACAGAAACAGATATCACTTTTGAATGGGGCCATTAAATACATCAGTTGTGCTTAATAAGCCCTGCCAGCAGTGATGAGAAATAATTGCTGTTGTCACTGTGAATTGCTGACAACCTGTCACGAACTTTCAGTGATTCTTTTGAAAAGCACTAAAATCAAAGACAGGCCAAACGCAACCTGCTGTACCGCAATCATTAAAACTCGCCTAAAACGAGTCCGTCGTTTTTGGCACCAAGTCTTCTGAAAGTTTCCAGATCGATATTGTTACCCAGGAATCGAACCGCTCCATCTCCCAGCAGAACATGAATTCCGCCAGTATGAAATGAATTCAAAATGGTATTGTAATGCCAGCTCTCTGCAGAGCCATTAGGAGGACTCGTCGTATCTAAATTAATGGCATAGCGAATTGTTGAAATTGAAGCGGGAAAATGAGAACTGGAGGTGATCTGTGATGGCCGTTGAGTCGTGTTGTAAAAGCCACTCCAGCCGCCATGATAGTTTGCCCGTATGTCTTTATTACCAACCATACCCGACTGCTCACTAATATAGATTGTATTTGATGTACCATCGGTTACATCACGCATAGTCGTATGACCGTTAAAGAAAAGAATTCCATTCTCACACGCACTTCCTCTGCCAGATATATCAGCAGAGCAGCCTGTCCCGGGATAGGAGCCCATAATTCCTACATAGTCATGAGTCTGACCTAACTGATCATTTCGGTTAAGGTAATTTTCATTACTTGACAGTGCGCTGGAGGGGCATTTGTAGACGGGAACCGTCAAGCCTTCCAGAATCCCAAAATTTGTACCGTAGTATCCCACGCCCCATCCCCCTGTAAATCCGTCAGCTGAGGTCGGATGCGACATAGTCAGCTGCGCATAAAGTGGACTTTGATCGAGAAAAGGAAGCAAACTAAACCGCCAGTTTCCTTTGTAGTAAGGATACTGTGCACCAATTGGGAAAGATCGGTAAGTATCATGGTAGTTGTGCATCGCAAGACCTAACTGCTTCATGTTGTTTTTACAGGTACTTCTGCGTGCAGCCTCTCTTGCCTGCTGTACTGCCGGAAGCAGTAAAGCGATAAGAGTTGCAATAATCGCAATCACCACGAGTAACTCGATCAAAGTGAACCCGCCTCTTTTAAATTTACAATTCATGATTTCCACCTAGTGTAATTGTGAATATATTTATAATAATGCAGTAACATACCTTTAATTATAGGTAATTGTGACTAGAGTTTGTGATTTATTATATAAATATTAAGAAATAAACAAGTGGTAATATGTATATTTTTTAATAAGCACTTATGTGGCAAATGCTTGCGAAAGAACTCTGTTTTTCAGAATCACATCCTTAAATGGTGCTAACTGTCGACGCCAGTTAGATAACCTATTGACTGAGGCTGCTTTGCAGGCTTTGTCACGGCAGATCTCGCTGGTACGTAGAACCGCACGATTTCAAATAAGTTGCGTTTAGACGTTGATTGGTTACCGCGACACAGAAAATGTTCACTATGGTGGAATATGGCCAGCCAGATCGAGGCCAGCAGAAGAATCTATTTATGGGAGCGCTACCGAGACAGGGGAGAATGGTGTTCGCAGGCGGGAGTGCTTCTGAATAAGAATCGATCGAATGTCGCTGTGTACAGGATGAATTACGTGGCGATCATTGAGGAGGCTCCAGACATTGCGTTTACCCCGTTCAATTCTTCGCGTGAAATGGAATCTATGAACCAGTTTCGCCGACTGCTGAATAAGTCGAACTGAACTGCAATCATCCCTGTCGCGCCGGGCCACTCTTTTTCCTTGCACTCCTAATTCTCCAACTGGATCTTAAGTTGGGGCGAGGTGATTAAAAATCGAAGGATTATGCTTATGTGGATACTATTTGCGAGCATGAGTGTGAGTGTTTTTATCGATACTCTTCATAAAAGTATTTGAAATATAAATAATTAACTGTAAGATGATTTTTATTAAGAAAATAAAACTAAAAAATAATTCATGAAATCTTTTTTTTATCAAGCAATCTGACCAGCGCTAACTACCTGGTTTAATGTACATGTTTATTTTTGCTTATCGCTTGCGTTCTTTTTCCCAATCATTCAGGCGGAGGAAACAAAATGAAATTGAATCGACGCGGATTTACATTGATTGAACTGTTGGTCGTGATCGCCATTATCGCGATTCTGATTGCACTGTTGCTTCCAGCGGTCCAACAGGCCCGCGAGGCCGCTCGGCGTTCTTCGTGCAAGAACAATATGAAACAGCTTGGCCTGGCACTTCACAACTACCACGACAATTTCAATAAGTTTCCGATCGGCTCACTCGGAACCAATTTTCGTACAAACTGGCGAGGTCAGTTGCTTCCTTATCTGGACCAGTCTGCCATTTATAATCTGGCCGATCCTTTTCAGCCCGGGACCGGCGGTTATACCGCCATGCGAGGTTTGATGGTACCGGTTTACAAGTGTCCTTCCAGTCCGTTGGAGTCGTTTGCACTCAATCCGACTGGCCAACTCAATAACAATACCAGTGGACTTTTGCTGATTGACTACGTCGGGGTGATGGGGGCTTATCCCGATCCAGCCGGTCGGGCGTCGAAGTGTACCGTTGCCGGTGCTGCAAACTACGGCGAATACTGCAACAACGGTGTCTTGTCCTACAACGAGTCGTTTTCCATGCGAGACATCACTGACGGGAGTTCCAATACAGTGCTCGTCGCCGAACAGTCAGGCCTCGTTGGTACAAAAGACATCCGGTCAAACTACTACGGCGGCTGGTCCGGGAATAGCATCACTGGTAACGCAACAACAATTACCGATGGAAGCTGGGGGAGTGGAACGACAACCGTCCGCTACAAGATTAATTCCAATTCCGCGTCTTCGGGGGCGCAATACACCTACGGCGCCAACACGATCATTAACTCTTTCCATGTCGGGGGAGTACATAGCCTGGTCGGAGATGGATCGGTACGTTTCGTCAGTGAGAATATTGATTTTCTTCTGTTCCAGAAGGTTTGCGTCAGGGATGATGGCGCTACCATCGGTGAATGGTAAGTTCGGCTCGTGGAAGTTTCTTCCGTGGGCTTTCAGCTGTCTGTGGGATGTCCGGGTCATTACGTTGATTAATTCATTCGCAAGGGGTTCAGTGTGACAAGAAGTTTCTCTTCGGGCCGGGTTCAGGCTCTATGGATCGCAGTGTGTGTCTCAGTACTCATTTCTGGTTGTGGAAGCGGACAAATAGAGTTACCAACCGGAAAGGTGTCGGGGACGATCACGTTTGAAGGGGCTCCGGTCACGGAGGGATTTGTCAATTTAATCAGCATAGAGTCCGGGCGTGCCGCAACAATGCCGCTCGGACCGGGTGGCAAGTTTACTTTTGAGCAGCCGGTTGTCATTGGGCCGTATGCAGTATTCATTACTCCGCCGGATTCCGCGCCGCCGACACTCGAGAACCAGCGTCCAGATCGGCCAGATCCCAAGAATATTCCAAAGAAATATCGTACCGATACGACGACTGATTTCAAAGTGGAAGTTAAGGAAGGGGATAACGACTTCCCGCTGGATATGAAATCCTGATTGTCAGGGTACTGTCAACACCAGTCAGTAAACGTTGCACTCAGCGGTTGAAAAATGGAGTGCAGGTTTTGGTTAGTTTATCCGTGTGTGTCTTCGAGATTCGGATGAGGATTCAGCTCTGGCCTTTACTTCGTCGCGTTTGACTTGCCGCTGGATGTTTTATGTGGTTGGGGTATAACCCCAAAACGCCGCACAGCTCACTGGGAAAACAGACCGTCGAGCATCTCTACCAAGGCGTCAACCATCTTCTCGGAAGCGTCGAGTTGCACCTTGTTGACGCCGATCCAGGTTTCGTAGCCGCCGAGCCGGTGCTGCTCGGGTGTTGGCAGATAGCCATGCGATCCATTGGCAATGGAGATATTCATCAGCGGCTGGATCGGACTCCGCTGTTTGAGTTCCAGACCGATCTCCGCAAATACCTCGAACGGCATCGCGGCCACGGCCAGATCACCGATGCGGTGCGTCTGCACGACCACGTCGATGGTTGGCGGCATCTCAGGCGAGGCATAGGCGAGTACGGTACGGTAAGTACTGTATCGACTGGTACTCATGGGTTTAATTTTCTTGGCCTTAACCGCTTCAGCCCATGCCACCTCTTCCCTGGTTGGGTAACGCCGCTCGAATGTCAGCGTGCGTTGCATCGAGGAAAGCTTCACATGATCGTGCCACTTCAGTGACTTATGCACCTGCATCACTTTCTCCGCGCACAGGTGCGCCACCTCCCGAGCTTTCTCGAAAGGCTGATACCGCTTTTTCGGCTGGGGGCCGCGCTTCTCCAACTCATCTTCAGAATAGCGCGCAAGGTTGTTCACATCACCACTGGTGCCGTTGGCCATGATACCCACGAACGGAGGATCCTGATGTCGTTCGGCGCCAAGTAACTCTCCCACGCGGTCGGCAAAGATCGCAAAATAGTCGGCCGAAATCGTATTCGCCGGTACGCCGCCGACGTAGTGCAACCCGTAGGAAGCCAGCAGTGCAATAGGCTTGCCCGCGGTCGACTGTACCGCAAGGAACGTGATCTGCGGGTCGACAGGACCGGCGGGCTTCAGTAGACCGTGGTATCCGGGATTGGTGTCAACCTGTTCGATGTTATCGTGGGCACCGTAGATTGTGCCGCGACTGGGCATCAGGAACCACCGACGATTAAACACCTGCGTCGGTTCCTCAGCGACTCCCCAGCCAATTCGCGCGGGTTGGAGTTGATTGACGGCGCGCTGCACGCCATCGGCGATCCGCCGGGTTAGAAACGCGCGGTAGTCGTAATACGATTGCCCCTCACGGTCTTCCAGCTTGGCGCCGCTCGAAGTGTGCGTGTGAGTCGCTGAGACGAGCACACATTCCGGTGGAATGCCGGTCGACTGCTGGATGATCTGTTTGGCGTTGACCACAACTTCGGCCGAAATGTGCCGCAGGTCGCAGACAACCAGCGCCAATTTGGACTGACCGTCGTCGAGCACCAGACAGCGGGCATGCAGTTCGTCGTGCACGTGCGTCGCCTGCCTCTTGCTGGAGCGACCCGTTTGATTCGAACCGATCGGCGGTGTGATATTGCTCATCGCGGCGCCGGCCTGAAACGTCGGCTCGTCCGACATCGCGGCGTTGGCAAATCCAGGTAAAACAAATGCGAGACACAGGCTTGTGAAGATGAGGTGACGTTGGATTCGCATGGCTGTTGCTCTTTTCATCATGGTTGAGAATATGCGAGGGCCGAACGGGATGTAACGTTTATTGTCATCGCTTATCAGGGATTTCTCATGTGAGTTGAGCCTGGATCCGATCCATCCTCGCCACCTTTCCGATCATAATAATATAGTAACAATACATCCCCGAGTCTAATTCCTGTGGAATTTTCCACAACTTTGCCGTCTTCCAGCCCGAGCCATATGGGTACCAGCCCAGTTGGTGCGTTTTCCAGTGATCAGCATCTTTTCTGCACAGCCCCGTCATCAGAGTGATTGCTTGAGTTTCGATCTCGACATTGGAAATCGCTAGAGACTTGCCAAATTGCTCAATGCCTCGGTCGATATCTCCTCTATATGTAGCCTGGGATCCGTGATTGAAC
>TARA_R110002095_G_scaffold11708_1_pt1 | contig 11671 bp, 9 predicted proteins | sample TARA_R110002095 | Tara Oceans TARA_R110002095 (sample SAMEA4397255) | marine metagenome | biome: Polar Biome; feature: [SRF] surface water layer (ENVO:00010504); material: water (ENVO:00002006), including particulate matter (ENVO:01000060) such as... | depth 5 m | reverse complement strand
GGGAGAAACCCTGGGTGTCGTCGGCGAATCTGGCTCGGGTAAAACCACCCTTGGGCTGGCGATCCTGCGCTTGACAGCCAGCCAAGGCGAGATCTATTTTCAGGGACAACCGCTGCATAAACTGAATCAAAAACAGGTCAAACCGTTACGCCGAGAACTGCAAGTTGTTTTTCAAGACCCCTACGGCAGCCTTAGCCCACGGATGACGGTAGAGGAGATCATAACCGAAGGACTGGTGATCCATGCGCTAGGTGATCAAACAAGCCGCAAGCTGCAAGTGATCGAGGTGCTGAGGGAGGTAGGCTTAGACGCCGATGCCCTGCACCGCTACCCGCATGAGTTCTCCGGTGGTCAGCGCCAGCGTATTGCCATCGCCCGCGCCCTGGTCCTTAAGCCCAAACTGATCATCCTTGATGAACCCACCTCGGCACTCGACCGTACCGTGCAGTCACAGATTATCGAGCTGTTGCGAGAACTTCAGGCCAAATACCGACTCAGCTATATTTTTATCAGTCATGACCTGGCTGTGATCAAAGCCCTCAGTCATCAACTGCTGGTGATGCGGGAGGGAAAGGTGGTGGAACAGGGCGACGCTCGACAGCTGTTCGAGCAACCGCAGCACCCCTACACCCAGACCCTGCTACGGGCCGCGTTTAATCAACAATAGATTAAAAAAACACTCAGAGACTGAAGCCATCTTTAGAGGGTTCAACCGGGCGCTTGAACTCCTGCACAAAGGACTGCTTCTTCATCGGTGAAGGTCCGGTGCGATCAGCTACACTAGGCTCAGGCACTTTCATTTTCGATGCAGTCAGATCATTAGAGCCCAGCACCGCAACCAGCTCACTGCGATGCTGCGCCAAGTACAGACTCAACTCGGTCCGTTGCATCTCATCAAGTTTGATCTCGGGCGGATTGTCTACCAGTAGCTGATCGACCTGTTCGGCCACCTCGAAGACCGCATCCCAATGCTGAGCCTCCTCCGTGCTGGTGACTTTAATTTTTTCTTGACCGTTGATTTCGTAGATAAAAACTGTTTTACGCTCAAATTTTTTCATCGCCTTTCACCACATGACCTTCATAACCCGCTCAACATCTATATGTTTCGAACAGCTGCTCTGCCTGCGAGCACGCGTTCAATCTTTAAACACAGACTGAGCCAAACCAAGCTGCCTATTTATTAATCAATACCTGCAGATTAGCCTAGATTGGAATGACATTTTTTAGTTTCCACCCTTCTCCTGATCCATGTCAGGCAAAAAATAGTCATTTTAAAACGGCCGTTTCAACAAGAGCTGTATAGCTTGCCTATACCCTGCCCCCTCCCATCGGATATTGCCGAGATCTAGCAGAGGAAAATTCAACAGCTATTTTTGAGCATAAAATGTACAGTAGCGCTCGACTTTTCACCCCCAACTCTTTAAAGTTGCGCCCCCCGTTGTGCTGGCCCATTGGACGCCACGGACGACTACCATCATCTGCAAGCTCCTAGGAATACCTCTTTGATATCCACCGCGAACATCACCATGCAGTTTGGCGCAGCGCCTTTGTTTGAAAATATTTCGGCTAAATTTGGCAATGGCAATCGCTATGGCCTAATCGGCGCCAATGGCTGCGGTAAGTCGACCTTTATGAAGATCCTCAGCGGTGAGCTGGTGCCTACCTCAGGCAACATATCCATCACCCAGGGATATACCCTCGGCACCCTGAGCCAAGACCAGTTCGCCTTTGAAGCGTACAGCGTCATCGATACCGTCATCATGGGTGATGCGGCTCTGTGGAAGATCAAACAGGCGCGCGATCGTATTTACGCCCAGCCGGAGATGAGCGAAGAGGACGGGATGGAAGTGGCCCATCTTGAAACCGAATTTGCCGAGCTGGATGGCTACAGCGCCGAAAGCCGAGCCGGTGATATCCTGCTAGAAGCGGGGATCGCAGAAAAATACCATTTTGGATCGATGCAGCAGGTCGCACCCGGCTGGAAGGTCCGCGTCCTGCTCGCTCAAGCGCTGTTCGCCAACCCTGATATTTTGCTCCTGGACGAGCCTACCAACAACCTCGACATCCACACCATCGAGTGGCTGTCCACGGTGCTCAACCAGCGCAAATGCACCATGATCATCATCTCTCACGATCGCCACTTTTTAAACTCGGTCTGCACCCATATGGCCGATATCGACTACGGTGAGCTACGCGTTTACCCGGGTAATTATGAGGCGTTCACCGCTGCCTCCTCGCTGATTCAGGAGCAACTGCTGACAGAGAATGCCAAGAAGAGTGCAGAGATCGACGAGCTCCAGGCCTTCGTCAACCGCTTTGGTGCCAACGCGTCCAAAGCCAAACAGGCCAGTTCTCGGGCCAAGAAGATGGACAAGATCAAACTCGACGAGGTCAAATCGTCCAGCCGAATGACCCCCTCTCTGAGCTTTAAACAGCATAAGAAGCTACATCGTCAGGCGCTGATACTCGAAGATCTCGCCCATGGTTACGATGATAAAACGCTCTTTAGCGGTGGTAATTTAATCTTGGAAGCCGGCGCCAAGCTGGCGGTAATCGGGGAAAACGGTGCGGGTAAAACCACCTTCCTGCGCTGCCTGATGGACGAGCTTCAAGCTAACCAAGGCGTTATCAAATGGTCAGAAAACGCGACCATCGGCTACTGTCCGCAAGATAGCAGTGCTGATTTCGATGGTGACCTCAGCCTGTTTGACTGGATGTCCCAGTGGCGCTCTCCCAAGCACGATGACCTGATGGTACGGGCGCTACTGGGCCGGTTACTGTTTACCGCCGAAGACTTCATCAAGAAAGCCAGAGTCTGCTCGGGCGGAGAAAAAAACCGGCTCCTGTTCGGTAAGCTGATGATGCTTAATATCAATGTGCTGATCATGGATGAACCGACCAACCACCTGGATATGGAGGCTATCGAAGCCCTCAACAATGCCCTCAAAGCCTGGGATGGCACCCTGATTTTCGTCAGCCATGACCGAGAGTTTGTCTCCTCATTGGCGACCCGCGTCGTGGAGATTAAAGAGCATCAGGTTATAGATTTCCAGGGTACCTACGAGGAGTATTTAGCCAGCCGGGAACAGGCACAAAAGGTCGCCTAGAAAAAAGCAATCACTTAGAGTGCCTAACCACCAGGGTTTGGCACTCTAAGCAAATTGCCTACCTTAGCTTACCCTCATCTGATTGTTCAACACTGCTAGACTGATGGCGATAATCGAATGGCGTCTCTCTCTATTGATCTGTACATTAGTTTAAAATGCTTTTTGGCCCGTTAGCTGGATCCCCGAGGAGATGAATTATGTTTAGTCATATTATGGTTGGTGCGAATGACGTTCAGCAGTCCAAGGTTTTTTACGATGCAATTCTGGCAACCTTAGGCTTTGGACCCGGCGTGATCGACGCCAAGGGTCGCTGCTTTTACGTCACCCCAACAGGTGTCTTTGCGATCTCCAAGCCGATCAATGGCGAGCCTGCTAGCCACGGCAATGGTAGCACCATCGGATTTACCGCAGAGAATGCAACCGTAGCCAACGCTTGGCATGCTGCAGGGCTCGAAAATGGCGGCACGGCATGCGAAGCGGCACCAGGGGTGCGTGAGACACCCAAAGGCAGTCTCTATCTCGCCTATCTACTCGATCCGTCAGGAAACAAAGTTTGCGCTCTTCAGCGTATCTAACAATTTTTTGCAGATTTCCAGGCGGTGTACGCGGTCTATTGATAACGCTGATGTTGCAAAAGGAGAAAGCAGATGACTGAATGTGCAGTGCTTGCCGGAGGCTGTTTCTGGGGAATGCAGGATTTAATTCGCAAACGTCCCGGGGTGATCACGACTCGCGTCGGCTATACCGGCGGTGACGTACAAAACGCCACCTACCGCGATCATGGCAGCCATGCCGAAGGTATTGAAATCCACTATGATCCTGACAAGATCAGCTACCGCCAATTGCTAGAGATATTCTTCCAGATTCACGACCCCTGCACCCCCAACCGTCAGGGAAATGACTTAGGGCTCTCGTACCGCTCGGCGATCTACTATTTGAATGACGAGCAAAAAAGTGCAGCGTTAGATACGATTGCGGATATTGAAGCATCCGGACTCTGGCCAGGCAAGGTGGCCACCGAGGTCGAACCTTGCGGAGACTTCTGGGAGGCAGAGCCCGAGCACCAGGACTACCTGGAGCGTTTTCCGGACGGCTACAGCTGCCACTTCCCGCGCACAGACTGGGTACTGCCAAAACGTAATAATTCAACAAATTGAGCCTTCTGAGCTCGAGGCGCGTAACCGAGTCACGGAAACGCTGAACATAGATTAGGTCGGACAGCATCAACGCTGCTACCGCCTATTTAAGCTTATTTGGAGACAGCAATGCCCGGAATAGAACGCCAGACGACCCTACGCTTTTTAGCAGAACCTGCCGACGTCAATTTTGGTGGCAAGGTTCACGGCGGTGCGGTGATGAAATGGATCGATCTTGCGGCCTATGCCTGCGCCGCAGGCTGGAGTGGACGTTATTGCATCACTGCCTACGCAGGAGGGATCCGCTTTGTACAGCCGATCCACGTCGGCAACCTGGTTGAAGTGGGCGCCAAGGTGATCTACACCGGAAAAACCTCGATGCATATCGGCGTCGACGTGCGCGCGGGTGATCCTAAGTACCCGGAGCGCCATCTCACCACCCACTGCATGTTGATTATGGTTGCCGTCGATGATGCCGGCAGACCAACCACGGTACCTGAGTGGGTACCGGTCACAGAAAAGGATGTGCAACTGCGTGAATCGGCGATAACGCTAATGGAGATGCGTAAAAAGATTGGAGTTGAAATGGAGGCGCATACCAAGCTTTGACAAGGAACAAATCAGCAAAAGCTAAGTAAATGAACAGGACGAAAGCGTTAAGGGGCCTGCGAAAGCAGCCGAATCCCTTCTGCTTCGATCTCTATCCGTCGTTGTTTATAGAGTGCGCCGATCGCCATCTTAAATTTCTTCTTGCTGACGCCAAACAACTCGCTGATCTGCTCAGGGCTCGATCGGTCCGAGAGCGCAACGAACCCGCCTTCGTGTTGCAACAGTTGCAGAATCTGCTCGGTCAAATCACCAACCGGTGCGTAGCCCGGCTCTTCGAGCAAGATATCGATCTTGCCATCTTCACGCTGCTGCTTGATAAATCCGCTAATATGCTGACCATAACGCAGCTTCTGAAACAGATCCTGGTGATGGATCAAGCCCCAATGCGTTTCATCGATAATCGCCTTATAACCCAGCTCGGTGCGTTCAGCGATGATCAGCGCTACTTTCTGATGACGGCGATACTGGGCAGGGTGCAGGTCTAGAAACTTATCCAATTTGGTCGACGCGGCAATGCGATTGGTATTATCGAGATAGGCGCGAACCAGGTAACGTTTGCCCTCTTCGGCGGGGCGGCGCTGTTCACTGAAGGGGAGCAGCAGATCTTTGGGCAACCCCCAGTCGAGGAAAGCCCCCACAGTACTGAGTTCCGCCACTTTCAGACAGCCGAACTTGCCCACCATCAGCTTGGGTGTCTCCGTCGTGGCGATTAGTTGATCTTCAGAATCCAGGTAGACAAACACATCGACCAGATCACCCTCCTGGGTATTCTCTGGGACATAACGCTGCGGCAGCAGGATGCTGCCGAACACGCCGCCATCGAGAAACACTCCCGGATCACGCTTGCGCAGAACCTGGAGTCTATTTTGCTGACCGATGGCAACCACCGGACGATCGGTTGATTGAGGCATAGCTGTTTCTAATCCACTCGAAAAACCGCAGTGTAGCATGCAACCTAGCTGCCAGACTCCTGCAACTGGCCCTGTTCCAGGGTTAATACGCGGTCAAACCCTACCGTTAAATCATGCCTTGCTATCAGCATCACCAACCCGCGCGCCCGCTGGGCACTGCAAATATTATCACCCAGCCGCCGCTCGGCACTTGGAACGAGTCCAGACAGCGCATCATTAAGCACCAGCACATCGGGCTGTTTGACTAGCACTATGGCTACTGCCGATTTCTAACGCTGAGCTGGACTACGTTCTCATTAACCTGGCATCTTAATATCGAGCGCATAATGCTGCTGCATACCGGATCTTTTCCGCCTTGAAAGAAGACAGAAGCCGCTCCGGTTGCTTCTGAAGAGAACCCAGAATGGAGAGCACTGTCGTCCTCATCTGGCCCTTTTTACGTACAAGCTTACCCCTGCTAATACTCAACTTCAGATCACAGTTTAGATACTCATCAGGGTTTAACTCCGACGAGTAACGGGGTAGAAAAAACAGCTCGATCTCATCGTCCTTTCCTGCCAACCACTCTTTTACTTTCCGGCCGCGAATACCCTCTTTGGCAGTGACTATTGAATTTACCTATTCCAATTCGTCTATTGCTACCCACCTCCCAGACACCAAAACGTTTAAGTATTCAGCGCTCTAACAACGTCACCTAAGTCCCGGTTCGAAAGTTTGCAAATTCCCGCAGCCGCTGGTCCAGTTTTAACATAACCGGATCGTCACAGGAGGAGAGTTTCATTCGGCTGTCGATGTCTGCTGTTACGTTACCGATACTAGGTCTGCGGGTACCATATTCCGCTTCAGCGGCCCGTGCTTCTGCACTTCTGGAATAGCTTTTATCAAACAATTCGTACATGCCGAGGCCTTCAGCTGACAGCTGTAAGCTATTACGCTCCAGTATTGGCACCCACTCGCGCGCCACCTGGTAAGTATTACGCTGTACGTTTTCACTACTCCTACGAGTATGTCCCCAACGATTTTTGTATTCTGTCACCGTAGTCTTGGCGAATGTGTACTCCTGAACATCCAAAGGAAGGCAACGCTTGCGGTGATCCGAGAAATCAATGATATAGCTAGAAATAAGGAAGGGCATCATGCTCATCTTGTCCATATTGTTAACCATCGCTTGCGTTTTCGCACCGAGGATAACCGCCCAGGGGTTGTTGGGCCCAGAAATGTCTTTTTGCATTTTCCGCACGATAGGCTCTGCGAATAATGACTCAAGCTTCACCAGTTGATCAAAATCACGGTAATACAAGGCACTCAAATATTCGCAGCTAGTATTGTTCTCTCGAGTTGGGTAGAACGGATTGGTGGCGGCACGTCCGCTTACTCCGCAGTAAAAGCGCATACCTTTAGCATTACTGAAGCCAGGATTCACATCAGCTGCGGCTTCGGCCAATTTAATAATGGGAGCAATTTTAGGCGGCTGAACCTTGAACGGCAGGCCTGCCACATAACGAGGACCAGCCAATTTCTGCGTTGCGGGTGCGGAGCGGGTGGTAATTCCTAAATAGTCCAGCATCTTTTTATGCCGTTCTACCGCTTGCGTCGGGGCAAAGGCTGCGACTAGGTACGCGAGATCAGCGGCTATATCCGGATTTTTTAAGTTCGGATTAAGCACACGGCTGGCTGGCTCGAGCCATTCTGAAAGTGCAAGTGGTGGGCACATGTCTTTGCCAACAGATTGTAAGCAGTAATTGTGCACGGTGAGCATGGCATCTGCGAGTCGTTTGAATTCCATGCTGATTAAGCGACTGCGGGCAGGTGAGAAACTGTCATAAGGCGCACCTGATTCGGGCGGGTATCTCAACTCAGAAAGATCAAGATCAGCCCCCGTGTAGATTCGCAGCGATTGGCTACCCGTGCTAGCACTGAAGTCGTGGCGCGCCAGAGCGAGTGCCGCAGGAAACTCTCCCGCAGTTGGCTGCAATTGATGACAGCTGCTTATGTACTCATCCTGTAATTCTTCTATCACTGGCAGCCGTGAATGTGCGCCCTTGCTAGCTAATTCTATTACCGCGTCAGATACCACAACGGCGTTAGCACATGCCAGCAAGCAATCAACTTCGCCTGACTCAAAACAGCTTCGCTGCATTTGCCCAAGCTGATTAACGCCATTGAAATGAGAATGGCCTTGAGGGGTGTTTATTTGTGCCTGAGCCGATAACTGCAGGGGCCATTCGAAGTCAGTCTCTGGTCGATGATAGACTAGCGCTTCAGAGCTACTCGACGAAACCAGAAACAAATTAGGGTTCGCGTTCAGGTGCGCAAGCAGCGCTGTCATTGCTGGCAGTTCCGGAGATGAGTTTGACATGTTTTTGCACAGCATCACCGCCTGAGGTAACTGATTCAGTTGGCCCTGCATGGCACTCAGATCACCAGCTTTGACTGCTATGTCAAAACGATCTGCGGTTTCCTTCATCGCAGCACAAAACTGAACACAAGTAACCTGTTTTGCCGAGCAGAAGGCTTGGGCCCCATGTGCTATACGCACTATTTCGGCAACATAAGCCGTGGGGTTACGATCGTTCTCGGCACTGATACTGGCTTTGCCTAGGGCGCGCCATTCATCGAAAATTGATGGTCGTTTCAGAATTACCAAGGTAATACCGCCAGCCATCTGGATATACGGATGTCGCGGATTGAGGTACTGGCCGCACTCCTGAATATGTCCGCTTAGAGCGTTAGCGGCGCTGACTACAGACTCCCGAGTCTGGGTCCTGCCCATTAAAAAGCGCGCACCAGCGGCAATTTTGTTGCAGGGTCGCTCACATCTGAGCCGCCAGGCTGAATCGGCACGACGCGCTCTAGCAACGTCGTAGCAGGCGTCAGCATAGTTCAACCGCGTTATCTTCTTGACCGCCTCATAGGGCGTCTTTGGTTGCTCATCGATGACCGCTTGAGCCATCCAGCTAATGCCAGCAGCTGGTGTAACGCTGGTATAAAAGAGCAGCAAAATAGCCCCAGATAGTCGCAGCACTACAGTAGTAGGCAAGTTTTTGAACATTAGTTCACGTCCTTATAGAATCATTAAAAGCAACAACCATCGAAAACTAAACACAGGAAATGCGACACGATAGGAACTAGGTTTAAAGCGTTGCGTTGTTGGCCACTGCGGACAGAGTCAATCGCTGCTTAACAGCTAGTGTGGCTATGTTCTTATCAGGTATTGATCCTGTACTATAAGACACCCCAGCTATTGTCGGAGGTTTCTAATGAAACAGGTCGATTTCAACCAACCAGCGATGGCCATCGACTCGCTCAGCCCCGGTCAATGACACCTGCTCCTGGAGCGATTGCAGCATCCCGACGCAATACCGCAATCATCGAGCATCTGCAACAGCAACTTCAGTCCGATCTTCGATACCCTAAGTGTAACCACGTTCAAATTCATCGCTGGTGCACCCTCAAAGAGTTACAGCGGCGCGTTGCCACGTACATCTGTCCACCGCTTTCCGCTGGCGCCATCGCTTCCTGAAACTGGTGGATCACCTTAATACAGCGGTACTTACTGGGTCCGTAGAAGCGGATCAAACAATGTTCCGCGATTCATTCAAAGGCCAGCGTAAAATTGCTGAACGGCCTGTTCGCAAGCGCGGCAACGACAACAACAAAGATGCCAAGTGGGTGCCCGTTCTGGTGGCAAAGCTGAGCTGATGTTCCATCATGAATCCTGGCAAATGATCATGGCGGAATTATCTCGAGACGAGGGACTTGTTCGTAATTACCCTAGCAAATTCAGTTGCAACACGAGCATTATGCAGTGACACCGCAGAATCTATGCAGCTCGCTTTCTAAAGTTTGTCATACATAAAAATCCCAGGGCCATTAGGGCAAGAGACCCTGGCGTAGGTACCGCATTAGGCTGTATTCCATTGTTGTTTCTTACAAACAGGGTTCCAAGATCATTTATATCGTTGACGCCGCCGTTAAATACCAGGTTGTTCAAACTTGTGCGACCATTGGTGTCTGTTACAGAGCCACCAATGGCTTGTACGTTGAATAGACCGAGCCCGCTGGAGAAATTATTGTAATTTGGACGCCAATTGCCCGCTGCTACAAGTGATGGAGTAGCGGTGAATAAGTTAATGAAATTGGTTGCTATTAAAGCAGGTAGTAGTTGATTGCTTGTTCCGAACCAGTTCTGAAGTAATACAGTGAATTCACTGCGTGTGGCTAATCTCCAAATATCATCCTCGATCAAGTCTAGGCCATCTGACACAGTATTATTAAAACACCCGTGATTCGAAATACTAGTAAATGGATTATTACCACTATCGGCAATCCAGTCACAGTGACTGCGCGCAGTATTGTTTATGTCCAACCACTCAAGACCAGCGTTCAAGTCAATAGTACTGGTTCCCAAATCATTGAAATTATTTCCACTTGATTGAATAATTGCAGCCTGAGCAGAACCAATTGCTAGAACGAAGAATGTAACTACGTTTTTGAATACTGATAGCGATCTCATCTATATACTCCTTGTATCGTTTAATACATATTAAAATAAATTATAGAAGTAAAAAGGTGACCATCCTTATCACTGCGAAAATGTAGCGAGGGGGTCTGCGGTTATGTTGCAGATCGGTTAGCTTTGGCGAATAAATTCCACATTTAAAGTTATCCTCTCTTTGCTTAAACACCGCAGTTTTTTGTGCGTATAGGTTGCTAATCTAATCTGATGACAAAAGCTAAAAACCTCCTATTTGGGAGGATAAATAACGGCCGGTGTAAAATTTTATGACAATTTATGCTAAATGATTGATATTAAAAAGAGTTAATGATGAAAAAACTTGCGAAAAAAGAAAAATGGAGCTAATACTAAAGACTGTATGTTGATAACACTGATTGACGGCAGGCTCCTGGGGATTACGGAGCTCAAATTTTCTCATAAGAAGAAAATGGAGCAGGCCATGGACAAGCTTAACACTCTCATTGAAACCATATACCAGACTACAACCGATGAGTCTCTGTGGACTGAAGTGTTGCAGACCTTGACAGATTATTTCAATTCGACCCAGTTAGGTTTCTTTAGCCAAGGAAAAAATAACACCCCATCACGCTTTAATATGACGGGTATTGATGATGCCTACATTCAGTCTTACGACGCGTATTACTCACAACTAAACCCTTGGTTCTCCATTCCCGGTTTTATGCATCCTGGTAAAATACTCTCTGACCGCTCTTTAGAACAATTTTATCAGCACAAAGGTGCCTTCACACATACTGAAATTTATAATGACTGGTATGGGCCTCAAGATTCTAGACACGCAATTGGCGGCACCATTATTGACAACGCTGGAGGTATTCTTAACTTCACCTCGTTAAGACCCAAGCAGGCTGGATACTTCTCCGATACGGAAATAAGTGACTTTAAAATTATTAGTAGGCATGTACTCAGGGCGATTGAGATAGGCGATAAATTTACCTTGCTATCAAAGCACCAGGAAGCCTCAGACACGTTGTTGGATAAGCTGAAAGTTGGGATCTGTTTTGTTGATAGAAATCTCAATATCGAGTTTAAGAATACCCATGCCGCTAGGCTGCTTGACGAACGAGATTGCTTGTTTGAAAAAAACGGTACGCTCGTATATCGGCAAAATAGTATCTATGAAAAGCTTGAAGTTCTTGTGCTCAAGGCTATTCACTTTAACAAAACATTCAATCTGCTTGTAAAAAGGAGACAAAAGCCTCCTGTAACACTCACACTAATGCCTATATCAACAAATCAGAGAATTTTTTCTCTACCGTCTGACCAAGTGCTTATTCTCATGACAAGTGCTGACAATGGGCATTTGAGCGACGTGGAGTTGATCAAGATGCGCTGGCAACTGACGAATGTTGAAGCCGAATTCGCCCGTCA
>TARA_R110002095_G_scaffold34_2_pt1 | contig 11695 bp, 8 predicted proteins | sample TARA_R110002095 | Tara Oceans TARA_R110002095 (sample SAMEA4397255) | marine metagenome | biome: Polar Biome; feature: [SRF] surface water layer (ENVO:00010504); material: water (ENVO:00002006), including particulate matter (ENVO:01000060) such as... | depth 5 m | reverse complement strand
CCTTTCGAACCGGAGAGCTTGTCTGCTTCCTGTGTTTGCTGATCGACGACCACATCGCCTTCGCGGCTATGCTGGCCTCCGATTTTTCCAGACGCGTTACTGGCCTGCATCAAGCCGTTGTGTACCCAGTAACGCACATACGTTTTTCCGGTACAGCACTCGGACTGAGCGCGCTCGTTTTCATGATGCGGGAACATTAGATCAAGCCCGCCGCCATGGATATCAAACGAATCACCGAGCAGTTTGCGGCTCATGGCGGAACATTCAATATGCCAACCCGGACGGCCCGGTCCCCAGGGACTGTCCCATGCCGGTTCACCCGGTCGTGATTTTTTCCAGAGCGCAAAATCAGCCGGATTTTTCTTTTTATCATTGGCTTCCACGCGCGTGCCTGCAATCATCTCTTCAATTTTGCGACCACTCAGGCATCCATATTTGTTATCAGCGGCTGCCGAAAAGTAGACATCACCATCAAGAGGGTAGGCAAATTTCTTGTCGATCAGGGATTGAATAATCTCCTGCATTTCCGGGATGTAATCTGTGGCTTTGGGGAAATCGGTAATGGTATCGACGCCCATTGTTTCCAGGTTATCAAAGTAATCTTGAGTCATATCAGCTGCCAGCTTTTCGACTGTGGTATTCAGTTCGGCAGCTTTGTTGATGAGCTTGTCGTCGATATCTGTAATGTTGTTGACAAACTTGACTTCGTAACCGTTATATTTGAGGTAACGGGCGATGGTATCGATAATCACCGGGCCCACCATGTGGCCGATGTGGGCGTGTTTGTAAACCGTGGGACCACACAGATATATGCCCACTTTCCCCGGTTTGATTGTTTGAAGATCTTCTTTTTTCCGACTCAGAGTATTATAGATTCTTAGTGTCATTGTCTCAGATACCTGAATTACTTCCTGTGATCGATTTAGAATTTGCCTGCCGGCATTGTTTTACATTGAAGGTGGCTTTGGTCGTGTCAACAGTACAACTGCATCTGCCATCATGGCCTCCTGTCTGCCCACAGGGCCGACGCGTTCTCCGGTTTTTGCTTTGATGTTGACTTGTTGTTCCTCAAGATTGAGGGTTCTGGCAACCGATTTCCGAATTAATGGTTTGTAACTGGCTAGTTTAGGACGTTCAGCCGAAATTGTGCAATCCAGGTTTATGATTTGCCAACCCGACTTCTGAACTTCCTGATAGGCGGATTCCAGCAAATCTCGTGAATCAGCACCTTTCCAGCGTTTATCCGTGTTGGGAAACATTTCTCCAATATCACCCAGGCCTGCTGCTCCCAGTAACGCATCTGTAATCGCATGTAACAACACATCTGCATCACTATGCCCGACGAGGCCCAATTCAAATTCAATCGGCACCCCGCCCAGAATCAGGCGGTAGCCGGATTCGAGCCGATGGCAGTCCTGGCCGGAACCAATTCTTAAATCGGGTAATTCTTCGAACGACGAAAGTGATGTCATTTGTTTCAATCACAATGCTGGATTGGATTTTGATCCAATTTCAGAAAACTGGTCTTTTGAATATGTGTTTCAGGGGGCTGCACTTAATCACGCAGATCATAGCTGGACTGGGAAGACATGGCAATATGAGCCAATCTCCAGAAGTCATTCTAAAATCAGAGGTAGCATCAATTCGACTCATTCAGGCGAAAGTTTTGAGTGAAAAGAAGGCTTTCAATTCCAAATTGACACAAATCCTGCGAAGAGTTAGACTCCCGGTCCCTTCTTAACTGTGAAGCAATTTCACATACGAATTTACTTCTCATCTTTCGTGTTCTCTCAGCGCATCTTAACTCATATCAGTCATGAAGTTACTCCACCACAAATCATGGTTTCTGGTTGTGGCACTAGGCATTCTAGTTGTCAAATTAACTGGTTGCGCCCTGATGGAAGAGGGCGCTGTTTTGGGATTGCGCAAATATGCAGACAAACGAACCGTTAACAAGCTGCCGGCGATTCCTGTGTCTCAGGACGCGATGCAGGTAGAGATTGTCTTCATCGAACGGCCTGTGTCAGATCCGTTGCTCGGTTCGATACTCTGGAACGAGATCGATGAAGTCGGCGCGATCGAACTCATGGATCAGGAAAACCTGAATCAGAATGGTTTCCGTGTGGGACATGTCAGTTCAGTTCCCCCGATGGCGTTGCAGACTTTGCTTGGTTTGAAGTCAGATCTTGGCGGAGTCGGCAAACAGGACGAGTCTCTGTTGCTTTCCGGACGTCGATTAATGCTGCGATCCGGAGTGCCCACTGATATTATAACCAGCGGTTTTTATGATAAATGCAGCCTGAAATTATTCAACGAAGATGATGATGGGCAACTGGAGATGAAAGAGTATGAGCAGGCTCAGTGTGTGATGCGGGTGAAAGCACATAAGGTTCAGGATGGCTGGGCGCGTCTGGAATTTATTCCTGAAATGCATTATGGCGCACAGCAGTTGCGACGCACGCCAACCAATATCGGCTGGCAGTTTGAGAATCGACAGAATACAACACCATTGTATAAGCAGAAATTTGAGGTCACGCTGAATGTGGGCGAGATGACCGTCATTACGGCTACGGACAATGTGACGCCTGACTCAGCCGGTCATCTTTTCTTCCGTGGGGAAGAATCGAAATCCGGCATCCAAAAAATTCTGGTCGTACGTCTATCGAACATGTCGAAGATGGATGCTGTCCGCACTAAATGAACACAACAAAATTAATTCGGTGATACAAAAAAGCGGGCTGTTTCCATGAAAAACAGCCCGCTTTGTTTTTTACTCTGCGGAGTGAAGCAGCACGATTAAACCTTGCCGAAAATTGTCTTTCCGGTGGAGTAAAGGTCATCACAAGCCTGGCTCATTCGGTTTACGACTCCCATTTCGCCCGCTTTGAGATAGCTGCGAGGATCGTAGACTTTTTTGTTCCCGACTTCACCGTCAATTTTTAAGACGCCGTCGTAGTTTTTCATTATATGATCAACAACAGGACGGGTGAACGCATACTGAGTATCCGTGTCGATATTCATTTTCACAACACCATATTCCAGAGTTTCACGAAGCTGATGCTCTGGGGTTCCGGAACCGCCGTGAAAGACGAGATCGAATTCCGCTTCTTTACCATATTTGGCAATCACAGCTTCCTGACCGGCTTTGAGGATTTCCGGTCGAAGTTTGACGGCGCCCGGTTTGTAACTGCCATGCACGTTTCCGAAAGTCGCTGCAAACATGTAACGACCCAGGCCGTTGAGTGCTTCGTAGACGGCGACCATATCTTCTGGTGATGTGTAAAGTTTGTCGGCGGGCTGATCGGAATTATCAACTCCGTCTTCTTCACCACCTACAACTCCGGCTTCGACTTCCAGAATGATTTCGTTGGCAGCACATAGTTTCAAAAGCTCAACAGACAACTTGAGATTCTCTTTCAAAGGCAATTCCGAAGCATCCAGCATATGCGACTGGAACAGGTTCGGCAAACCTGCTTCGCGGCGGCGCGCTGTTTCAGCGATCAGAGGTTTCAGGAATGAATCAACTTTACCTGGCTGGCAATGATCGGTGTGTAATGCAATCAGGACGTCGTACCGTTCTGCCAGTCGGTGGGTTGCTTCCGCCAGAATTGTGGAACCCAGCACGGCATCTTTCTGGTCCAGACCAGAGGCAAATTGACCGCCACCAGTGGAAAGCTGAATGATACCGTCTGATTTTTTATCTGCAAAAGCTTTAAGTGCCCCGTTGATGGTAGTCAGAGACGTTACATTCATAGCGGGATAAGCATAATTGCCAGCCTGGGCGGCATCCAGCATCGCGGCGTATTGAGCTGGGGTTGCAATGGGCATTGGTTTTTCCTGTTCAATTTAAAAGTAGTTGAAATATGTTGATTTTGAATACTTAAAGTCTATCTGACAAAATAGATCTGACCTGACCACGGCTGTTCCTCGGATGAATTTGAATGGTTTCATTCATCACTGCAGCGAACAGCATGGAACCGGAGATGGTTTTAGAGAGAACGGTAAAAGGACTCCGGCGATTCAAGGACTTTTTTCACAGAGCATTTGAACTTTGAGCCAGCTTTTACCCTGTTTCTATACCGTTTCTTATCAAGTTCGGCGCTGTCATTCAAGTGTGAAGCGATTCCACGTCAATGAATGATTCGTGAAGACAGGCGAACGCATTTGTTAAAATGCCTGATTTTTCGCAGGAAACGGACTCAGTATCGGCAGCTTTTTCAACAAATTGAGCCTTGATGATTCACCGGCAGGGCCGGTATCAGGAGGTGTTTCTGTTGCATTGGTCTGCTGATAGAGTTTGGGCTCGGGTGTATAGGCAATAACCCGTAAATCATCGAACAGAATCGAACCTAAACCATTCAGTGACAGCGTGAGGATTAAATTTTCACTTTGGGGAACTTCACGGATAAGATCAATTTTCTGCCAGTCACCCTGTGCTTTCCAGTGCAAAGCGCCGCCGGGCCCCATAATGCTGTCCTGAAGCATGGCTCCCTGCTGGTTGCCGGTAATGGAAGTTGTCACTTTGACCCACCCGGTAATGTGCACAATCTGATCGCTTCGAACAGCCAGGGGAGGAGTTGTCACTCGCACCAGCGGCCCTTCGATCGTGTCGGGTATCGCATTTCGGTTCCGAGGGGCCGCCAGTAGTCGCAGACTGAATTCACCGGATTTTTTATCTTTTGGATACAACTCTGCGATGGCTTCTGTTCCTTCGATCGCGTTTTGTTCGTGTTTCCAGTGCTCGACAACCATAGTATCGATGTCTTCAAAATCACCAGAACGCAACATGTTGGTTTCAATATTTTTCGCGCTCCGCCCGATTTGCTCAATCATTCTCCAGTGATCAGGCAGGGTGCTGTAGGAGATCGTATAAGGGCTTGCGATCGCTGATGAGAACGTACGGGTGGCTTCATTCCATTGACTCCGTTGCAGAATGCGCAGCATCTGCATGGAGTCGCGGGCATGGGTGCGTGCTGCATGGTAGTCACGACCGGCTAGCGCCGTCTCTGCCTGCTTTGCCAGTTGATCAGCGCGTTCCAGTATGGCCGGACCATCCATGCGTGCGATCTGGCTGACTCCCAGATCGACGAGTTCTGCATTTGTTTTCTGGCAGCGTTCCAGTTTGGCACGACACAACTGCACGCTGGTTTCGGCAGAATTCTGGCTGAGTGAGGCGACTTTTTTTCTCAGCCTGTCAATCAATCCCTGATCTGAGGTCATGATGATGATGGATGTCATGTCAAATTTTGGAATCGTGATTTGGACGCCTCCGCTAACTCGTTCGCGGTTTAAATTTTTGATTTCTGTCGTACTCAACTCCCAGACAGAAGCAGATACGTTCCCCCCCGGGATGACAATCGTCGCGTCATTTCCGGCCATCTGATCGGGAACAAACTGGGCATCCTTCCGATACCAGACCGGTAAAATCAAAGTACCATATTCAGAGCGAATAACGGCTGCCTGCATTTCCTGAGCAATTTCTGTTTCCCGTTGAAGCTGTATTTCCCGCTCTGCCAGAAGTTCATCCCGCAACAAACGTTTGGAACCGGTATTTTTGAACGCAGCGCCCAATTGCTTGATCCGCGGTGTTTCGCGTTGTTTTAACTTGAAAGGGACATGTGATATGACGGTCCCTGTCGCCAGCCAGTGTTCGATCAGGTCAATTTCCATATTCAATTGTCGAATTGCCAGCTTTCTTTCCAATGCCCCCGGAACGGTCATATCGTCGAGTCGGGTCGTGGTCCAGTAACCATTGCCTCGACAACCTGCAGAAAGAGTCGCGTAGGTCTGTAAGCGAATTTGTTCCGGCTCAATGATGATCGGGGATTTATTCGACGAACTTCGCCAGCGCACGTTGGCAGAAGTCGGTTCTGTCTGAATCCACGTCCAGAGAAATCGGCCGGGGGCTATGCGGGTTTTGTCGATCAGAGTGTCGCGATATTCCATCAGACTGATGTCACTGTTGAGAATATGGGGGCTGGAGCCGATCATCGAAACTTCGCGGGCAATCTGCCGTTCTTTCCCCAGTACATCTGCCATAATCGGCCGTTTGAACTGCTGGTCTGCACTTTGGATCTGTCCGACTCTGCTGCGAAGTTCATCCCATTGCCTGCCTGGAATGCGTGTACCCAGATTCCAGAAAATGATGGGCGCAGACTTTTCGTTAAAGGGAATCAGCGTGGCATCCCGTGAAGCGAGAAACCTGCCATCCTGGGCTTGCGGACGGGGAGGAGTCGCCATTGCCCAGAGCCCATGGCTTTGTAATTCCGAAAGAAAACCGTAATCATCGAATTCAGGCGCCCAGATCACATTCAGACCTGCCTGTTTGAGTTCATCCAGGCTCTCGCCGTGAAAACGAGACATCCGGGGAAACATGGGCTGGCCATGCAGTTGAATTCGGTCCAGTAAAAACTCGACAATGGGTTTCGAGTTTTGTTTATTCATGGCGGCCGCTGTCTCCAGAACCGACTGATTCGGATGGACAATCGGAGAGAGTTTCAGGTCATCCAGCAGAAATTCAATTTGATCGGATGAAGAACGAGTCACAATCAATACCCGTTCGACATACATATCTCGGGAATCCACCTGACGCAGCTTACTGCGCCCCCGTAACAGGCCAAGCGATTGATTAACCAGCGTGTCGGTTGTGATGCAGTGCAGCTGCTGCCACTTTCCTTCATCAGTATAGGTATCGCCTATCAGATAGATCCGGGCCAGAGAACCGGTTTCGGGGTCAATTTGATGTGGCAGTACGGCTTCCAGCCCGATGCGTGTGCCTCGTCTGTTGGATTTAAACCAGAGGGACGCAGTCAGTTCATTAATGATTCGGCTGGATGGTAACGGGTGTGAAAGTTCAATCAGCGAACCCAGATTTCCTGTCGCAACCTGTAGATGCTCACACGCGGTACCCTCATGTGGAATGGTAGTATTGCGGACGTGCCATTTTTTCTGGGCTTGTGAAGCATCAATGCGAACCTGCCAGCTGACCTGGGAAGTATCATCAAAACTGGCATGATACGTCTCGGCGCGCAGCACCGACGGACCTAGTAGTGTGAGTAACAAAACTACTAAGAGAGCACTTCGTCCTTGAATCCGCTCACAATTTTTACGTGGCATCAATGCCCAAACTCAGATCCATCCCAGGATCAAAAACATGACGGTAACGTCACGAACTAAACTAATTTACATAATAAAACCGGTTCGACTTCAAGTGGCAAATCACAATGCCGGGCCGAATAAATTTCCCAGCTTCTACAAACCAATCATCGTTCAGCATTCTTTACGAAATGTTGTTCGCTGTCCGGTTTTCGTTGCAGTTGCTCAACAGTGGTGTTGCTTTTACTCAACCTCCTGTTGAATTGTCTAAAAATGGCATCAAACCTCGGGGATTTTAGAAGAAAATTCAATTCTCGCCAATACGAAGCCTTCCATTTTTACGAAACTGAGCAAACAAAGCCGTCTTTGTTTAAGTGTCGTAAGTGATTTTATAACAGCGTCTTACTGCAAAGGCTTTATTAAATGTTCATAAATGGCACAAGATCTGTTCTATTGGTGATTGAGTTTTCCGTATGGATTGTAGATTTTTCGTGAGATCAAAGGCGCAAACTGAGAAATGAATCTAATGAATACACGACTTACCGACGAATCAGATAGTGCAAGTTTGCCCCGCGAAGTGATCGATCTGGGCAAGAAAATTTCGGAACTCCCACGAGAACACCAGGTGTTGCTGGAAGTTTCCTATTCACGGGTTGTTGAATCTGTGAAGCGCCGCAGACGGATCCTGGGACTGATTCAGGAAGCACTCGCACAATTGCGGCTGGATGTGAAATATCTCATGTTTGATCTCGATGTCACCAAAAAAGAACGTGATGAACTCAGAACGCGTCTGGAAGAAACTTAAGTTTCCAGAGGTTCCGTTTTCAACTCTTGTTCTGCCAGTCTCCTGTTCTCCGATTGACGTGACCAGATTTGTGCCAGAATCGTTCCGGTCAACATGCAGCCAAACATGTACAGCGCCGGCGGCAGAGCGATCATTTCCTGACCCGGAAACAACTGCCCCGCCAGCACTGCTCCCAGACCGGCATTCTGCATTCCGACTTCCAGAGTCAAAGCCCGCCGCATCGGTTCATCCAGATGGATCGCAAATCCTGCCAGATAACCGCACAGATATCCCAGCAGGTTAATTACCAGCAAAGCGACTCCCAGTGAAAGAAACACGTTTTGCAGGCGTTCCTGATTCAGACTGATAATCGTGGCGATGATCCACAGGATGGAAAGATTGGCGAACGTCGGCCCAAATAGCTGCATCAGCCGGCTGAACCCGTGATGGATCTGAGAAATCAGATGCCCCAGAATCACAGGTAACACAACCTGCGTCAGCAGTTTGACGAAGGAATCCTGCGCGAGTGCTAACGCGTTGATATCCGTTCCCGAAACGGCCACATATAGTACTAGTGGCACAAATAACGGCGAGAGCAGGGTAGCCGAGGTCGTCAGACAGACCGAATAACTCACATTGCCCCGCGCCGCCAGTGTTAATACATTCGAAGCCATCGCTCCGGGAACACAGCCCACCAGAATAATGCCAATCCGCAAGTCCGGTTGATCCAGGAAAAACAGACTGACCAGATACGCCAGCCCCGGCATGACCGTGTATTGCACAAATGTGCCACTGAGTACCATATGCCAGCGGCGGAAGACATCACGGACTTCATGCGAGGGAAGCAGAGATCCAATCACAAACATCGTGGCTGTGAATAAATACGGCAGATACGGTTGAGATTCGTGAAATGGATGAAAGTCACCGGGAAAAAGCCGATCCCAGAAAACAGCCAGCCCAGAGAGCAGAATCAGCCAGAATAGCAAAAAACGTTGCAGCATGGTTTCTCAATCCGATGGCGGAAACGCGTCCGTTGATTGGGATCTCAATAATCTGAGAGGTTCACAGCCGCGATCATTTGTTGATAGTTCTGAATTGGTTATGATTCCTGACTGTAAACAATGTGCTCCTGAATTTCTATGAATAACACCATAATGATGAATGCGGACCATCTGGCCGATTTTGTAACTGACTTTGAAGAAGCCGGGCAACTGGTCCGTATCTCGGCTCCCGTTGATTCAGAGCTTGAAATCGCCGCGATCACCGAGCATGTCATCAAATCCAACCCGGACGGATTCGCTCCCGCTCTGTTATTCGATCAGGTAAAGAGTCACAAGATCCCCGTTTTAACGAACCTGTACGGCAGCCTGCCTCGACTGCTGCAGATCTTGCGCACCGATTCTCTGGACGCCATCGCCGACCGCGTCGCCGGCCTGTTATCGCCCGATCTGCCGGAAGGCTGGCTTGATTCTCTGAAGATGATTCCGCAGTTCTCCCAGTTGCTCAACATCAAGCCCCGCATCGTCAAAACCGCCAGTTGTCAGCAGGTCGTCAAGCTGGGCCGCGATGTAAATCTCAGCGAATTTCCGCTGTTGAAATCCTGGCCCGACGAAGCGTATCCCACAATCACCGCCGGGCAGATTGTCACATTCGATCCCGAAACCAATGCCCGTTTTGTGAATGCCCGTCCGATTCAGGTCATCTCCGATCAGCAACTGGCAATCCGCTGGAGTCAGCATGACGCCGGTTATCAGCTGCTGCAGAAATATCAGTCCCGTGCCCAGCAGATGCCCGTTGCCATCGTTCTGGGCGGCGATCCCGTCGGCCTCTATTCCGCACACGCACCATTGCCGTCTCTGACCGACCCCTATGCCTTCAGCGGCTTCCTCCGCAATCGGGCTCTGGAACTGGTGAAAGGACGGACGATCGATCTGGATGTTCCCGCACACGCCGAAATCGTGATGGAAGGTTTCATCGATACGACCGCTGATCCTTTCGAAGCAGGTCAGGTCGCCAATCCGACGGGTTATTACAGCCCTCCGGAAACAGTATTTCCCGTACATTTGTCTGCGGTCACGCATCGCGCCAATCCGATCTGGCCTGCGCTGATTCCCGCCGGCCCCCCTGCGGAAGCAGACCTGTTTTCGCACGCGACCGAACGCATTTTTCTACCCCTGTTGAAACTCCTGGTCCCTGAACTGGTTGACGTCCATTTTCCTCCGTCGGGAGCAGGCCGCTATCTGATGTTTGTCAGCATTCGAAAATCCTATCCGCATCAGGCCCGCCGCGTCGTGAATGCATTGTGGAGTCTGGAACGCCTGTTATCATTGAAAATGATTGTGGTCGTAGACGGTGAAGTGAATGTGCATAATGAGTCTGAAGTCTGGTACCGCGTCAGCACAAATGTAAATCCCGGCCGGGATCTGATTTTTTCCGAAGGCCCCGGCGATGTTTACGATCACAGTGCGACAGTCACGGGCATCGGTCATAAGCTGGGTTTCGATGCGACTCGCAAATCCACGGCGGAAGGGCACCCCCGTGAATGGCCGGCTGCCTTACAGATGCCGACAGAAATTCAACAACGCGTACAGAGCCGTCTTGATGAGCTCGGACTTTCCTGAAAGAAATTGAATCGATACCGAAGTTATGAATGTAGATAAAACCGGCTCTCGCGTGCAGCAGATGTTTGGCGAAATTGCGCCTCGCTATGATTTCATGAATCACTTCCTTTCCGGAGGCGTCGATTATTACTGGCGCTGGCGCACCGTTCGCAAAGTTGCGCCGGCGGGCGCTGCTCCCATTCTGGATGTCTGCACGGGCACCGGCGATTTGGCAATTTCCTATCTCAAAAAAACCGGCGGGAAAACACAAGTCGTCGGTGCCGACTTCACCCACGAAATGTTGAAGCTCGCTTTGAAGAAAAAATCGAACGAATTACTTTCGTTTCTCGAAGCTGACACGCAGGAACTTCCCTTCAGCGACAATCAGTTTCAGATCGTCTCGGTTGCCTTCGGCCTGCGAAACGTCGCTGATACCCGGCAGGGACTCAAAGAAATGATTCGCGTCTGCCAGCCCGGCGGTCAGGTCGCGGTGCTCGAATTTTCCATTCCCACAAATCCGCTGTTTCGAGCCTGTTATCAATTTTATTTTCGACATATCCTGCCAAAAATGGGACAATTACTCGCCCGCAACCAGCAGTCGGCCTATAACTATCTGCCGGAGTCGGTCTCCGAGTTTCCGCATGGCAAGGTGCTGGCCGATATGATGGATGAATGTGGCTTGCAGGGAACCCGCTGGTATCCGCTCACTTTCGGAATCGCCACTCTGTATGCCGGCGTGAAACCTGTTTCCGAATAAAATACGGCGGCCACTGTTTCAGAATCAATTCAGAAAAGAAAACGAGGGATGTCCTCATGTCGAATGTTGTCGTAGCAATCACCGGTGCCAGTGGTGCCATCTATGCTGTCCGTCTGGTCGAAGTGCTGATGGCCGCCGGCCGCACCGTGCATCTCACAATCAGCGCCTCCGCCGCACATGTCATGAAACACGAACTCGGCTTGAAGATCGATCTGGAAAACTTCGATTCCAATCAACTGCTCTCGGATCATTCCAGCCTGCCCGCTGACAGCACACTCAGCAAAATGAAAAATACTTCCAGCGAAGATTTCGCGTTGAGTTCCGTTCTGGGTGAATCCGATCTCCAGCAGGGGGAACTGGTTTATCATCACTACCAGGATTTTTCCGCGGGAATCGCCAGCGGCTCATTTTTGACCGACGGCATGGTGATCTGCCCCTGCTCAATGGGCACGCTGGGAA
>TARA_R110002095_G_scaffold213793_1_pt1 | contig 11714 bp, 10 predicted proteins | sample TARA_R110002095 | Tara Oceans TARA_R110002095 (sample SAMEA4397255) | marine metagenome | biome: Polar Biome; feature: [SRF] surface water layer (ENVO:00010504); material: water (ENVO:00002006), including particulate matter (ENVO:01000060) such as... | depth 5 m | reverse complement strand
CCGATCAGTACGCCACCGTCAGGCAGATCCGCGAAGAAGTGGTATGCCTCTGGGTTCTGCTGACGCAACCCCTGAAAGATCGTTGCCGCGCAGGGCGGTTCGTCGAACTCGAGCTGCAACAGACGGGACAGCACCGCCTTGTCGAGACGCCCGTTGCGAAGCGCCGCGAGCGCTCGGGTAACGGCCTGCTGAAACCCGGCCTGGTTGGGCTGCTCGATGCACTGACGGGCATTGCCACAGCCAAACCCGCAGATTGATGTGGGCGGTGCCGTAGGAGGGAGATGGCTAATGTGTCGCGGAATGAACAAGCTTGAAGGTTGCTGTTTATCGAAGGGGATCACGCCGACCAATACCGGATTCCTCAGCCCCGCCGCCTGAGCTTCGGCGAACCCACGCTGGACATCTCGCTCCAGGCATGGCCCGGTACCCTCCGCCGGCGTGTCTATCACTTTGAAACAACCGCTGGCTTCGATGCCCCCAGCCGGCGAATAGAATCGATACGACGGGGGGAATTTGTAACCTTCCCGAGGCCCGTCGTAGGCGACGCGAGTCAGTGCGTTCACCATCACCTCCGCAAATACTAATGAGATTGCTTATCATCTGCATGCGGCACGATAGTCAGCTAAACGGAATGCGTCAAATTGTTTCTAGGCGAGTTGAAGGGTGGCATTTAGCTAGCGGGAACCGCCGCTGCGCCACCCGTGCAACTTGTTTGAATGGTTCGACAGAACGGTTGAGAGCGAGGGCTTCAGCTAGACGGAAAGCAGGGAATTATGATTATTTTTAACGTTTAAAATCAGTAGGTTATAGAGACTTTTTGATATCGTTTATCTGATATCTTTGCGGCTCGCATGCTCAGCAGGTAAGTCGAGACAAAAACCGATAATCGACATTAATTAAAACGCCTATCTAACTGATTCAAATGATAATAAACAGATTTATAGCGCTTCGGAGCCCTTCCGCTCCGTGCGCGCTGGATGCTGACTCAACTGACGCTTATCAGACTGTATCGAAGGGACTGACCCTCGACCTTGATCTCGGCTTCATCACCTTCCTCGCAGCCCAGCAGCGCCCTGCCCAGCGGCGAACGCGGGGAAATCACCAGTACTTCTTCGCCTTCAACCGTCACACTCAGCCCAGCGGCATCTGGTCCCAGAAACACCCAACGGCAACTGTCAGCGGACTCCAGCGAAACCAACGCGCCCAGGGTGATGGCTTCATTGCGATGCGATCGCACGGGCAGGTTTTGATAGCTTGAGATTGCTGTATCTATTTCGTGAACGCGCTTCCGTTGCCCGTCGGCCAGGTAGGCCGCTTCCAGTCCTCGGGTGTCGTACTTGTTCTCCGCTTTGCTTTCGGCGTGCGTCGCCGCCTCGTGTGAGGCCTTCAGTGCATCCTTTGCAACAGCCAGATCGGCCTGCAGCTTGTCGATTATCAGCGTCTGAAGATGGGTCTTGTTCATGCGGGCTCGGTCGATAGGTCGTTTGGCGCCTAGCATCGCATTGCAGCGTTCGTGGAGCCACGGCGGCGTCATTCGCTACAAGGCGAGACTGACTGGTCAGCCGTTTGGCTGGCCGATCCGTTAGAAGCACGGCACTATCGCCAGACATTTTGGGCAGTTTGATGCGCCCGCCCTCGATTCATTCGATAGACACGTCGACCAGGAGCGAATCCTATGACACTGCGCGTAGCGCTAACCTTGGTAACAATGGTGATGGGTCAAGCGGCTTTCGCCGATGGCCAGCCGTTGACAGTCAAACTCAACAACCTCGAGCACGATCGCGGCACTGTTCGCGTGGCTTTGTTCTCCGACCCGAAGACATTCCGTAAAGCGGACCAGGCATTCGCCTCCAGCGAGTCGCCGGCCAAGGCCGGAACTGTCACTGTGCTGTTCGAAGACGTTCCTGCCGGTGATTACGCCGTGATGGCCTACCACGACGAAAACGCTAACGGCGAACTGGACCTCAGGTTTGGCATGTTTCCCACCGAAGGCTATGGCTTGTCCAACAACCCCAAGGTGATGGGCCCGCCGGCGTTCGAGGATAGCCGGTTCGATGTGCCAGGCGACAAGCCTCTGGAGATCGGCATCGACGTCCATTATTGAAGTTGAAGACGAGCCAATCAGCCTGTGAATAGACGGTTACTGCCTTCAGATCTCGAACCATGTGTTCCATGCTGCGTGAGGGGGTGCTTATGGCGCATCCAGCAGACAGCAAGCTACCAATGGTCGGGAGGGCAATGAACCGGAGCCAAAATTTCGATGTCCAGACAAAAGCGTCTGGATCAGGCAACCAAGTGATTTGTCGCCCCGCACGGGATATTTTTGAAAAAGAGGAAATTTGCCGCAGGCGACAGGGCAAGACGCTGCTTATACTGACCACCCATTCCAATCTGGAGCCACACCCGTGAATAAAGCCGAGTTGATTGAAGCGATCGCCGCCTCCGCCGATGTACCGAAGAGCACTGCCACTCGTGTGCTGGATGCCTTCACCGAAAGCGTGACCAACACCCTGCAGAACGGCGACAGCGTGACGCTCGTCGGCTTCGGCACCTTTGCTGTCAAAGAGCGCGCAGCCCGTGACGGCCGTAATCCGCAGACAGGTGCAACGATCAAGATCTCCGCAGCAAAGCTGCCAGGCTTCAAGCCAGGCAAGTCGCTGAAGGACGCAGTGAACTAAGTCACTGCATCCAGGAAACCGGGCCGCTGACGTCCTCGCGGACGCAGCGCCTGCTCGGACCCTCCCACCCTGCTCTATCCCCACCTGATTCCAACGCGTCGCTCCGGTCCAGGACCGCGCCTTATGAACTCCGCATCTGTAGAAACCGAATAAGTCGGCAGATTCGCCCCCCCTCCTGTACTCCAAATACCCAAACCACTATCAAGCGACACTGATCGGCTCGGCAAAACGTTCCGGCTGCCGGTTAACGCTTACGCCTATGCGCACCCGATCCCGATTAAACGCTCAGCGTTCGCTTCGCGTACGAAAACATGATCTGGGACCGGCTATATCCTGGTGCGGCCACAACGTGGCGACGCAGATCAGCGCCATAACTGAGCGGGCTCGGCGTGCCTGACGGCGCAGTGAAGCGCGCATTTCTTGGGATACGTCAGAACGACGGACATGGCTGCTGGCGAAGTCCGACTTCGCCCGGCCCCACCTGAGCTGCCGCCTATTCCAAATTGATGCTTCGAAAGGAAGCACGCGACGCGCGCATTGCACCATCAAGGCGCGCCAGAGCTGCCCGCCAGCGTAACAATGGCCCAAACCAGGCGGCTCTGCGCTTGGCACCGCTCTTGCAAAACCACTTATGCCAGGAAGCTGCGGCTCAGGGACGAGACAAATTTAGAAATAGCCGACTAGGGTTCCGGCTCGCGTTGCGAGTGGCTGGTCCGAGAGTTGGCGACCTCCAGTGAGGTTACACGGCGGGATAAAAGCCCGGGAGACGGCGTTCGACACGCAGCTCCTTTGCTATGCCCACTCACTGGAGGCCCTTATATGCCACCGCTCGGATTCGACAAGACGACCGGCCCGCGGCAAGCCCCCCCAATCAAAAGGGGGTACTCCCCATGCGTCTGATCAATCGCGTTCCCGGCCGCACCGGCTGGACGCTGCTGGTAATCCTGCCCTTTGCCATCCTGCTGTTCACCTACCTGACCAGCTCTGCACAACGGCTTGAAACCAACCCCAACGACAAGCTCCTGCCCAGCTTCACGCAGATGTCCAGTGCAGTGGAACGCCTCGCGTTCACCCCGGACAAACGCAGCGGCGACTACCTGTTCTGGCAGGACACCGCGTCCAGTCTCAAACGCCTGGGTGTCGGCCTAGGCATTGCAGCGGTTGCCGGCTTGTGCCTCGGTGTTGCGGCTGGAACGCTGCCGCTGTTCAGCGCACCTCTGTCGCCGTTGCTGACGGTGCTGTCGATGGTTCCGCCGCTGGCAATCCTGCCGATTCTGTTCATCGTCTTTGGCCTCGGCGAGCTGTCCAAAGTCATGCTCATCGTCATTGGCGTCACCCCGGTTCTCGCGCGCGATCTGGAGCAGCGCGCTCGGGAGTTGCCGCCGGAGTTGCTGATAAAGGCACAGACGCTGGGTGCCAACACCTGGACGCTGATCCTGCGCGTGGTACTGCCGCAACTGCTGCCGCGCCTGTTGATCGCGCTGCGCCTGGTGTTGGGTTCGGCCTGGCTGTTTCTGATCGCCGCCGAGGCCATCGCATCCACTGACGGTCTGGGTTACCGCATTTTTCTGGTTCGCCGTTATCTGGCAATGGACGTGATCCTGCCGTATGTGGCCTGGATCACCCTGCTCGCCTGGAGCATGGATTTCGGTCTGCGCAAGCTCACCCAGCTGGCCTTCCCCTGGTACGAAGGAGCCAAGGCATGAGCGATGTCATCCGCACGCTAGGCGAACAACCCGCCAAACCATTCATACGAGTCAACAACGTCTGGCAGGAATATGGCGATCAGGTGGTACTTGAACGCCTGAACCTGAGCGTCAATGAAGGTGAGTTCTGCACCCTGGTCGGCGCCTCCGGCTGTGGGAAATCCACCTTTCTACGCCTGTTGCTCGGCCAGGAACGGCCCAGCCGTGGCGAAATCCTGCTCGACGACGCCCCCATCGCCGGTGAGCCGGACGCCAGCCGCGGCGTCGTATTTCAGCGTTATTCGGTGTTTCCGCACCTGTCGGTGCTGGACAACGTCGCCCTCGGCCTGGAGCTGCCCAAGGCCCCTCTGCTGGGCAGGCTATTCAGCCGCAGCAAGCGCGAAGCACGCGAGCAGGCCGAAGTGATTCTGCGCAAGGTGGGCCTTGGACACTCGCTGGACAAGTACCCGGCGCAGCTCTCCGGCGGCATGCAGCAACGCCTGGCCATCGCCCAGGCACTGGTGATGAAGCCCCGCGTGCTGTTGCTGGACGAGCCGTTCGGCGCGCTTGATCCCGGTATTCGCAAGGACATGCACGAGCTGCTGCTGGAACTCTGGCGTGAAACCCGACTGACCGTGTTCATGGTCACCCACGACCTGTCCGAGGGCTTCACCCTCGGCACGCGCATTCTGGTGTTCGACAAGACCCGCCTTGATCCTCACGCCCCCGGCGCCTATGGCGCACGCGTCACCTACGACATCCCGCTGAACACCGATCGCCACGTTGCGCGCGCCTCTGCTGGCGACCTGCCGACGCACCTGGGCCATCTGCACACCGACAATCAAGGAGCCTGACATGAGTGCTTCACTCGCCATTCGCCCCACGCTGTACGAGGAACTCGTTCCCGGCGGCGGCCACACCTCTTTCATCCTCAAGCGCGGTCAGTTGCTGCGCCTGACCGATCTCGAAGGCGGCGCCAACGTCAGCCTGCTGATGTTCAACGCGTACGAAAAAAGCGAGCGCCTCAACCTGCCGGACACCCTGAAGTGTCAGCACACCGCCAAACTCACCGCCGGCCACTGCCTCTATTCGGACATGGGCCGGGTCCTGGCCTGCATCACGGCTGACACCTGCGGCTGGCATGACAGTTTCGGTGGCGTACTGAACGCAGACGAAGTTGCCGAGAAATACGGCCAGGGTCGCTATCAGGAGCTGCGTAACGGCTTCTTCCGCAACGGCACAGACAACCTGCTGGTGGAAATGGGCAAGTGGAACCTGAACCTGCAGGATCTGTTGATGACCCTCAACCTGTTCAGCAAGGTCACCGTCGACGCCAATGGCAGCTTCGGCTTCGAGTCCGGCAACAGCAAAGCCGGCGACTATCTCGAGCTGTACGCGCCAATGGACGCGCTGGTAGTGCTCACCAGCTTGCAGCACCCAATGGACCCGAATCCCGAGTACGCGCCAAAACCCGTGCAGCTCAGCTGGCACCGTGTCGACAGCGACGGTATCAGCGTCCTGTGCCGTACCTCGCGCCCGGAGAACGCCCGCGGCTTCCACAACACCGAACGACTCTACATCTGAGGGGGCGCCAAAATGACCATCCACGAAAGCAACTTGCACCCCGAGGCTGCCACTTTTCGCCATATGATCCCGGCGGGCGAGCCTTATCTGTTCGAAGTGAAGGCCGGCCAGACCCTGCGCCTGCTCGACCTTGAGGGCAATCAGGCGGTCGATACACTGTTCTTCAGTACCGCGAACCCGCGTGAGCGCTATGACCCCCAGCGCACCCTGCGCAAGCAGAACAAGGTCTACCTCACCACCGGCACGGTGCTCTACTCCAACCTCGGCAACCCGCTGCTAACCATCGTTGCCGACACCTGCGGTCGCCACGACACCCTCGGCGGCGCCTGTGCACAGGAGAGCAACGTGGTGCGCTACGCGCTGGACAAGCGCTACATGCACAGCTGCCGCGACAATTTCCTGCGCGCCAGCCTGCATGACGGTCGCCTGGAGAAACGCGATGTCGGCGCCAACATCAACTTCTTCATGAACGTTCCGGTCACGCCCGATGGCAGCCTGACCTTCGAGGACGGTATCTCCGCCCCGGGCAAATACGTTGAGCTGAAAGCCGAGCAGGACGTGATCGTGCTGATTTCCAACTGCCCACAGCTAAACAACCCGTGCAACGGCTGGAACCCCACGCCCGCCGAGGTACTGGTATGGGACTGATGCCGCTGCTGCAGCGTTATGTACTGCCCTTGATGCAGGCGCGCGCCGGCCAGCGGCCTGCAACGCATGCCCCGGATGCGTCCGGCTCAGCACCTGCGAAAACCACTCGCACAGCCCCAGACAGCGGCCCGCCGCTTCGCTGAAACCACCCTACAGACGATTCAGTCCCTGGACGACCGGGGGCGACGACGAAAGAAAGCGGGACGGCCCGCCTCCCCCTGAGGGAATAAAGATGTTCGACAAACTCCTGATCGCCAACCGCGGCGCCATCGCCTGCCGCATTCTGCACACCCTGCGCGCCCTGGATGTAAAAGGCGTGGCCGTCTATTCAGAAGCGGATGCCGCCAGCTTGCACATCCAGCAGGCCGATGAAGCCCATAGCCTCGGTGAAGGCGCTGCATCGAATACCTATCTGGTGGTCGACAAGATTCTCGGTATCGCAAAGGCCACCGGCGCGACGGCGATTCATCCCGGCTACGGCTTTCTTTCCGAGAATGCCGCCTTTGCCGAGGCCTGCGAGGCGGCCGGTATCGCCTTCGTCGGGCCGACGCCCGAGCAGCTTCGGGTGTTTGGGCTCAAGCACACCGCCCGAGCGCTGGCCAAGCAGCACGGCGTGCCGATGCTGGAAGGCACCGAACTGCTGGAGAGCCTCGAAGCCGCGCTGGAAGCCGGCCAACAGGTCGGTTATCCGGTCATGCTCAAGAGCACCGCTGGCGGCGGCGGCATTGGCATGCGCGTATGCCGCTCGGCCGAGGAGCTGTCGGATGCCTTCGACGCAGTTAAACGCCTGGGGCAGAACAACTTCAGTGATTCGGGTGTGTTCATCGAAAAATACATTCAGCGCGCCCGCCATCTGGAAGTGCAGGTATTTGGTGATGGCCAGGGCGAGGTGATCGCGCTGGGCGTTCGCGACTGCTCGGTGCAACGCCGCAACCAGAAGGTGCTGGAAGAAACACCGGCACCGAACCTGCCGACCGGCATGGCCGAGGCTCTGTGCGAAGCCGCCATCAAGCTGGCCAAGGCGGTGAACTACCGCAGCGCTGGAACCGTCGAGTTTGTCTACGACGCTGAGGCTGAGCGCTTCTACTTCCTCGAAGTGAACACCCGCCTGCAGGTCGAACACGGCGTGACCGAACAGGTCTGGGGCGTAGACCTGGTGCGCTGGATGATCGAGCTGGCCGCCGGCGATCTGGCCCCATTGTCGGCACTGACGAAGGACTTGAATCCCAGCGGCCATGCCGTCCAGGCACGCCTCTACGCCGAAGACCCGGGCCGCGACTTCCAACCGAGTCCGGGCCTGCTGACCGCCGTGAATTTTCCCGAGTCAGATCGCAAGAGCCTGCGCATCGACACCTGGGTCGAGGCTGGCTGCGAGATTCCGCCCTACTTCGACCCGATGATCGCCAAGCTCATCACCCATGCGCCGACTCGTGAAGCGGCCCACGCTGCGCTCGATCAGGCTTTGGCCGACACCCTGCTCTATGGCGTCGAGACCAACCGCGACTACCTGCGCCAGATCCTGGCCTATGCGCCCTTTGCCGAAGGCAATCCCTGGACCCGTTGCCTGGAAGGGCTGACTTACCAGGCCGCCACCTTCGAGGTGCTTGCAGCCGGCACCCAGACCACCGTGCAGGACTTCCCCGGACGGCTCGGCTACTGGGCTGTCGGCGTGCCACCGTCCGGTCCGATGGACAGCCGTGCGCTGCGCCTGGGCAATGCGCTCCTAGGCAATCCGGCCGATGCCGCAGGCCTGGAAGTCACCATGAGCGGGCCGATCCTGCGCTTCAATACCGATGCGGTGGTTGTGGTAACCGGCGCTGACATTCCAGTGAAACTCGACGACGTCGAGCAACCGATGTGCACCGCGTTTCTGGTCAAGGCCGGCAGCACCCTTGCGCTCGGCACCATCGCCGGTGCGGGTGCGCGCAGTTACCTAAACGTACGCGGCGGGCTGCAGGTGCCCGATTATCTGGGCAGCAAGAGCACCTTCACCCTTGGCCAGTTCGGCGGCCATGCTGGACGGGCCTTGCGGGCCGGTGATGTGCTGCACCTTCCCGAACTGGCTGACGACAGCGTTGGCGCAAGCCTGCCGCTGGAATTGTGCTCAGCCTTGCCCGCAGTGCGCGAGATCCGCGTGATCTACGGCCCGCATGGTGCACCGGAATATTTCACCGAAGGCTATATCGACAAATTCTTCGCCACCAACTGGGAAGTGCATTTCAACTCAAGCCGGACCGGCGTGCGCTTGATCGGCCCGAAACCCGAGTGGGTACGCGACAGTGGTGGCGAGGCCGGCCTGCACCCGTCGAACATCCACGACAACCCCTACGCCATCGGCGCGGTGGACTTCACTGGCGACATGCCGGTAATCCTCGGTCCGGACGGCCCGAGCCTCGGCGGTTTCGTCTGCCCGGTGACCATCATCGAGGCCGACCTCTGGCAGATGGGTCAGCTCAAGGCTGGCGACAAGGTGCGTTTCGTACCAGTGGAGGTGACCACCGCGCGGCAGCTGGCGAAGGCGTTGAACGACGAATGTGCGCTTCGTGGCAGTCAGAGCGGCGCCGTTGTTCCTACAAGTGCGCAAGCGCTCACCTCGCCCATCGTCCTCGATCTAGGTGAGGACGATACCCGGCTGGTCGCCCGCCTCTCCGGCGACACCCACCTGTTGCTGGAAATCGGAGCGCCTGAGCTGGATCTTGTTCTGCGCTTTCGTGGCCATGCGCTGATGCAGGCGCTGGAGGCGAAGAACCTCGACGGCGTAATCGACCTCACCCCCGGGATTCGCTCCCTGCAGGTCCACTACCAGCCAGAAACCCTGCCGTTGCGGACGTTGCTCGACATCGTCGAGGGCGAATGGGACGCGGTGTGCGCCGCCCGCGACCTGAAAGTCCCCTCGCGAACCGTTTACCTGCCGTTGTCCTGGGACGACCCGGCCTGCCAGTTAGCCATCGAAAAATACATGACCACCGTACGCAAGGATGCGCCCTGGTGCCCGAGCAACCTGGAATTCATCCGCCGCATCAACGATTTGCCAAGCCTCGACGAAGTGCATCGCACGGTGTTCGAGGCCAGCTATCTGGTGATGGGCCTCGGTGATGTCTACCTCGGCGCCCCGGTCGCGACCCCGCTCGACCCACGGCATCGGCTGGTGACCACCAAGTACAACCCGGCACGCACCTGGACCGCGGAAAACTCCGTGGGCATCGGTGGCGCCTACATGTGCGTCTACGGCATGGAAGGCCCGGGTGGCTACCAGTTCGTCGGCCGTACCCTGCAGATGTGGAACCGCTACCGTGCGGTGGAGGCCTTCGGCGGCAAGCCCTGGCTGCTGCGCTTCTTCGACCAGATCCGCTTCTATCCGGTTTCTGCCGAAGAACTGCTGAAGATCCGCCGCGATTTTCCCCTGGGCCGCTACCCGCTGAAGATCGAAGAGAGTGAGCTGCGCCTGTCCGACTATCAGGACTTTCTGGCGAAGGAAGCCGAAGGCATTGACGCCTTTCGCAGCCAGCAGCGCGCCGCGTTCGACGCCGAACGCCAACGCTGGATCGCCTCAGGCCAGGCGCACTTCGAGAGCGAGGAAGTCGCCGCTGAACTCGGTGAAGACGCTCCGCTTGGCGCCGGCGAGCTCGGTATCGAAAGCCACATTGCCGGCAACCTCTGGCAGGTCTCGGTGGCCGAGGGCGCAAGGGTGGAAGCCGGCGACGTGCTGGTGATCCTGGAGAGCATGAAGATGGAAATCCCGCTCACCGCCCCGGTTTCCGGCGTGATCAAGGAAGTCCGTGTGCAACCCGGCTCGCCAGTGCGAGCCGGACAGCGCGTGGTAGTGATTGAGGAAGCGTAAAGCCCCACAACCAACGCAAGCCAACCGTAGGGTGGATCACGCTTCACCGATCCACCAACCGGCCCAACGGGTCGGCAACGAACATTGCGGTGGAAAAGGCTTTGCCGTTTTCCACCCTACGAGGACTACAACGTGACCATCGACTACGATCTACGCCTCGACACACTGCGCACGGCTTACTCCAGCGCCCAGCTGTCACCGCGCAACCTTATCGCTGCAGTGCACGAGCAAGCCACCGCCCTGCAAGCCGAATTCAACCTCTTCATTCATCTGCTAACAGAGGATGAACTGGAGCCCTACCTCGCCGCCCTGGACAGCAAATCCCCGGACGAGCTGCCGCTGTACGGCATCCCCTTTGCCATCAAGGACAATATTGACCTGGCCGGCATTCCCACCACGGCCGCCTGCCCGGCCTTTGCCTACACGCCTGAAACCAGCGCCACCGTCGTCGAGCAGCTGATTGCCCTTGGCGCGATCCCGCTGGGCAAGACCAACCTCGACCAGTTCGCCACCGGCCTCAACGGTACCCGCTCGCCCTATGGTGAATGCCGTAACAGCGTGCACCCGGCCTACCCGTCGGGCGGCTCCAGTGCCGGCTCGTCCCTGGCCGTCGCGCTGGGCATCTGCAGCTTTGCGCTGGGCACCGACACCGCCGGTTCCGGTCGGGTGCCGGCGGCGCTGAACAACCTGGTCGGCCTCAAGGCCAGCAAGGGACTGATCTCCACCGCAGGCGTTGTGCCGGCGTGCCGCACGCTGGATTGCGTCACCTTTTTTACCGCGACCGCAGCCGAAGCCAGCCAGCTTCTTGCCCTGACCGCCAGGCTCGATCCGCGTGACGAATACAGCCGCGCCAACCCGGCATGGAACGACGGTTCGGCCTTCGGCAAGATCGCTACCTTCCGCTTCGGCGTGCCAAGCGGGCTGGAGTTTCTCGGTTGCCCGGAGAGCCCGGCGCTATTCGCTGCCAACATCGAGCATCTACAGGCGCTTGGTGGCGAGCCAGTCGAGATCGATTTCGAGCCGTTCCTTGAAGCAGCGCGCTTGCTGTATGAGGGGCCCTGGGTCGCAGAACGTTACAGCGTCGCCGGCGAGCTGATCGAGCAACAGCCGGACGCCGTGCTGCCGGTGATCAAGGCTGTCCTGGAAAAGGCGCCCGGCACCACCGCAGTTCAGCTGTTTCGCGCGCAATATCGGCTGCAGCAGCTCAAGGCCATCTGCGACCGCATCATGGCTGGGGTCGACTGCATCCTCACGCCTGCCTACCCGCGACCGGTCACC
>TARA_R110002095_G_scaffold193076_1_pt1 | contig 11813 bp, 9 predicted proteins | sample TARA_R110002095 | Tara Oceans TARA_R110002095 (sample SAMEA4397255) | marine metagenome | biome: Polar Biome; feature: [SRF] surface water layer (ENVO:00010504); material: water (ENVO:00002006), including particulate matter (ENVO:01000060) such as... | depth 5 m | reverse complement strand
GACTGCGCGAGCGGTGAGACCGAAGCGAACCGCCTGCGTTATTGGCCTGCTGCCCTGAGCGTTTCTGGATCGGTCTTTCGATCGCTCCGCTCGCACCTTTACCCGCCAAAACTGTCTGGTCGCGAGCGAAGAGCGCTTCGAGACGCTATGCTTTCGTTCTAACCCGACCGTCCGTTGCCAGCGCTGCGCCACAAGCGTTCGCGTCTAGTCAGTGGAGGCGGGGGCTAGGTCCCCGCAGCACAAGGAATACAAGACTAATGAATGTGAGCACCCCCACCCTGATCACTTTCGTGATCTATATCGCGGCGATGATTCTCATCGGTTTCACCGCCTACCGCGCCACCAAGAATTTCGACGACTACATCCTCGGCGGGCGCAGCCTCGGCAGTTTTGTCACCGCTCTTTCTGCGGGCGCTTCGGACATGAGCGGCTGGTTGCTGATGGGCTTGCCCGGCGCGATTTTCGTTGCCGGCCTGTCCGAGAGCTGGATCGCTATTGGCCTCATCGCCGGCGCCTGGCTTAACTGGATATTCGTCGCGGGGCGGCTGCGTGTGCACACCGAGCACAACCACAATGCGCTGACCCTGCCGGACTATTTCTCCCATCGTTTCGAGGACACCAGCCGCCTGCTGCGGATCTTCTCAGCGCTGGTGATTCTGGTGTTCTTCACCATTTACTGCGCGTCCGGGGTAGTGGCCGGTGCGCGTTTGTTCGAATCGACCTTCGGCATGGATTACGGTACGGCGCTGTGGGTCGGTGCGGCAGCGACCATCCTCTACGTGTTCATCGGCGGTTTCCTGGCGGTGAGCTGGACCGATACCGTGCAGGCCACGCTGATGATCTTTGCGCTGTTGATCACGCCGGTGTTCGTCATCCTAGCCCTGGGCGACATGGGCACCGCCATGGACACCATCGCGGCCCAGGACCCGTCGAATTTCGACATGTTCAAGGGGCTGTCCTTTATCGCGATCATCTCGCTGCTTGGCTGGGGCCTTGGTTACTTCGGCCAGCCGCACATCCTGGTGCGCTTCATGGCTGCCGACTCGGTGAAGACCATCCCCAACGCCCGCCGCATCGGCATGGCCTGGATGATCCTGACCCTCGCAGGCGCTGTAACCGTAGGCTTCCTCGGCATTGCCTACTTCGCCGATAACCCCGCGCTGGCCGGCCCGGTCACCGAGAACGGCGAGCGTGTGTTCATGGAACTGGTCAAGCTGATGTTTAACCCCTGGGTGGCCGGTATCATCCTCTCCGGCGTGCTAGCCGCCGTCATGAGTACGCTCAGCGCGCAGCTGCTGGTCAGCTCCAGCGCACTGACACAGGACTTCTACAAGGCTTTCCTGCGCAAGGGCGCGTCGCAGATTGAACTGGTCTGGGTTGGTCGGGCCATGGTGCTGCTGATCGCGTTGATTGCCATCGGCATCGCGTCGAATCCGGACAGCAAGGTACTGGGCCTCGTGTCCTACGCTTGGGCCGGCTTTGGTGCAGCCTTTGGTCCGGTGGTGTTGATCTCACTGGTGTGGAAGCGCATGACCCGCAACGGCGCGCTCGCCGGCATGTTGGTCGGCGCGATTACCGTGGTGGTCTGGAAGCAATTCATCGGTCTCGGCCTGTACGAAATCATCCCGGGTTTCATCCTCGCCAGCATCGCCATCTATGTGGTGAGCATCATGGGCAAGGAGCCGGCGGCTTCCATTCAGCAGCGTTTCGAAGTGGCCGACGCGGAATATCACGCGGGCTAGGAAAGGGCCTTGTGGGGATCAGGGCCTGCTGAGCGATCAGCGCAGCAAGCCTTGAAACCGTCATTCGTGGTTGGCGCCGCGCCGCCGCAAGAATGGGCTGTCGCCCATTGATGCAGCATTGGATACTGTGCGCCGGGCGCCGTTGAGTGGCGCACGTCAGGAAATTCAGGAGTATTCCAATGAAAGCGCAATCTACGATGATGATCCGGGCCATGGCCGTTGTATTGGCTTCTGTACTGATGACTGGCTGCAGCCTGCGCTTGCCAGGCGTCGGTATCGATATCGGCGACGGTGGTGGGCATGGTGGTCATGGCGGAACTCATTGCCCGCCGGGCCAGGCGAAGAAAGGAAACTGCTGACTTCACAGGGTTTTCCCGGGACTGGATGGCGCATGCCATTCGGTCCGCTTTATCCCCGTCTCTCTCCTCCTTGCTGCTCCGCATTAGTCATGCTTTAGCGCACATCAATGAATCTTGCGCGTGAATAAGCGAGGCGTTAGTCCTGCTATTCACGTGACGACGCTACCGCTCATCCCTCCGATATTCCGTCAATTTGACAGGTCCAAGCTTTCTGCCACGGTTAGTGGAAATGCGTGTACCGCTTGTGGTCGGCAAGCCCGGCAAAGCTCGTATCGCTAGCAAGGCCTGTAAAACAAAAACAATAATCGAGGAAACTCCCATGCTCCCAAGCAAGTTGGCTTCAGCCTGCGCGCGTGCCATCGTTGGTGTCATGCTGGTTGGCGGTGTCGGCATCGCTGCCGATGTTCAGGCTCGCTCCAAACCGATCAAGCCGCCCGTATCCCACAGCGAGTCCCGCGAACAGGACTCGCGCGTCTTCGTCCCAGTCGTATCGCCTTTGGCAGCATTCCCCGGTCTGCCCAGCGAGCGCTGGACCGGTATCCACGATGGGGCGTCCTACCAGATCGAAGTGCCACCCAACTGGAACGGCATGCTGGTCATGTATGCGCACGGCTACCGCGGCACAGGGCCGGAGCTCACTGTTGGGCCGCCACCGATCCGGCCATGGCTGCTGCAGCAGGGCTACGCTTGGGCCGCTTCGAGCTACAGCAAGAACTACTACGACGTACGTGCAGGCATTGAAGATACCAACGCCCTGGCGCTCTCCTTCAGTGAGCTGACCGGCAAAGCCCAGCCCAGCAAGACCTACATCACCGGGCACTCCATGGGCGGCCATGTTGCGGCCGCCGCGGTGGAAGCCGAAACCTACGCCACCGCCAATAACCCGCTGCGCTACAGCGGTTCGGTGCCGATGTGCGGCGTTACTGGCGACGTCTATGAATTCGAATACCTGATGAACTTCACCCTGGCTGCCCAGCACCTGGCAGGGCAGGGGCCGACCACATTCCCGGCGACGGACTTCCAGGCCAAGCTCCCGCTGATCATCGGCGCGTTGTGGGACAGCTACCCGACCGATCCGTCGCCGCAGGGTGAAAAGCTTGAAGGGGTCGTTCGTGAGCTCAGCGGTGGCGAGCGGCCGATCTTCGCTGAAGGTTTCCGCACCGGCCTGCAGAGTGTCGTGCTGGGTACGGGAGGGCAGGACGGTTCGGTGAACGGCATCTTGGCCGACTCGCTCAGCGGCAACCTCGCCACCCGCTATCAGTTCGACACGAACAAGGCGATGTCCCGCGAGGAACGCGAGTTCAACGACTCGATCATCCGCGTGATCGGTCATCCACCGGCCAACAGCATCCGCCCGGACGGCCTGCGCTGGATCCCGGTGGTAAATGGCCAGTTCAACGTCCCGGTGGTCAGCATCCACACCCTGGGCGACCTCTACGTGCCGTTCAAACACCAGCAGATCTATCGCCGCAACGCCGTCGCCAACGGCAACGGCGACCTGCTCGTGCAACGCGCCATCCGAGCACCCAGTCACTGTGATTTCACTTATCAAGAACAGGTCGAAGCAATGGCTGCGATGCTGCAGTGGGATCAGCAGGGCATCAAGCCAGCCGGTGACGAGGTCCTCAATCCGCGCGTAGTGGCCAACCCTGCCTATGGCTGCCAGTTCACGCGTAACGACGGCACCCAGAACCGGACTTCGCTGCCTGCTTGCCCCGGGAATTGATGAACTGGCCCGTTGATCCGGGTCGGGATCATTGACCGAAAAAAGCCCTGCCAGTCAGGGCTTTTTTGCGGTCGGAACAGCGACGGGATATTGCAAAGCAAGGTGAGCATGAGACGGCGCATAACCTCAGCCACTTGCTGTACCGATTGTTGGCGTATCGCATCAAGCCAGATCGTCCTTACGTCCGGTTCGATTGACCCGGCTCTTGGCTCTCAATACTGTACGCATATACAGTTTTGAGGTCTGTGCCATGCCCGTGCATTTCCTGGGGCCCGCTGCTCCATCCACCATTGCCCTGCCGTTTTTCAGCTTTTGTGTGCCCGCCGGCTTCCCCAGCCCGGCGCAGGATCACATGGAAGGCACGCTCTCGCTCGATGAGCTGATGAACATCCGCGCGCCGCACACCTACCTGGCGCGCGCAGACGGCGACAGCATGATTCACGTCGGTATTTTCGACCGGGACATACTCATCATCGATCGCGGGCGGGAAGCGGAGAAGGGCGAAATCGTCATCGCCGCGCTCAACAACGAGCCGCTGGTGAAGATCTTCGACCGGCAGGGCGAACAGATCATCCTGCGCTCGGCCAACCCCAAGTTTCCCCCGCGCTATCTGCTTGAAAGCGAAGAGCTCTACGTCTGGGGCGTGGTGCCCTTCAGTGTGCGTTTCCATGGCAAATACTGAGCGCGTGCTGGCGCTGATCGACTGCAACTCGTTCTACGCCGCTTGCGAGCGCGTCTTCCGCCCCGACCTGCGCACCACGCCCATCGTCGTACTCTCCAATAACGACGGCTGTGTGATCGCTCGCTCGGCGGAGGCCAAAGCCCTCGGCATCAAAATGGGCGCGCCATATTTCAAGGTCCACCGTGATCTGGAGCGCTGGGGCGTCGCGGTGTTTTCCAGCAACTACGCGCTCTACGGCGACATGAGCGAGCGCGTGATGACGGTGATCGAACAGCGCGTGCCGGCCGTCGAGGTGTATTCCATCGACGAAGCTTTCGCTGATCTTTCCGGCGTGCCAGATGCGGAATCCATCGGGCGACGCATCCGCGCCGATGTGCTGCGCCTCACCGGCATACCCGTCGGCGTGGGTATCGCCAACACCAAGACCCTCGCCAAGCTCGCGAATCACTCGGCCAAGCGCTGGCAGAAGCAAACCGGCGGCGTGGTGGACCTGAGCGACCCGGGTCGGCGCGACAAGGTATTGCGCGTCACGGGCGTGAGCGATGTGTGGGGCGTTGGCCGGCGCATGACCGAACACCTCAACAGCATGGGCATCCGTAGCGCCTGGGACCTGGCCAACGCCGACGCCTGGACCCTGCGTCAACAGTTCAGCGTGGTGATCGAGAAAACCGCCCGCGAACTGCGCGGAATGCCCTGCCTCGAACTGGAAGACGTGACGCCGCTCAAGCAGGAAATCTGCTGCTCGCGGATGTTCGGCGACCGCCTGCGCGAACTCGCCCCCATCCGCGAAGCCGTCGCCACCTACGCCGCCCGCGCCAGCGAGAAGCTGCGCGCCCAGCAGTCCCTGTGCAAGCGCGTAAGGGTCAGCATCCGCACCGGCATGTTCAACCCGGACGAGCCCAGGTTCGCCAAAGGCATCGTCTGTGAACTGCCATACCCCACCGACGACACCCGCTACATCACCCGCGCCGCCATCGCCGGGCTGGAGCTGATCTATCGCGAAGGCTTCGCCTTCAGCAAAGCCGAAGTGCTGCTAATGGACCTCTGCCAGCGCGGCGAATACACCGACGACCTCTTCACCGAAACCCAACCCGCCGCCACGGAGCGCGTCATGGGCGTGCTCGATGCGGTTAACGCGAAGTGGGGGAGGAACACGCTCAGACCGGGGCGAATCCCTACAGCGCCGGATTGGGGGATGCGGCGGGAAATGATGAGCCAGAGTTTCACGACGCGGATGGATCAGTTGTGGAGGGTGGGGTGTCGGTAAATGGCAACAAAAAGCTTGGAACAGATCGATATGCTCAGACAGCTGCTAGAGCAAAGGTCAGCCCATCGGATTAAAACTACTCGCGGCTCCGCAATAACGGGTTCTCATCCGCTCGCTATGATCTTTGCGGTCACCGTCAAAGCGCGCACGCGATGTCCGGCACTGCTCATGGAAGTGCTGTTTGGCAGCTTGCGACATTCTCGATAGTCGATTGAGCCTCTGCGGTGATTTCCGCATACGCTCGTTCCGTCGATGTAGTTGTTTACTGCTATCCATTCCGCCAGATAGTTGGTGCCGCCGTTCCAGCTTTTGATCCACTTAGAAGTGCGTTCCCGATTTACCGTGCGCGCCCTGCGTTCGTTAGTGGTGGGCGTGGCTGCGGTAACCCGATGAAATGCCGGTGGTGTATAGGTGCTGGCTGGCTGCTTGGGCGTGTAGTTATCGTCAATGGAAGATGTTTGGCGTGGTTCGGAGGCGCGTGCGACGGGTTGTTTGAACCATTCGATTTGTTCTTGGCTCGTGTGCGGCTGCTGCGGCTGCTGCGGCGCTGCGGTCGGTTCTGTTCAGGCGCGCCGTAACTGGCAACAGGAGGCTGGCTAACCATCTGCATGGGTTGTGCTTGCTCTTTGTTAAACCACGGCACGCCGCCAATGTCGCCTCCCTGCTTTTGCCGATGGCAAGTAATAAGCTTCAAATCAGGGCCGTAGCATTCAGAGTCGTAAACGTTACGAACATTAAAAAATCAGTAACAGAATAAATAGAAGCCCGATGAAGCCAGGGGAGATACCAATAACTATTAGTGTCTTCGTGGCGCCCGAAAGTCAGAGCTTTCAGTAACCAAAGCCTGAGAGCCCTAAGCGCAACCTCAAAGATAATCTTAAGATCGTCTGTCTCGTACTTCCGCTGCCTTCCTTGCCCCCAGTAGGGACGGGACATCAAATAAGATTCATGACGTGGTGTCAGGGATCAAGCCACCGGACTTATCACGCCAAGCCCGCGGACGTTACGGTGATGCTGAGTACAACGGCTAGTGGATTAATCTTGTCGCTTAGTAGGTGCCTCGTATTGTTGCCAGATGCGCTGTAGTTCGCCCGAGCGTCGCAGTTGATCAAGTGCACTACCCCAAGCGGCTACCAGCTCGTCGTCGCAGTCACGGCTGAAGGCGATGTAAAGGGGGGCCCGAAATATCTCGATTGGAATTTGCCGCAACGCATCCGGTGCGATCCCCAGCTCAGCGCTGTGATAAGCGACGCCAGCATCGGTGTCGCCAATGATGATGCTGGCCCGTCCGGCCATTAGCATGCGGTATAGCTGCACGCTGTTGGATGCGCTTTTGTCGAGATTCTTAAAGCCCCACGATTGCAGCATCGTCGGGATCAAACCGGCACGGCGCGTAGCAATCCGCGGGGCGGTAAGCAACTGTTCCAGCGTGTAAATCGGGTTTTGAGTGCTGGCCAGCTGGTAGGGATGAATGGCAGTTTCCACGATTGGTCCGACCCATTTGTACATCGGCTCTCGCCCAGGCGTGCGAAACACTGCATACATGATGGTCTTGCCCTGAGTCTGTAACGCATGGGCAGCCCGCATGCTGGGTAGCACCATCATCTCGAAGTCATCCCCGGTCAACGCCATAATGCGCCGCACGATATGCGTGGCCAGGCCGGTCAACTGCCCGTCCTTCACGTAGTTATAGGGCGCCCAGTCTTCGGTCACGATTCGATACTGCGTGGCCTGGACTGAAGGACCGAGCAGCAGGAAAAGCAGCATCGCAGTTACTAACGGGTGCTTCACACTGGCAGCCTTTGCTTTCGGGTGAAAGGACGTCTCAAGGAATGAGGCAAGCATAGACGCTCCCAGAGCGACGCCTTATCGCGTGGACTATAACGCCGGGCTGGTCTGTTCGGCATTTCACGTCGAGCAACCAAACCATGACCGAGGTAGGGGATAGACGTTTAGACCATTGGGGTGGAGCTACCGCTTAACAAATGACGAGCCTTGATCCGGCCACTAAGATCTCTGAGATCTCTGTTGAAGCGTGCTTGCTATGTCTGATCAGACTTGGTTCGGTCGCGGCAAGTGAAACGCTAAACGAAAAAGCCCCGCAAATGCAGGGCTTTTCTGATTTGGAGCGGGCGAAGGGAATCGAACCCTCGTCATGAGCTTGGGAAGCTCAGGTAATGCCATTATACGACGCCCGCGTAGGCACCCTTTGTACCAGAAGGGTGGCGCTAGTAGAAGCGGGTGCGGCGTTTAGGTCGATGAATGTTTCAGATCTGTTCGATTTCAGTCGCGGTAAGGCTGCGGTATTGACCGGGAGCGAGGGTGGGATCGAGCAGCAGCGGACCCATGCGTTCGCGGTGCAGGGCGGTGACCTTGTTGTTAAAGTGGCCGAACATGCGTTTGACCTGATGGTAGCGGCCTTCATGCAGGGTCAGGCGAGCCTGGTGCGAGCCGAGCAGTTCGAGTTCGGCGGGTAAGGTGGTGAGGTTCTCGAAGCGGAAGTAGAGGCCCTCGGCGAAGCGCTCGATGCAGATAGGGTCGATCGGGCCTTCGGTTTCGACCAGATAGGTTTTGCCCAGCAGACTCTCTGGTTGTGTCAGGCGACGGGACCAGAGGCCGTCGTTGGTCATGATCAATAGCCCTGTGGTGTTGAAGTCCAGCCGCCCGGCGATGTGCAGTTCTTCCTTATCCGGTTCGTCCAGCAGATCCAGCACCGTGGGGTGTTGCGGGTCGGCGGTGGCGCTGACGCAGCCGACCGGCTTGTTCAGCATAAAGAAGCGGGCAGGTTTGCCCGCCTGCAGGACCTCGCCATCCAGCTCGATACGGTCGAAGACGCGAACGTCATGCATGCCGTCGCAGGTCGTCTTTCCATTGACCGCAGCGCGGCCCGACGCCAGCAGCAGGCGCGCCTGGCGATGGCTGCAATGGGGCAGGTTTGCAAGGAAGCGGTCTAGGCGCATTAGAGTTTGGCGGGAGGCTCGCCGCGGGCGCAGCGCGGGCAGATGCAGGCCTTGTTTAGCGCGTCATCAGGAATTCGTTCGCGGGCTTCCGGTGCGATCTCGGCGGTAAAACACCAGCACGGCTGTGTGGCGGTGGCCGGGTTACTGAGTGCGCATTGATTCGGCTCGCCGCAGATTGGGCATTTACTGGAATCGGGCGTATCGGTCATAACCGCCTCCGGGCAGTGGCAGTGCTTGATGCGGTGGAACTGGTTGTAAGCGTGAAAAAGAAGCCCGGCATTGCGCCGGGCTTCTCGTGCTGCGTGATTACTTCACGCGCTGACCGGGCTTGGCGCCGCTGTCGGGGCTGAGCAGGTAGATCTCTTCACCGCCAGGGCCAGCAGCCAACACCATGCCTTCGGACACGCCAAACTTCATCTTGCGCGCGGCAAGGTTGGCGACGTACAGGGTCAGGCGACCTTCCAGCTTGCTTGGATCCGGGTAGGCGCTCTTGATGCCGGAGAAGACGTTGCGCTTGGCATCGCCGATATCCAGCGTCAGGCGCAGCAGCTTGTCGGCGCCTTCGACGAACTCGCACTTTTCGATCAGTGCGATGCGAAGGTCCACAGCGGCAAAGGCATCGAAGGCGATCTCGGCGGCAATCGGCTCCTTGGTCAGCTCGCCGTTGCCAGTCTCGGGGGTTGCGCCGGGCGCGGCGGTTTCGGTGGAAGCGAGGTCTTCCTTGGATGATTCGATCATGGCTTCGATTTTCGCAGGCTCGATACGGGTCAATAGCGGGGTGAAGGCGTTTAGCTGGTGGTTGGAGAGCAGCGTTTGCAGGTCCGTCCAGCGCAGGGGCTCGACGTTGAGAAAGCGCTCGGCGTCGGCGGCGAGGTTGGGCAGCACCGGCTTGAGGAAGATCACCAGCTGGCGGAACAGGTTGACGCCAGTGGCGCAGATCGCCTGCACTTCATCCTGCATGCCGTCCTGCTTGTTCAGTGCCCAGGGTGCCTTGTCGGCGATCCAGGCATTGGCGCGGTCAGCCAACGCCATGATTTCGCGCATGGCGCGGGCGAAGTCACGGTTCTCGTAAGCATCGGCAATGGACGGTGCGGCGCTCTGGAAGGCGTCGGTCAATTCCGGTGCGGCATTGCGGTCGACCATCACACCGCCGTTGCCCTTGTGAATAAAGCCGGCACAACGGCTGGCGATGTTTACGACCTTCCCCACCAGGTCGGAGTTGACCTTCTGCACGAAGTCTTCGAGGTTCAGATCCAGGTCATCGACGCCACGGCCCAGCTTGGCCGCGTAGTAGTAGCGCAGGTACTCGGGATTCAGGTGATCGAGATAGGTGCGCGCTTTGATAAAGGTGCCCCGCGATTTGGACATCTTCTGCGCGTTCACCGTGAGGTAACCATGCACCGCGACGGCGGTGGGCTTGCGGAAACCGGCACCTTCGAGCATGGCGGGCCAGAACAGGGTGTGGAAGTTGATGATGTCCTTGCCGATGAAGTGGTACAGCTCGGCGCTGGAATCCTTGTTCCAGAAAGCATCGAAGTTCAGCTCAGGGCGACGTGCACAGAGGTGCTTGAAGCTCGCCATGTAGCCGATGGGCGCATCCAGCCAGACGTAGAAGTACTTGCCTGGCTCATCCGGAATCTCGAAACCGAAGTAGGGCGCATCGCGGGAGATGTCCCACTCGTGTAGCCCGCCGTCGAGCCACTCGGCGATCTTGTTGGCGACCGAATCCTGCAGGCTGCCGCTGCGGGTCCATTCCTTAAGCATCGCCTCGAAATCGGGCAGCTTGAAGAAGAAGTGCTTGGAGTCGCGCAGCACTGGGGTTGCGCCTGAGATGGCCGAGCGCGGGTTCTTCAGTTCGGTGGGTTCGTAAGTGGCGCCGCACTTTTCGCAGTTGTCGCCGTACTGGTCTTCGGCAGCACACTTCGGGCAGGTGCCCTTGATGAAGCGGTCGGCGAGGAACATGCCCTTTTCAGGATCGAAATACTGGGTGACCGAGCGCGTGGCGATGTGGCCGACGTCGCGCAGCCTGGTGTAGATCAGGCTCGACAGCTCGCGGTTTTCTTCCGAGTGGGTCGAATGAAAGTTGTCGAAGTCGACCAGGAAGTCGGCGAAGTCGGCACTGTGTTCGGCCTGCACGTTGGCGATCAGTTGCTCGGGCGTGATGCCTTCCTTTTCGGCGCGCAGCATGATGGCCGACCCATGCGCGTCGTCCGCACAGACGTATATGCACTGGTTGCCGCGAAGCTTCTGGAACCGCACCCACATGTCCGTCTGGATGTACTCGAGCATGTGGCCAAGGTGAATCGAACCGTTGGCGTAGGGCAGGGCACTGGTGACGAGGATTTGGCGAGCTTCGGACATGGGAAAGTCTGCAGTCGAGGTTGCGAAGTGAGTCGGCCACTATAAAGGTCACGCAGTTTTTTTTCATCCGCACTGGTGCGGACGGCACGGGTCGAATAGCGAGTGCCGCGCCACATTGACGCGCTTGATGAGCCCTTGTGGCGGCACGGGGTAAGATGCCCGTCTGTTTTAGTAGGTTTTCTTGGGAGTAGTCATGACCGTCACACGCGAAGCTGTCGAAGCCGTACTGCGCCAGTACACCGACCCTAACCTGAACCAGGACCCGGTGGCTGCTGGTTGCGTGCGTTCCATTGATGTAGTGGGTGATCACGTTAGCGTGCAGATCGAATTGGGTTATGCGGCTGGGCTGTTTCGCAGCGGTTGGGCGCAGATGCTGGCGATGGCCATTGAGCAGCTCGACGGCGTGACCCGCGCGGATGTGCAGGTCGACTGTGTGATCCGCTCACACAAGGCGCAGGACCAGGTTGAGGCACTGGCCAACGTCAAAAACATCATTGCCGTAGCGTCCGGCAAGGGCGGCGTCGGTAAATCGACCACGGCTGCCAACCTGGCGCTGGCGCTTGCGCGCGAAGGGGCGCGGGTGGGCGTGTTGGATGCGGATATCTACGGGCCTAGCCAGGGCATCATGTTTGGCATTCCCGAAGGGACGCGACCGGAAATCCGCGACAATAAGGCGTTCATCCCGTTGGAAGCGCATGGCGTTCAGGTCATGTCGA
>TARA_R110002095_G_scaffold65306_1_pt1 | contig 11827 bp, 15 predicted proteins | sample TARA_R110002095 | Tara Oceans TARA_R110002095 (sample SAMEA4397255) | marine metagenome | biome: Polar Biome; feature: [SRF] surface water layer (ENVO:00010504); material: water (ENVO:00002006), including particulate matter (ENVO:01000060) such as... | depth 5 m | reverse complement strand
GATATATCTTCATCTGAATCTACAATAGCTTCTTTAGCAACTTTAATTAATTCTTCAACTGCTATTTGCCCAGCTTGGATTATACTCCTTTTCGTTTCCTTGATATTCATATTTAATTGAAATGTGATTGCTTAAAACTCTGTATAACCTCTCTCCATCAATTACAAACTCGTATTCACTGTTAGGTATAAATCCAACTAAATCGTTTTTCTTTATACCAGCTTCTTTCAATGTTGTGTCAACTTGCTTTATTACACCAATTAACTCTCTTTCATTTTCAACTGAATATTCATCTATTGATTCTATAGGTTTGACAAAGCAATAACCATCAACCGCAAACCAAGTATTGTTTCTTTTATAGGAGAAGATCTGATCTTGTTTCACACAATATGTGTTTTCATCAATGTAACTTCTACTATTCTTTTCCTCACCTTTTACGTTCAACCACCTTCTAAATATATTGTGATGAACTATTACTTCATCTCCAACCTGTATCTTAGTTTGAGTAGCTATGGGTGTTGATTTTACAATAGCGTTTCTGCTAACGAATTGATGGTTATATATCTCTGTATTAAGTATGAGATCCTTGTCCCCTACTTTTGTTGTATTGTTGTAACGAGATGACTTAGGTGAGATTATAAAGTCGTATATACTACGCATCAAAATTCTAAATTATACTCAACTGAAATAGCCATGTTTTTATTGAAGTTTTTCCAAATAATAACATCGTTATTCTTTTTAATGAAAATGTCATACCCCTCGTTCTCTTCGATTATATCACAAATCCGATGCCCTCCGTAGACCTCTTGACCTACGGAGTAATGCATGGATTCATTCTTGTAATCTTTACCAATACTGATCTTACGAATCAGCTTTGACATTATCTTCTTCTTCTACTTCTGTAATAGTACCGTCTGTAATATTAACATTTACTTTACCGTACTCTTTTTCTAACTTATCTTGACACTCTTTTAGAGATCCTTGAACCTCTGCAATTTGATGAAGCAATGCATGCTTTTGTGTCTCTAATTGACCAATCGAAAGCTGACCCCTGTTTATTTGATTAACAAATCCTTGGATCTCTTCTAACTCTTTGTCTGTTATTTTTTCTACTTTTTTACTCATTGTTTTGTTTTAATTAAATTAAATTTTACTTATGTTATTACTATTACATATATAGTTTATTTTTTAATTTTACCATCAACATTCAGAAGAACTTCTAGTATTTCCACTAGAATCCACACCCCAAGCGTTAGATCCATTCCAATAATGTACTGCACCTCCGACTGCATACCAACCTTGAGCAGCCGCACTACTACCACTTGAATTTGTAGCTAGTATAGGGCTACCCTTTATACCATTTCCTGTGCCAGATATAAGATAATAAGTATTACTATTACCACAATTACAAGCAGTATTGGGGTTGTATGTGTCATAGCAAAGAGTAGTTGATTCTAAAAGCGGATATCCTCTATACTGCAAAGCATTAGTCACATTACTCAAACTACCACTTAAATTGCCAGAATAACTAGTGTTAAACAAAGAAACATTAGATGCAGCTATTAATTGTGAGAATTGAGTATCTCCATTAACAGATCCACCTGCTTGTGCTATAGCACCTTGTATTGTTGAGGTATCACTAGATCCAAACATACTAAAATTACCACTTGTAGGTACCCCCATGTTATTTAAGTTTTTCTTCTATTGATATTAATCTTTTTTCTAATTCAAGTATTGCCTTGTGCATGTGAGCAACAACGCCCCTATCACTCATACTTAACATACCATCACTGTTTTCGTAAACAGTGTGAGGTAAAACTTTTTGAACTTCTTGAGCTATAAAGCCTGATTCTTTTTCACCACGTTTAATATAGTTATAAGAGGTAAATTGTTTTATAACTTCAAGACCTTCTTTTATAGGTTCTATTTCAGATTTTAATCTTCTATCTGAAGCTACTACAAAGTTAGGTGCAGTTACATTCCCATCTGCATAAATTTTTCCATTAATACTAGCTCCGCCTTCACATCTTAAAGCACCTGTGTCTCCACTATCATTAGTTGAATCTGTGGTGTTTGTTATGTCAAGAATACCACTCATGGTTAAGTTATCAACACCTGCTAAATTACCACTTATATCAGCATTACCATTTATATCTAAACTAGTACCTTCAATTTCAGCACCTTGTATTTTACCAGATGCTGTAAAGGCATTAACACCTGTTAAATTACCATTTATATCAGCGTTACCACTTATGTCTAAAGTAGCTCCATCAAGCTCCCCTGTTACAGTTAAATTACCTGCTGCAGTAACAGAAAAAACTTCAGTAAGGGTCATTGAGCCTCCAGCACTTCCGTTAGACGTATGCACTGATAGGGTTAATTCTTGATCTCTTAACTTTAACACTTCTGATGGTGCTGATATTTTTTTAACAAAACTTCCATTTCCACTCACTAACTTATAGTAAGCATTACCCATTATATATATACCTGCATCATGAGTACTTATTGTAGCCCCTGATTTAAAATCAATATTACCACCATGAAGGTAGTGAGCATAATCTGCTGTTTCACCTAAAGTTAATGTAAATTGATTGTCATTTGTTGATGAAATAGTGGAGTTAGTTTTTTTAAATTGAAAATTAGAAGTATCATCAAATAGTTGATTTGAATCATTATGCAATACTATTGGAAAAGTTCCACTAGTGTAAGCAGTTACTGTTACTTTAGGTGCTGTACAACCAGATGATAAATGTTCAGTATCTATGGAAGCGTCTACGTAATTACTTGAATTTACACTATTAGATGCTAAATGTTCATTATCTATAGATCCTGCTGCATAATGCTCAGAGTTAATAGCATTATCAGCTATGTGTTCGTTGTCTATAGATCCTGCTGCATAATGATTAGAGTCTATTGTATCATCAGCTATTTTAGCTCCAGTAACCTGATCATCACCTATGTGAGATGTGTCTATAGAACCATCAACTAACTCAGAACTATCAACAGTATTAGCAGCTAAACTTGTTGATAAAGCTACATTACCTGACCCATCAAAACTAACAGCAGAAGCTGTAACATCTCCTGTTAAAGAAAAGTTTCTAGCTGTAGTCAAAGTTGCAGCACTACCGGTTGTGCTTTGATTTAGTATACCTACTGTAATTACACCAGTATTAGCCATTGTGGCATCACCAGACATTACATTGTCAATCCACTCACTTCCGTTATATAACAGCATTGAGTGGTTAGCTGCTGACGTAAGTATTACATCATTTAATTCACCAAGAGTGTCAGCTGAATCTACCTGCGCATCAACATAAGTTTTTATAGCTTTTTGAGTTGCTAATTTTAGATCACTAGTACCTAAGCTAGTATTATCATCAATATCTGTTACGTTGTGACCCCCAACACTTAACCCAGATCCAAGAACTAAATTACCAGATATGTTAGCTGCTCCATCAAAATTTAAGGAAGGTGAAACAATTTGTACTTCAGTGTCTGAAACTAAATCTAAATGCCCATCAGCAAGTGAAGCAATATATACCGCACTATCATTAAACTCTAACTTTGTTTTTGAGCTTATCCTTAAAGATCCATCAAGTCTATCTCCGTTTCCATCTACTCCTCCATCAATATGCGTTATTTGACTCCTATTACCTGTACCTTGTATAAATTCTATTACACCTCCATTAGACAAAAATAAATCATTATAAGCAACTGTTGAAGAACCTATATCACCAGCAGCATTAGTTTTTGGTGTTAACTTATTAACTGTTAATAGCCCTGTAGATGGATTATATTCAAAAGCATTAGTGTCATCTAAAAGATTATTGCTTTCATCATGAAAAACAATTGGAAAATCTGTATTTGCAGTACTATCAGCTACCGTTACTCCTGATGATGGATCAGTGAAAGAAAGTACTCCAGAACCATTAGTTTTTAATACTTGATTGTTATTACCTCTTGCTGTAGGAAATGTTATTATTTGATCTCCTGCATTTATCTTAAATTCACCTGTTACATTTAAATTATCATTTACTGTTGTCTCAGATGTAGTATGCCCAATAGATATAGCTACTCCACTATCATCAGCACCAATCGTTATTGCAGACCCATCTATAGTCACAGCACCAGCAGCATCAATATCAAAAGTTGAAGCTGACAACATAGATGTTAGTCCGTCTGATGCAATGTTTAAAATACCTGCGTCTATATCTACTATAGATCCTACATCAGAGTTTGCATCTAAATGAAAAGAAGTGCCAGCTACATGCTCTGTTTTTATAGTTATATCACTAGCATTTCCAGCTGCTAAAATATTTATAGCACCAGAACTATCTAAATCAATAGCAACAGCATCAATATCTAAGTTACCAGATCCATCATAAGCTATTTGTTCAGTATCATCTCCAAATGTTGCACTATTGTTCCCTTGAGCAACAAAAGAGGTTGCAGCAAGCATTGATACGTTTGCTGCTGCTACAATATCAACACCACCACCAGTAGCATTTATATCTATTGCATTTGTACCTGTACCTGCAGAATCTAATGATAAAACTTGAGTACCACCACCAATTGCTTTTAATGCAAGATCTTGACCGCTACCGTCTACAGTTAAATTAGAATCCAGTGTCCCGTCTATAGAAACCCCAGTACCATCAACAACAACAGTACTTGCAGCGTCTAGTGCAAACGTAGTTGAATCTATTGTAACTGGTTTGTCTGCATTGGTTCCAATGCTTATTGAGGTAGCGGAATCTATAGCTAAAGCTCCAGAAGCATCTATATCAATACCACCTGCCGTAGCGTTTATATCTACAGCAGAAGTAGATGTGCCTGCTGAGTTTATTACCACTTGTTGTGTTCCTCCTCCAGTGGCTTCTAAAGTTAAACTTTCACCACTACCCGTTACGGTAAGATTCGATGCAGTATTACCATCTATTGAAATACTAGTACCATCTATTGTTACGGCATCTGAAGCATCAATATCTAACGTTGTTGAGTCTATATCTATAGGCTTATCTGCACTTGTACCAATACCTATAGAAGTAGCTGAGTCTATAGTTAAAGCTGCCGATGCATCAACATCCAGACTGCCTGTAACTGTTATATTAGAATTACCTCCAGCATCTATTGTTACAGCACCACTAGCATTGACATCTACTAAAGCAGTGTTTATTTCTACTTCAGTTGTTGCGTTTAGCTCAAGTTCACCATCAGACACTAAATCTAAAACAGAATCTGCTGACTGATGAATGTAAGTTGCATCATCACCAAATTGAAGTTTATCTGACCCACTAAGGGTTAAAGCATTTGAAGAATGTGTTAGGGTTAAATTACCATTATTGAAATTAATGATTGCGCCAGAAGCTAAGAATAAGTCTGACCACATAAGGGATGTGGTACCTAAAGCAGTACCATCATTTGATCCGGGGGTTAATGCATTTTCTGCAAGTATAAGATCTAAAACTCCATTTACGGTGAGTCTTATCTCGTTATCTGTAGTAAAACATATTTTATTATCACTATCTCTACCAATACAAAGACCAGCGTTTAATATACTTGTTATGTGTGTTTGTGTTGAATTAACGTCAAGTATGTGATTTACAGTAGCTCCAGAAGTTGCTCCTGAAGATGTGATCCCATTTCTTGCTGTAAGAGTTGCTACGTAATTACCTGAGTTAGATCCAAGAGTACCAACGGAAGATACTGAAACAACACCGCTTGAGTCCACACTAACATCTCCAGATAAACTACTAAAGAAAAATTCAGCTAGATCAATTACTCTGAAGTTTTTAGTAAAGGTAGTACTTGAGTCAGTACCGATTACCTTATCAGTTCCTGATACCGTAGCATCATCATCATAGTTAGATATCCTAGCCATCTGTATTTATTTAGCGCTTGTTCCGTAGTAGTAAGCAAAGATATTACTTATAACAACACCTTCAACCATACCCATTAAATGTACAAATAAATCATTTTCTAAAACTGATGGTACATAAACAACAGCATATATTATAAAAGCAAATGACATCAAACCAACTATGCCGGTCAATGTCATCATAAAATCTTTCTTACCAGTTTTAGCTACTTCTATCTCTCTGTTTCTAGCAGAGTCTCTATCAGCTACTTCTAGTTTGTACAACTCAGCAGATTGCTCGTGTAACATCTTTTTATCCTCTGGGGATATATCTGGGTCATCAGATATCATTTTACTGACCATACCTAATACACCAGCATCGGGTAATAAATCACCAGCAAAGTCTAATACTTTTGGGGCTAGGCTTTTTAATAAACCACCTAACTTAGTGTCTTTAAACTTTTTTTTCTCGTTATTACTCATCTATCTTTTTCTTTTACCGTTTCTCCGTTTCTTTCTAGTACTAGAATATGCTTCATCTTCCCAAGGTAGATTTTCAGCACCTTCTTTCATTTTACTCCTTGAATACTTTTTGTTCTTCCAGTAAACAAAACCATCATCATAATCTAGATCACCCCTTTTCATTTGGTCAATGTGAACTTTCTCATGAGCTATGGCTTCCTTACCTTTATCACTGTTTTTATCTATAGATTTATCTAGGTATATAGTACCGTCCTTATTAGCTTCTGCTAATATGTTATTGTCTAAATCTTTTTTTAAAATAGGTGTACCTGAGTTGTGAAACCCTGATACACCTTTTAATTTAAATCCCATTTTTATTTGTAATAACCTTTTTTATAATTTTTTGCAGGACTCTTTACCATTTTTCCGGGACTTTTCTTTTTATTTTTTTCTTTTTTAGTTCCGAAAGTAACACCAGTTAACCCTTGACCTGCACCTTTTAAACTTGGGGCACCACCACCACTAGCAACTTTAAATTTAGAAGCTACTGGTTTTTTTTCTTCTGATTTTACTTCTGCTTTTTTTGCTTTTGGAAGATTGACTTTTTTGTCTATTCTTTTTCCGCCTTTCTTGCCTTTAATAACAGTTTTTCTAACAGTACCATCTTTGTTGTATTTCTTTTTAGTGACAATTCTATCACCAGAACCCGAAGCACCTTTAGATACATTTCTAGTTTTCACTAACTTATCATTAACAGATGTTGATGTTGTTACATCCTTACCTCCATCTTTAAATTTAGAGCCTTCTCTTTTAGATTTTATGTTTGTACCAGAACCAGTGGTGTACCCACTTCTTCCTAGTAAATTATTAGATACTCCTTTTTTTACTTTTCTTTCAGCTTTTGCTCCTCCTGATCCACCAACCTTAACGGTAGAAAATCCTTCTCTTCCTCCTATTTTATCACCCATAACTGGTCTTATTCCAGAAGCAGTTGGTCCTACTTTTAATGGTTCTGTAGTAGTTACTTTTAGAGTATCTACTTTTTTGTTTTTTTCTTTTTGTTTAGCATTATATTCTTTAGCTGCTTTTGTAAAAGCTGCCTCTGAATTTCCGTATTTTTCTTTAACAGATGCAGAAGCATTTTTATACGCTTGTGAATAAGTTAACTTCCCACCTTTAGTTCTACCTACATTGGGATCAAATTTATTTTGATTTGAATCTCCACCAGTTTTACCTGAAGCTTCACCTTCTTTTACACTTTTTTCCTGTTGTTCTTTTATTTTTCTAGCTTGATATTCTTTTTCGCTTAACCCAGAACCCTCCGAATCTAGTGGCTTACGAATAACTGAATTACTAAGAGATCTCATTATAGCACCAACCTCCCCAACTTTAGCAGGACTAGATTTTTTCATCTTACCCGGTGAAGCCTTGATCTCTGCTTTTAATGCTGGGGGTAGATTACCTTGTTTACCTACAAGGGCTTTTGCTAGTGGGGATTTCCCCATCATTTTAAATGGCATAATTATTTTTTGTTTAAGTTTGTTATCTATCTTTATCTTTTATCATATCATCTATGGCTTTTGTCATCACCTTATCTGTATATGATTTGTTTTTGTGAAAAATGTTTCTTTCTGTAAATGGTGGATCTTCCTCACCTAGTAAGATTCTATATATCCTACTAATTATTTGACTGCATTTAAACGATGTTTTGAATATACTATATTTTATAGTAGTTCTATTACGATGTCTCCAGACCTCTATCCACCCCTCTCTCTTCAACCTCTCCCACCTGTGCTTATCCCAAGAGTATGTATACACTCCTTCAATAAACTCATTCCTAGTAAATCTGCCCTTGCAATCTAAGTATATTAATAATTCTAAATCAGCATCTGTTAAACCATAAGTTTTACAGACCCACTTACGTGTGAGCCTGTAATACTTAAGGATATTAAGATCACGAAGATCTTGTGCTGTTAGTCTCAACTATTAAATAGCGTTTCTAGTAATAGTACAAGACAAGATATTTGCATGAGCAAACACACCGGCAACATCATCACACAAAACAAGAACTCCATCGTTATGAGGTCCTCCATTAAATTGTTGAACTAAAGAAGTGAACACTGCTTTTTCAGTGTCAGCGGTAACTGTAAGCGTAATTAAATCTGCATCAGCATCTGCTCCTGTTGGATCGTGAATACCCGGCTCACAATATGCGATTATAGTTGCATCTGCAGCAATACTTAATTGTCTTAGTTTACTTAACGGTACGCAAATAGCGTCATCTGCGGCACTAACCGCTATAATATATTTTTCCATAATTATTATTTGTTTTAAGTTTTAAAATTAATTTAACGTTTGTGGGTTCTGGATTAAGGTTTAAGGTTTCTGGATTATCCTATATTAATAGAATGTCTTTAGGCTACTACTGTAATATCAGTGCAACCTGTAATGTTTGAGTTTAAATATATTGAGTTTTGTTCATCTGCTACAGTGATAAAACCACCATCCCTAGATCCTGAATTTACTTCAGCAACAATAGCATCCATAACTTCTTTGTGCTTATTACTTACTATTGTAATAGATACAGACTCATGGTCATCCTCAACAAAAGAACTTGTGTTTCTAGGTTTAAAATATATTTTTAGTGATGTTGATGATGCAGGCTCCATTCCTGCTATAGCATTTACAGGATATAGTATGGAATCACCTGCTCCATCAGGAATTCCTGCGGAATCACTTGCAAAATATAAATACTTTCCTTCCATTTGTTTCTATTCTACCAAGACAACGTCTTGAGTTTTTATAATTTTATAGAGGGTGCCATCAAACGTGATATTATGACCAGCGTGTTTGTCATAATGTACTACGTCTTTGTCGGTTACACCCTCAACCTTGTTACCGCAGCTAACAACGTTAGCCCTTACATACCGGTTGTCTAGGTCTGTCTTTTCTGTGAAAATAAGTCCAGCAATCTTTTTCTGTTCTTCCTTGATATCACTTACTATCAAGTAATAATTAATTGCTTTCATTAGTCCTCATATTAGATATTACACAATCTGCAGAGATGATGGTAGATACCACACTCACTGCATTCTTTAATGCCGTCTTAGTAACTAGTACAGGATCTATTATACCATGCTTAATCATATTAACATGTTTTCCTGAAACTACATCGAAACCCCAATCTTCCTTTAACGGTTCAACTGAATCTTCAATACTAGCATTTTGTAATATAGTATGATAAGGTGCGACTATTGCACGTAATAAAATACTTTCACATTCGTTTTTAGGTTTAATCTTTTGTGATGCGTTTAATAACGATATACCACCACCAGAAATTATACCCTCTTTAAGAGCCGCCTTTACAGCGTATATAGCGTCTTCAACTCTATCCTTCTTCTCCTTTAATTCAACCTTTGAATCTGCACCCACTCTTACGATACCGACAGAACCAGATAGTATGCTAAGTCTATCTTGTAGCTTTCTCTTTAAGAAAGCATCCTTTTCTTTACTTATCTTCTTCTCTACTTCAATCACCCTATCCTCAAAACTAGCCTCCATAGGCTTAACCTTCAGGACAGTGTTTTTAGCGTCTGTAACAGACCTTAATGCCTCACCTAAGTGATCAGGTCTTATCAGATCTAGGTCATCCCCTAGCTCCTCGTTTACTACGGTAGCCCCTGTCAGGAAGGCTAGGTCATCAACAGTATCATTCGCATAGGGTCCGAAACCGGGGGTGTCGATTATATTAACATCGATGTTACCTTTTACCTTATTCATCATAAGTGCTGTTTGCACTTGCTGTGATACTGGAGCTACAATCAACAAACTTCTTTTGTTCTTAATCACAAACTCAAGTATTGATTGTATTTTTCTTATGTTGGGTATTTCAGATGAAACTATTAATACCAACGGATTCTCTAGTGTCGATGTCTCTCTTTCTTTATCTGTAACAAAATACGGGGATTTTAATCCACAATCAATTTGCACACCTTCAACAGTCTCAACGTAGGTGGTATTGTCCTCAGACTCCTCCATAAGAACAACTCCGTTCTTACCTACTGCACCATAAGCTTCAGCTATAGTATTACCTAGTTCTTCATCATTATTACATGAAATACTAGCAACATTGTTTAACATTTTATCTTTAACCTCAATACTCTTTTTACTGAGGTAATTGTTAATCTTTTCAAGAGATGAATTGATACCGGATTTAATTTCTCTTATAGAGAAATCTGTACTCATCTTGTTCACTTCTCTTAATAGTGATTCGGCAAGGACAATAGCTGTAGTAGTACCGTCACCTGCCTCCCTCACTGTATTTCTAGAAGCCTCTTTTATAAGTGTGGCTCCTATGTTTTCCACTGGATCAAACAAGACAACCGATTCTGCTACGGTTACTCCGTCTTTTGTGATCACTGGATTCCCTCTGGCATCTTCGTATATTACGCATTTGCCCGATGCACCTAGTGTGGATTTTACAGCCTTAGCTAATTTATCCACTCCGGTTGATATTCTATTTTTAGCTGAGTCACCAAAGTTTAAGTCCTTGACAATCTCGCTAGGTTGATTATATTCCATTAAATTAAATTAAATTGATTGTTACTTATTAAAATGTTTTTACAACCTTGGGACCTTTTGTAGCCTCAATCTTTTTGTTGTAATGTTCGATACTCCCATCAATTGCAGCCTCTGCCCCAACTAATGTCTCTCTTCTAGTAACGTCATACCAAACATCTTCATTGTCGATGTCTCGGTGCTCGGTTTGATAAAATCCATTGGGTAATTGTGTGATCCTCCAGTTGCTTTTGTTGGCAACATGCTTGAGCTTCTCAACTACTTCTGGGTTTAACTGTGTTTGGTTGTTCATTGTGTTTGAACGGTAATAAAAATAAGTCATGGTTTATATATTTACATGGTTAAGCCGCAATATAGCGGTTCTCTTTAAGGTTTATATACCTTTATTTTCTTTTTTAGTTCCTAGTCCGTCATTACCCCTGTTTTTAGTGGGTGTCTCCCATCTTTGGTCTTTATGATCCCAATCCATACCCTTCTTACTAGGATCCGCACGGTGTCTACGCTGATTCTCAGCTTTCTTCATCCTCCTTGCAGGTGTTTTGGCGGTGGCTAGATCCCTAGCAGCCTTATCCCTACGAGCTTGTGCTGATAACTTTTGTTTCATGCTAATATTATTACATGTAAAACAATTTTATTAAAATATAGTGTTTTGAAAACTGTGACATTAGCCTGTTACTCTTATTATATAAGGACCTATTGTCACACTTTTTTTTATGAGGTATAGAGGGATTTTGGGTTACAATTACTGTGCCAACTTTCTTTACAAAAACAAAAACCCTTTTTTTTTTACCCAGTCCCCCCATGTTTTCCTTTACCTTTTTCATATTTTTAGGGGAATTTCCAAGCAATTTCCGTAATATTTTCACCTTTTTATGCAAATTTTCCAAAGAAACTACCTTTTTTTTACAGCCCGAAGGGCGTGTATAGCAT
>TARA_R110002095_G_scaffold164647_1_pt1 | contig 11831 bp, 9 predicted proteins | sample TARA_R110002095 | Tara Oceans TARA_R110002095 (sample SAMEA4397255) | marine metagenome | biome: Polar Biome; feature: [SRF] surface water layer (ENVO:00010504); material: water (ENVO:00002006), including particulate matter (ENVO:01000060) such as... | depth 5 m | reverse complement strand
CTCGCGCCGGCCGCGCCAGCCGATGGCCTCATCACGGTACTGCTGGACGCATACCATGGTGATGGGGGCCCCGGATGCGACGGCGGCGTGAAAGGCACCTTTCTTGAATTTCTGGAGTCCGCGGCCCCGGCTACGGGTTCCTTCCGGGAACACCCAGAGGCTTTTCCGGTCTCTGGCAATGGCGCTGGCGGTGGCCTGCATGACGGCAACGGCTTTGTGGGCGCGGCCCCGGTTAAGGATAACGTTGCCGCCGAGCCAGAACACCTGGCCAAAGAAAGGCACCCAGACCAGTGCGGATTTGCCAACAGTCACCGTGCGCGGTGGCAGCAGGTCACCTATCACGAACAGATCGTCATTGTGCTGGTGGTTGGCGATGACTACGGTGGGCCGGTCTGTCGGTATGTTCTCGCGTCCTTCAAGGGGCCTTTCCATGCCAAGAAGCACCCTGCCCACCCGGGCTACAGCCCAGCCCAGCAAACGGTTGTTATCCGGGTTGAATGGTCGGGCAACATACAGCACCATCGCAAACAGACAGATTAGCGGCACGCTTAACCACGCCAGGAGTTTTCTGATAACGCCCATGTAACGCAACTCTGCAACCAAATTATGGCGCACAAGTGTACGCCAACCTTATATCCCGGCAACAGTGTCAATTTGTTCCCGGGGGGCTGTGATCCCGTCGGCTCGCGCCCGCACCACGTACCTGAGGGGGCCGCCAGCATCGACACTGTTGAACGGATAGCAGGTCACCAGCAACAGGGTGCCAGCTGGTAACTGCTGGGCGTCGATCCGCTCTGATCGGCTGTCCACCACACGCGCGTTTTCGACACGGTAGCTTCGCCACCGGCCATTGCGGCCCTGAAGCCGGATTTCGTTGCCGGCCTCCAGCGCGTTGAGGCCACGAAAATGGGTGTCCCGGTGCCCGGCAATAATCACCGCCCCGTTGCCATCGTCGCCGCCGGCCAACCGGCCGGGCCCGAACGCCAGGCTCTCGCCGTGGGTATCGGCCAGAACGATCATTGAATCGTTCAGCGCCGGTATGGCCAGGCGGGCAACCGGCCAGGTGTCCGCCCAGGGCCAGGGCCGTGATTCCACCTGCCGGGCCTGGCTCTCTGCCCAGGCAACCTCAAGCATTTCCTGGGCGAGGACCGCCTTGAGCGGAATCCACAACCCGAAGACCAACAAGGTAGCAGAGCTGGTCAACAGCAACAGCAGCAGTCTGGTCACGGAAGCGCCCTCCTCTGCAGCAGCACAATCGCCACCGAGAACATCAGTCCGACGAGTCCAAGGGCGATCAGCAAGGGCGCGGCGGTTGCGGTTTGCGGATACCGGAGCATTCCGACCTCGCTCCCCGCCGGCAACAAGGTGGGCAGGTTGTCCGGGGCCAATGGCGTTTCCGGCATTCGAACCGGCGTTGTTTCAACCGCCACAAAGCTGGTGTAGGCCGACATCAATCCATGAGCGACCGCCAGCTCCGTAATAGCCGCCTTGTCAGGCTCCTGGCCGGATACCCTGGCCTCATCCTGCATGCCGTCGATTTTCTCTCTGGCCCAATGGCGATAAAGCCCGGTTCCCGACGCTGCCTGCTGCAGATCCAGGGTTTTCCGCCAGGCCTCGCCACCCGGCAGACGACCCGACACCCTGAGTTCCCCCATGGCCGAAACGCCGCGCGCCACGTAAATCAGCGGTTCGCCCTGAAACAGATCGCCGGCGCGTCGGGGAAAACTCTCAATACCCGCCTCCTGGCCAGGCCACTGCACCTGGATATCCGTCAGAACCGGTGATTCCATGGCCGAGAACAGCGCTTGCAGAGGCCCGCTCACATCCGACGCCGAGTGAATCGCAGTATAGGTACCCCGGCCCCAGCGAGCGGCTTCACGCATGAAATGCCGGTTCGGGGCCGAACCGATGCCCACCGTAAACAACCGCTGGTCACCCAGCTGCTGACGGATCTGACGAAACAGGCCGGCTTCATCGCCCACCGCACCATCGGTGATAAAAATCACCTGGCGTACCCGTGGTGACTCCTCTTCCCCGCCTTCGCGATCCTGCAAAGCCAGAGACAGTGCCGGTGCCATTTCGGTGCCACCCTCGGCCCTCAGGCGATCCACATACTGGCGGGCACGGGCAAGGTTATTGCCGCTGGCAATCTCCGGCTGCATGAACAGGGCATGGGCCTGGCTGTTAAACCGGATCACGTTGAACCTGTCCCGGGGTGTCAGGGTCTGCAGACCCGCCTGCAAGGCACTGCGGGCCTGGCGGATGGACTCCCCAGCCATGGACCCGGACGTGTCGATCACAAACACCAGCTCCCTTGGCAGAACGCGTTTGCCGATTTGACCGGGCACCAGCATAGCCAGCAGATAATCCTCTCCCTGCCATGACTGATAAAATACCGCCGCAGAAGGCTCCCGGCCCGCCAGCGGCCGCCAGCGCACCACAAAATCCCGGTCCATCAGAATACTGCCCTCAGCGGGCCGTACCGTGACCGTCTGGCCATCCTGGCTGGTTACCAACTGGTGAGACGGACTGGAAACCTCCTCCAGCGGCAGCCCGGCATCAATCAGCAACTCAATCGAGGCCCGGTGACTGCCCTCTGCCACATCGGCCGGCTTAACGGTAAAGGGGCTGATGGCATCGGCATCCGCCACCTCGATAGTGGGTAAAGCCCAGCCACTCTGCCACTGATCCGTTGAAGGCCGGATGGGTGTTCCGGGCATATAACGCGGCGTCAGCGTGGTCGGAAGACTCAACTCAAACACCCCGGCCTGATACCCCACCGGCTGCTGATACTTCAGCTCCACCGACACCGTTTCCTTCGGCGGAATATTAGCCACCCGGGCGGTGAACAGATTCGGGCGCTGCTGCTCAACATTCGCCGCATGCTGCCCGGCCTGCCTGGCTTTCTCATAGGTCCTCCGAGCGGTCTCCTTCGGCTGTACCTTGCCCTCAATGGTCCGTTCCCCCACCTTCATGGTCAGACCATACACACTGGCCTTGCCCGGCAACGGGAACACAAACACTCCCTCCCGCCACTGGTCACTGGTATTCCGGAAGCTCCGCAACAGCCGACTATCGGCAATCAACCCGCCGACCCGGATATCAAACTCACTGCCCAGCACCAGCGCGGGTTCCTGCCACTGGCCCCGGTCATCGACAAAGTGCAGCTGGCCAACATCGTCTGTTTCACTCGCTTCGGCATAAAGAGGATGAACGAATAGCATCAGCAATACAGCGAGCCAGAGGCTGACACCCTCCAAAGTTCGGTTTGAAGGACGATGCCGGAATTTGCTCAGAAACGAGGGCGGAGCCGAGCGCGCAGGGACGTGGCCACAGCGTGCTTCGGAAACCACCGCGGACCTGCCGGGCGCCGGACACCTATGGGAACAAGGGGCGTAAAGCCGTAAAAGAGCGTTGGAGAGCATCATGAGGGAGTCCTTTTGACTGCATGACTGTGCGAGACACCCCCATTTCAGCAATCCGGAAAGAAACTCCCGTGGCAGAAAGCGACAAACCGCCCACAAAAAATGATGAATTATGGCTACAATCCCATCCGCCCTTGTTCTGAGCACCTGCCGTGGTTAAATAGACACTCACCGGCCAGGGGAAACAGCCGACACCATGAAGAAACACCTTGTTCTGATCGAGGACGAACCCGCCATCCGCGACAACTACCGCGCTGCTTTCGAGCGCCGCGGCTACCGGGTATCCGCCCATGGCGACCGGGCATCGGCCTGGCAGGTGCTGCGACACTCGCTGCCGGATCTGGCCATTATTGATGTCGGCCTGGGGGACGAGCCTGAAGGCGGCTTTGCCCTGTGCCAGGACCTGCGTTCACTGTCGCAAACCCTGCCCATCATCTTCCTGACCGCCAGGGACAGCGACATCGATTCGGTGCACGGCCTGCGGCTGGGCGCCGACGATTACGTCACCAAAGACATGAGCCTCGACCACCTGGTGGCGCGGGTCACCGCCTTGCTGCGCCGGGCCGATGCCTGGGCCGAGGCCCTGCAGAAGCCGGACGAAATCCTGCAACGGGGCCAACTCGCCCTCAACGTGGATCGCATGACCGTCGCCTGGAACGATGCACCCATCGACCTGACCGTGACCGAATTCTGGATGCTGTATTCGCTGGTTCAGCACCCGGGCCATGTCCGCAGCCGGGAACAGCTGATGGAAGCCGCCAGCACGGTGCTGGACGACAATACCGTGACCTCCCACATCAAACGCATCCGGCGCAAGTTCCTGCAGCTGGATGAAACCTTCGATGGCATCCAGACCGCCTACGGCATGGGCTATCGCTGGAATGCCCGTGAGGTCTGAGCCTTGAGCCTGAAGCGCCAGCTGCTCGTTGCCAGCCTGCTGATGCTGCTGATTCCCTGGGCGGGTCTGCAGTTTGTCCTGGAGCTGGACGATGCCCTGCGACAACAGGCCCGGCAACAACTCCGGGAACAGGCCGAACGGCTGGCCGAAACCGCCGGCGATCTGATGATCGGAATGCCCGCAGTGGCCTCTGGCGAGCCCGCGATTTACGTGGAACCTCTCACCGGCACCATCAACCTGGACGGCTATGGCGACGACTGGCCGGGATACGACGAAGACAACCCACTCCGGAATTGGCAGAGCAGCAACGCTTCCGGCTCCGGCCCGCCAACCCTGCACTGGCAGGCCGCCACCGACCAACAAAACCTATACCTGCTGATCCGTGTCAGCCCACGCCAGCCGGTGTTCTTCAACCCCGGTAATCCGGACCAGCCCCACGACCGGCTCAGACTGTGGCTGAAACCCGACATCCAAAGCGTTGCGCCTGACGAGTCACCACTTTCCTGGCTGATCCGCACACCCGCACCCGGGCAGGTTTATGGCCTGAACGGGGCCACCCTGAAACCGGACTACCGGGTTTCCAGCTTCTGGCAAGGAGCGGGCGATGGCTGGCAACTCGAACTGAGGTTACCCATGCCAAAGGGCCGCAGCCGGCTTGGTTTTGCCGCCCTTTGGGGAAAACAAGAAAGCGGGGACCAGGAAATGGCGGTCTCAACCCCGACCGACCCGCTGCCGCTGCTGGTCAGCCGTAACCTGGCTCTTGAACGGCAACTGGAGCCACAGCTGAACCGGGGCCAGCGCGCCCGCCTGGTGGAACCGGCAGGCTGGGTTATTGCGAGGCAGAGTGCCGCGGCTATCCCGTCAGGTCCGAAATTCGACACCCTCAGCCCGCTTCAGGTGATTGAACAGATCAGTCTCAACGCACTCCGGGCGCTGGTGCGCTTTTACCAACCGGAGCCAACGGGCATCCAGACCGGCGGAAACCGGATAGACACCGGCACACTCCCCGGCGAAGGCCTGGTTCGCCACGAGGACGACAGTGTCTGGCTACTGGCCACCCGGCCGGTGTTCAGTGGCCGCATACTGATCCTGGAACAGTCCCTGGATCAGCTCCTGACGCTGTCCGGCTCTGCGCTCGGCTCAGTGATTGCCCGCAGCACCCTCATTATCGTGGCCCTGACACTGGTGCTGCTCGGCTACGCCAGTTGGCTGTCGTGGCGCATTACCCGGCTGCAACGGGCGGTCAGCGCCACTATTGACGAGGATGGGCGGATCACCGGCACGGTGCCGGACTCCCGTGCGAGGGATGAACTGGGCCAGCTGCAAAGGCATTTCAGCCGGATGGTGGATCGCCTCCATGGGTACAACCGCTACCTGGAGAGTTTTTCCCGGCGGCTGTCCCATGAGCTGAAAACACCGGTTGCCGTGGTGCGCTCGTCGCTGGAAAATCTCAGCCATTGCGATTCCGAGGCCGAGCGCAGGCAGTACATTGAGCGGGCAGCCTCGGCCACCGAACGTCTCCGGCAGATACTCCATGGCATGAGTGAAGCCGCCCGGCTGGAACAGAGCCTGGACCACGCCGACAAGGAACCATTTGACCTGGCCGAGGTTGCAACCCAGGCCACCGCCGCCTACCAGGCACTGGATAGCGGCCACCGAATCCGTTATTCGGGTCCGGAAACGGGCCTGCAGATGACCGGTTCTCCGGAGCTGATGGTGCAACTGCTCGACAAACTGGTGGACAATGCCCGGGATTTCACACCGCAAAGAGGGCTGATTGAAGTCGCACTGGAAGCCACAACAGATGGCCTCTGCCTGTCGGTTTTCAACGAGGGCTCCGCCCTGCCGGACAGCCCCGCCACAGACATCTTCAGCCCCTTCGTGTCACTGCGGGAAGGACAGCAACAAGGCCACCTGGGCCAGGGCCTGCTCATTGTCAGCCTGATTGCCGACTACCATGGTGGCCGTGTGGACGCACAGAACCGCACCCAAGGTGGCATTGACGGTGTATGCTTTGGCGTTATTATCCCCGCCATCCATCCCTGAAACAGGACTGCACCGCCGTGAGCGCACGACTGGACTCCCTCGACATTCATCCGCTTCGCAATGAGCTCTATAATGAGCTGCACTCGCGCCCCTTCCAGGTGCTGCCAACTCCGGCACGGGTCACCCAGATGGCGGTGCTGACCACCCCGGAACAGCGCCAGCAGCAGTTCCGGCACCTGCAGGAGCTGCACCGGATGCTGGGCCAGCCGGCGCCTGAGCACGAAGCAGGCTGCTTTGAGCACACGCTCGGTTCCCTCCGGGTACGCCGTGAAATGCACATGGAGTTTGCCTCCTACACCTTCATCAATCTGGCCGCCAGCAACAAGGCCCCCTTCACCGAAACCGGCATTACACCGCTTCCGGAAGGCTGGCTGGAGCAGTTGTCCGGCACCGTGATCGCCGCCTTTCACCTGGAAATACGACCGGCCGCGGACGAAACCGGGGGGGACCTGGACTATGTCCGCAAACACTTTGAGGGCATGCGCCTGGTCGGCAGCAGCCCCCAGGAAGGCGCCGCCCGGGTGTGGGGCACCTTCAGGCTGCACAGCGACGGGTTTGGGCGGTTCATGGTGATGAACCACCATATGTCCGACAGCCAGCTCGGGCGCCTCACCCAGCGGCTGATGGAGATTGAGACCTATCGCCTGATGTCGCTGCTGGCGTTGCCGGTTGCCCGGAAAATCACCCCGTCCCTGAATGACATGGACGAAAAGCTGGCGGTGATCACCCAGTCGCTTGCCGAGAACCAGAACGTTGATGAAGAAAAGCTGCTCGCCCAACTGACCAATATCGCCGCCCGCATCGAGGCCTTCCGGGCCCACTCCACTTTCCGGTTTTCCGCCACCCGCGCCTATCATCGTCTGGTGCTGACCCGACTGGAGGAACTGCGGGAAGACGAACTGTCCGGCCACCTAACCCTCACCGAGTTCATGACCCGCCGGCTGACACCGGCGGTAAAAACCTGCGAAGCGGTCAGTGAACGCCTGGAAGACCTGTCACGGCGGGTAGACCGGGCCTCGGACATGATGCGGACCCGGGTGGAACTGGCCATTCAGAGCCAGAACCAGCAACTGCTCAGTTCCATGGACCGACGCTCCAGGATCCAGCTGATGATGCAACACACCGTGGAGGGTTTCTCGGTGGTTGCCATTACCTACTACCTGATCGGCCTGCTCAAGTTTGGCCTGGATTCGATTTACCAGGCAGGCTTCGCCCTCAACAAAACACTGATTCTCGGCGTCGCCATTCCCGTGGTCATGATCCTGGTGTTCCTTGGCGTCCGGATGGTTCACCATCACTTCCTCAAAATGGCGAAACGGCACTAACTGTTGGCTCCTGCTTCTCCGGCAAACTGCCGGTAAAACTGCTGGGCCGTGCGGCCATTGCGGACACCCTTGGCGGTGGCGAAACGGATGGCCTCCCGGTGCAGGCTTTCCCTGTCGGCCACCTCCGGAAACAGGGCATCCACCGCTCGCAGGTAGACCTCCTGAGAAAACGCGTAGAACGACAGCTGCAGGCCGAAGCGATCCGCCAACGACACCTGCTCCTCGATGGCCTCCGCCGGGTGCAGCTCACCGTCGCGCATCTCGCTTTTGAGATTGTCAGACATGAATTCCGGCATCAGGTGCCGGCGATTGGAGGTGGCATACACCCGCACATTCTCCGGCGGCAATTCCAGGGAGCCCTCCAGCACGCTTTTCAGCGCCTTGTAGCCAGTCTCGCCGACATCAAACGACAGGTCATCGCAGAAGATCACGAACCGGAACGGCGAATCGCAGATGTCATCGACGATTTCCGGCAGATTCACCAGATCATCCTTGTCCACCTCGATCATCCGCAGCCCGCGCTCCTGGTATCGATTCAGCAGCGCCTTGATCAGAGACGACTTGCCCGTGCCCCGGGAGCCCCAAAGCAAAGCGTTATTGGAAGGCTCACCGGCGAGAAAACGCTCGGTATTGCGGGCCAGGGTTTGTTGCTGCCGGCTGATGCCGGTGAGATCCTGCCATTGCACCGGATCGAGCCGGCGAATGGCTCGCAGACCGGAGCGGTGACGGCGCCAGACCGCCGCCGGGGTGGTTTGCCAGTTTATGGATACAGTTCCGGACATACACCTCTTTCCTATTCCGTCCCGTGTCAGCCTGTGAAACACTGAACACTCAGTTTATAACCGGTTGAAAAGGAGACTTTACCCCAAATGGCCGTAAAATCCGTTGCCCTGGTGGCACACGACAACAAGAAAAAGGAACTGGTGGACTGGGTTGCCGACAACCGCACCCGCTTTGCTCCGCTGACACTCTATGCCACCGGCACCACCGGCCGCCTGTTGCGGGACAGTCTGGAGCGGGACGACATTCATTGTCTGCTCAGTGGCCCGCTAGGGGGAGATCAGCAAATCGGCGCCAAGATTGCCGAGGGCGAAATCGATCTGCTGGTGTTTTTCTGGGACCCCCTCGAACCCCAGCCCCATGACCCCGACATCAAGGCCCTGCTGCGGATCGCCGCGCTCTGGAACATTCCGGTGGCCTGTAACCGGGCGACGGCGGAATTCATCCTGACGTCTGCCTATATGACTGACGACCAGCACCAGCCGAAAAAACCGGATTTCTCCGATTACATCGGTCGCCCGGCAAGCGCCTGAGGCATTAGGCAAGGCCAGTGGTTATGACTACACTGATAAAATAGCTGTAAAGGACCGCCGGCACGCCAATGAACAGTCATGCCACTTTCCTCCAACATCGGTTTTTGAGCGTGGCCGTTGTTATCTTCTGGATTCTGTGCCTGCTGCCCATATCGCCGCTGGCAACGGCAGAGCAGTCGAGAGAAACAATAACTGCCGGCATCGTCGGTGATAACAAACCCTATTCGTTTGACGACGGCCCAGGGGCCTCCGGTTTTTCCGCCGATGCTCTCCAGGAGGTCGCTGACACGGGTGAGGTGGCTCTGAATGCATTAGAGCGGGCCTGGCTGGAAGCCCACAACAGTCAGTTAAACATGTGTGTTGATCCACAGTGGTTTCCACTTGAAGGCATAGACGCCGAAGGCAACCATGCCGGATTGTCCGCCGAGGTGGCCCGCTTGTTCTCAAAACGTGCACCTGTGCGGTTTGAGCTGGTTCGCACGGACAGCTGGAAAGAATCCATGAGAGCCGCCAGACATGGCAGGTGCGATATCTTGACGATGGCAATGAAGACCCCTGAACGGTCCCAATTCCTGAATTTCACCGAGCCGTATCTCGAAGTGCCTACCGTCGTGCTTGGACGGATTGAGGCTCCCTTCATCGAACAGGTTGGAGATTTGCGCGGGCGGAGAATTGGCGTCGTCGAAGACTATGCCTTTGCAGAACTTCTGCAAAGCCGCTACCCCTCCTTCAACCTGATCGAAGTCTCCAATGAACAGGCAGGGCTGCGTAAACTGCAGAACAATGAGCTGGACGGCTATATCACAACGCTGGCAACGGCCAGCTATTACATGCAGGAACTTGGACTTGCCGATCTGAAAGTGATTGGCCGGATTCCGGCAGACTGGTCTCTTTCCATGGCGACAAGAAAAGACGAACCCGTGGTTCTGGGCATCATGCAAAAACTGGTAGCCAGCCTCACCGCTCAGGAGCGGAAAGACCTCGAAAGACAGTGGCGCAATATCCGGCTGGAGCAATCGGTGGATTACACGCTGATCTGGCAACTGTCGATTGTGGCCATACTGTTGACCGCCCTGCTGTTCTACTGGAACCGGAAACTCAAACGCCTTAACAAAGAGCTGACAAACGCCAACGAGATGCTCGCACGTCTCAGCGTGACAGACGACCTGACCAAGTTGGGCAACCGGAGCTATTTTGACCAGGAGTTCCGCAAGAGCTTCCAGTGGTGCCAGCGCCACCATTCCGGTTTTGCCGTCGCCATGGTCGATGCCGACCAGTTCAAGAAAATCAACGACACCTATGGCCATGAAGCCGGTGATTTGTGCCTGCGGGCTCTGGCCAACACCATGCGTAAGCACTTCCGCCGGGAGACCGACCGGTTATCACGATTTGGCGGCGAAGAGTTCGTCATCTTCGCCAGCTACGAGGACAGTGATGAAATCCGCAATCGCCTGGAGCGTTTCCGGGAGGCTGTCGCAAATGCCTGCAGTGTTTGCGATGGCAACGATATCAGGATAACCATCAGCATTGGCCTGGCGACCGGTATTCCGGGGCCGGATGACTCGCCGGCGGAATACCTCAGACAAGCCGACCAGGCCCTTTACAAGGCCAAGGAGAAGGGCCGGAACCGGCTGGAGGCGCGAGCGCTCAGCTCCTGAGTGGTGGTAAGATTGGAAACAAGACAAGGATAAGGAGAAAGCCATGGCACGTATTTACGAGGACAACTCACTCTCCATCGGCAACACCCCGCTGGTAAAGCTGAACCGGGTCAATGACGGCGCCACCATCTGGGCCAAGATTGAAGGCCGTAACCCGGCCTATTCCGTCAAGTGCCGGATCGGCTCGGCCATGATCTGGGACGCCGAAAAACGGGGCACTCTGAAACCGGGCATGACCATCGTCGAGCCCACCAGCGGCAACACCGGCATCGCGCTGGCGTTCGTGGCGGCAGCCCGAGGCTACAAACTGGTTCTGACCATGCCGGCCTCCATGAGTCTGGAACGGCGAAAGGTCCTGAAAGCCCTGGGCGCGGAGCTGGTACTTACCGAACCGGCCAAGGGTATGCCTGGCGCCATCGCCAAGGCCGAAGAAATTTTCTCTTCCGATCCGGACAACCATTTCCTGCCCCAGCAGTTCCAGAACCCGGCCAACCCCAGGATTCACGAGGACACTACCGGCCCTGAGATCTGGAATGATACCGACGGCGAAGTAGACATTTTCGTGGCGGGCGTCGGAACCGGCGGCACCCTGACCGGTGTATCCCGCTATATCAAGGGCACCAAGGGCAAAAAGATTACCACCGTCGCAGTCGAGCCCACCGACTCCCCGGTGATCACCCAGGTGTTGAACGGCGAAGCCCCCAAACCTGCGCCCCACAAGATTCAGGGCATTGGCGCCGGATTCGTACCCAAGAACCTGGATCTTGAACAAGTCGACCAGGTGGAGACAGTCACCAACGAAGATGCCATGGACATGGCCCATCGGCTGATGCGGGAAGAAGGTATCCTCTGCGGCATTTCCTGCGGTGCCGCCGTTGTCGCGGCGGTGCGGATCAGCAAGCAGCCGGAGCACAAAGGCAGGAACATCGTCGTGGTATTGCCGGATTCGGCAGAACGCTACCTTTCCTCAGCCCTGTTCACTGATCGATTTGGCGAGCTGGAAAACGTGCAGTAAGGAAAAAAGGCGCAGCCTGGGGCTGCGCCTGGATGGACGCATGAACATTTCATCCGTTGCGGATGCCAATAACCGGATCATCGGGCGGGCGTATGGATACGTGTGCCAGTCTGCAACCTGACTTACCACGCGGGTTCATCATTGCGGACTC
>TARA_R110002095_G_scaffold25573_1_pt1 | contig 11847 bp, 10 predicted proteins | sample TARA_R110002095 | Tara Oceans TARA_R110002095 (sample SAMEA4397255) | marine metagenome | biome: Polar Biome; feature: [SRF] surface water layer (ENVO:00010504); material: water (ENVO:00002006), including particulate matter (ENVO:01000060) such as... | depth 5 m | reverse complement strand
TTGACGAGACGCTTGCTTTGCCCCCTCCGTCGCGAAAGTCCAAATCTGGCTTGCGAAATAAAATCATTCTTGGGGTTGTGATGGCCTGCCTGTTATTGAACATCATTATTGCCGGCGTTCAGTTCGCCTTCAATCCGCCTCCCGTGACTGAAGCAGCGGTACCTGACCTGCTGGCTTATGAGCCCTTTGATTATCCGGCGACACCGTTTACTGTCTCTCGAGAAGGTAATATTATCTGGCCTGCAAGCGGGGGACTGCATGGCCTGAATGGCGGACGGGGTTGGTCTGAACCGTGGCGGGAAACCAATTCGAAAGTAGCCATCATCGCCAGCTACGATGAAATAGAATTCCCCTGGGATTCTAACGATATGCGAAAGTTTGGTCCTTTATCGTTCACCGACGAAACAGGACATTCACTGCAGATCCGGGGGAATCTGATGCGAACTGCAACCACTCCCCGCTCGATCACCGCCAGACGCTTTGATTTCCAGAATTTTCCAGCTTCAGTCAAAGACAAGGGGGGATTAGGACGTGATGGCAGTGTGATCTGGTTCAGTTTTCTGGCTCAATCTTCCAAGAGCTCCGCGCTTCACAATTATTATTCGTACCTGATCATTGGTTCGAAAGAAGTCTCTGGACTTCGGATTGGCAAACTGGGAGCCGCTCCCACCGGGAACTGGACTGCAGTCGGCCTGTTAACAGGAGCCGAGGTGAATCTGCAAACCAGCAATATCCCCTCTGGTCAGCCGGTTTTTCTGGTGGGCCGTATTAATTTCGAAAAAGGTCCGGAAGATTGTTTCGTCTGGATCAATCCGTCCCTCGAAACCGAACCTTCACAGGAATCGGCAACGATGCACTTGAAAGTTCCCGACTTTCGATTCGATGGCCTGGCAATTCATGCCAACCATTCATCCGACTTCGATGAAATCCGATTTGGTACCACCTTTAAAGCGGTTGCCCCCGTTTCCCGATAAGCCGACACCGATCCTTTAAGGAGTCAGTTCGAAGTCAAAATTCCTGCTCGAGCTTTCTGCGGTCACAGTGGCTCGCAGCGGGGACTTCAATCGATTGCTGTACTGTTCCGGAAGAAGATGTTGACTCAGATTTTTTGCACCCGGGTATCCGGTGTCTTCTGCTCCCTCCGGCGTCTTTTTCGGTGCTTTGATTTTGGTTACTAACACCACGTAGTTCCCCAGCCCCGCTCCATCGTCCGGCTCATAGGTAGTCAGCGAATATTTTCCCGTCGAGTCTGTTTTACCGGTTGCAACCGGATTGCCATCCTCTGAAACAAAATTGACGATCGCACCTTCGACCGGATTTCCTTTCAATGAAATCGTGCCGGTAACCGGTAAAACCGAAACTCTCCCTTTCAGGTGTTCTGAAGAAGAACACCCCATCACCAGGAAGATCAGGGAAAAGGTTATCCAGCGGATTCGGATTTGAAACATCGATAAAAGATCCTGCGCTTTTGTAAGTATTTTAACGTAATCAATCTGAAACGGGGACAAGCTCCCGTTTCGGATTAGGCAGATTGGAATTAACGTCGGCGACTGCAAGTTATAAACAGGAAAGGAGCGGCGTAGAGTAAACGGTCATTCGTTTGCTCTACAGCCCCTGAAAAGACTGGTTCGACGTCTATAGCAGTCTTTATAACGCCTCCGATGAATCATTGCGTTTTTGTTCTGATGATGCTGAATTCCAATGGCTCTGGAGACTGACACATTCGTTAACCCGGAACCCAGTCCAGGTAGTGTTTCTTCATTCGAATTGCCTTTATAAATGTAGAGCAACCGGGGCTGATGCCCTTCGGCTAATAAGCCATTCCGGCTGTCAATGTACCCGAAAACAAGATGAGTCGCACGGCGTCAGCCGCGGTTAAAACCGACCTGGGTCAGGTTGCAGTCCTGGGAATCACATTCAAAACCAATCAATAAACTCTACCTAGTATTCTGCTACAGCTTCACCTCCGGAAATGGAACCTAATGCCCCCCAGATCCCATAAGGACTTTTTCCCGCAGTTACAGAGCCAGACGTCGTATCGCCGGTATCAATGTTCTCGCTGATAAAACGAACGGCTCCGTCGCCCATCAGGCAGTGGACACCTCCGGTGTGTCGGCTGGACGGATCAAAGACACCATCAGCCTGATCACTGCTGCTGTTCAGGGCATTGGGGGTATTGGGCCCCAGAGTGGTGGTGCTGCCGGTATAAGCTGGAGCGCCATCTGCCCAGCGGGTTCCTGAAGCACGAAGCATGCTGCCGATAATATTCCCGCTGGAATCGACCTGACCATAAATGAGAGAGGGATTGCTGCGAAACGCATCTCCAAAATCCATCGGCATCACCCCTTCGCGAATATTCGTTGCATCCGGCTGAGCCTTGATCCGTTCCGACATGGAGATGGTATTGCTCAATCCATCCAGCACATCCCGAAATCTGACGCAACGGCCAAAAGAGCCATCGTTCCCACTATCGCCGATAGCGGCAAACATTCCTCTCAGCCCCCGACCTCCGTTGCCCGTCCAGCGATTATTATCCTGTATGGAATCGCCCCTGCTGAAAGTATAATTTGTGTCGGCCAATTCGGCGGTCTGACTGGATTCCGGATCAGAGGGGCACAAAAACATGGGAATCTGTTGCCGGAATGGCAGATAATTGGTGTCCCAGGGGTTCCCACCAAACGCAGCGTAGTTGGTCGTCCCATTGACAGCCGTTGCCGTTCCGCCACCTGAGATTAAGTCAAATAAGGGAGCTTGTTCAATGAAAGGAAGCAGCGAAACATTTGCGCTGTAGCGTCGTGAATAAGTCCCTGCGTCTGAAAGATTTGCGGCCATGGGCAGCAGTCCGTATGTTTCGTGATAATTATGTAAGGCGATTCCGAACTGCTTCAAATTGTTTTTACATTGAGAGCGGCGGGCTGCTTCACGAGCCTGCTGAACAGCAGGCAACAGCAATGCAACCAGGATTGCAATAATCGCAATCACTACCAGCAGTTCAATTAAAGTAAATCCAGATTTTCTGTAATTCCGCATTGAATCGAAACTCCACAAAAAAAAATAAAGGCAGATTGATGTGTATCAGGAATTTCCCCTGAATCCGCCCGGGACAATCGCAGGTTCCCTCATGACCCAACATTCCTTTCACTTACCTGGAGTGTTTCTGTAACACCCCCCTAATGGTATGTCGCTCTCACTTCCCGAACGTTACAGACTCGGGGGAGTATTAATCTAAAATTAACAATAGCAAAGTTAAGAAAATAAGACCAAGCGTCGCTCACAGGCAATCGCATTGAATCAATCTGGCATGGCCTCTTCCCCGGGAGTGCCTGCTCCATTTCCACACGAAAATCACTTTGTTTCAGTAGAGTATCTGAAAATTCTACGAACAAGTCAGCGCGCGTATGAATTATGAGTGCAGGTCTGCTCAGTAGAAGAGATCCACTCTTGACTGGCACACGGGACACTTGTTCTTTCCGTTTCTTATTTGATTTTTGAAAAACTCATACGTGCACTGATCGCTTCCTGAATTGGAACCTATTGTGTATGAAAAAATTATCTTGAGAATCAAAATTCATTGAACTCATTCAAGCAGTTGGTATTTAACACGGCTGAAATCACTCAAAACAAAACCCCTTGAGCCAACAGATTTACCGCCGCTTCACACCACCGTTTTTCAATCTCAAACCCAATAAACCGGCGACCATGATCTCTGCCGGCCTGATGCAGCAGGATGGAACCGCCAAAGCTGTCCGGGACGGTGGCTCCCGGTCGCGTGCTTGCCTGGCATCGATCACCTGTCCATTCTGAATTGATGGTCGGTCCGTCTCTTGCATTGTCTGCTCATTCCATCAGCTTCACGATTTTCATCTCAGCGGGTGAGCGGGGATCGGGTAGAATTTGTTTTCATTGACCTTTGGGCGGTTAAAAAACGGCAGCCAGCGCTTTGCCGCTCAGGGTGGGGATGGTTTTTTCTGATGGGTGTGCTGGTTCTGGCGGGCGGCTGTATGGGGCTGCTTCTACGACGCTGTTTTACACGCGGGGGGATGTCATACAGCGGATTGTACCTGGCATCATGTTCTGCCTCATGCGAGTGTGCACGATTTTCTGCAGGGGCGCGGGGCTGTCAAGGGGGGAGTATGAATTGGTACTTTGAACGTCAATGGAACGTACTGCGAAGTCTGATGAAGTTCCCGCGAACGCTTATGAAGTGTCTGCGAACGTCAACGAAAACCGGGGTGTATCTGAGCAGTGTTTTGGGAAATCGGTCTGAAACCAGTCGGTTTGATAGTGTGTTTGCGGCACTGCTGCGGGATGTTTCGGTGAATCTTTTGTAATTCTCGTGCGCGCGACGCTTAAGACGCTTCAGCATGTGGAACGGCAGGTCGAAGTCAAGTTCATCTTATTCAATGTCGGCAGTTAAAAAGGGGATTTACAGGAGGATGTTTATATTGTGGTAGTAAAAAAATTGGAAGTCGAAAATGGAATGGGGAGGAACCGGGGCTAACGCCCTGCGGCTCATTTCAAAAAAACAAGATCAGCCCTACGGCGTTAGCCGCGGTTCAAGTCAATCTCGGTCAAGAGGACTTTCCTGAGAATCAACCTCAGAACGATTCAAGAAACGCTACCTGGCGCCGTGTCGCTCAGGGTTGGTTTGTTTTTTGATGTAGGGAATGTTTTTTTGAGGGGTGTGGTTTTACTGGCGGGGGGAGACGTGAGGGTTTCGTTATGGGGGAGGGGATGTGATTATTTTTCACTGTTGGCAAGCCAACAGTGCCACCGAACCGAATTGTATTCGGGAACATTTCACTTCATTCTGTCCCGTGTTCTGTTTTCGTGTGCTTTCGTGGTAGTAAAAAATGGGGAGTCGAAAATGGAATGGGGAGGAACCGGGGCTAACGCCCTGCGGCTCATTGCGCTGTGCCGTTTAGGGGTGGTGTGTGTTCTATCATTTGTCGGATAGCATTCTACCGGCGGCTGGCGCCGAGCCGCTCAGGGTTGGAGGCGCATGCAAACAGGGAGGGCGGCGGGCGCTCTCCCTGTTTGGGAAAATCTGATTCTTAAATCAGGTGATCAGTTTACTTCTGATGATGATTCTTGAAATGTTCTTTCAGCAGATCGCGTCCGAAATCGCCGTCGAATTCGCGCCAGACGGCGTGCACGTGGTTGGCGTCGTTCTGCGTATTCGCAAATTCGATCAGGAAATATTTGGATTGAATCCGGTAGTAATGGAATTCACCCCGTTTCTGGCCGCCACTCCAGGCGAAGTAGAGATGGTCGCCGTCTCTGAGGTTGCCCAGATAGTGTGTTCCTTTGAGAAGTTCCGGGCGGAAACGGCCCAGGTAGGTGTTGACCAGACTGAGCAGCGTTTTCTGCTGTTTGGGGTCCAGGTCTGCATATTGAATCCCCTTGTGAGTAATCAGGCCTTTATCGACGACGGGGTCGTCGGTCGTCAGGATCTCTTTGAGCACGCTTTTGGCGAGCAGTTTTTGATCCACGGCTGCCGTGTCGATCGTGGCAATCGCCAGCTGATCCGGATTAAACGACTTCACCAGATTCAGAGCCAGCTGCTGTTCCTGCCGGAGAACTTCCACGCCTTTCAGAGGCCCCTCTTTCACGGTCGCCGGGTTGGAGCCGAAAAAGGAAGGGGTAACCGAAAATTTATTGCCATCGACGATTGTCACATTCACCGACAGGTGATGCCCTTCAAACCGCCAGCCCCAGGTTCCTTTGGCATCCGGCTTGCCGAAGATCGAGACATAATACAGTTCGGGGTTGCGATGCTCTCTGCCTTCCAGTTCGAACAGAACCTGTTCCAGAGCCCGGATGGACATCATTTCCAGATAACCCCGGTGAGACAAAGCGGTGGCAGGCAGCGTGACAGCGAAGATCCGCTGTTGTGCGGACATCTGCGTCATCGGCAGACCGTGGCGGCCGTCTGGCTTGATGGCAAAGTCGGGGATAAAGTGCCAGTTGGTACGTTCTTCACTATCCAGATCAAATACAGCCAGCTTGCGTTGTTCCGGTGTGAGCGAGGCCAGGAAGCGATTGGCGGCAGACGCCATTTCGGCGCTCGCTTTTGAAATTTGTGCCTGTTGTGCTTTGGCAGGTTCTGCGAAAGCCTGATTGCCGATCGACAGGCTGAGACAGAGGCAGGTCATCAGGGTCAGGCCTGAGTAAGGGGGGTAGGTCTTCAAGGTGCAATTCCTCATGTTAAAGTGAATAAACACGGTTGTTTATGGATCGCGCTGATGCATTTTCAAAGCGGATCGGGAACTCCAGGTACTCGCGTCGTCAATTTAGTTTACCAATGTTAGAACAATGCGTGAAGTAAATCGAGTCTAGGGAAGGGGATGATTTGCAAATGTTGTTTTCAACGGGCAGGGGAGAGAACGAATCGTGGAATCGAGGAGAATTTCGCTCGGATCGGTCTTTTTTTTGCGATTTATGTTTTCTTTCTGATATATACAATATATCTTCAAGGCTGTGGAACCACGGTTAAGATTCCCTGCTGCAGCTCCAGTTTCCTCAAATGACTATCTGTTTTTTGAGGAAAAGAGAGAACGATTCAAGCAAAAAAGGGAACGCCGCGCGTCTTAATAAATGTCTAACAGAGTCATGTTATCCGGAGGGATTGATTACTGTTCCGGAAGTTTATCGCTGTCGCATAAAACGTATTTCAGCTTTCGAGGGCACCGAAAGTGGGAGTTGGCTCAATTGAAAGATATGCTTACCACCACTGCATCGATCGTGATCATTTTGTTTTGTTTCTCCCTTTTATTTCTGGTTGAGGACCCGGGGGCCAGTCGGGAAGATCCGGCTCTGATTTCGCATCGCATTGCAAGCCACCAGAGTGGAACCCACCCGTTTGCCAAGACGACCCTGTTTCAAAAAGTCCAGTCTGTCAGGCTGGAAAAGGGGGTCTTGATGTTTGTGACTTCCAGTGAGGAAGGGCTCGCAGAACACTTTTTTCTGATTCGCGACAAGAATGTCATTCTGATCAAAAAGAAAGACAGTGAAATGCCTCTGAATTCGATCAAATTCGAAGATGATGGCCACAATACACTGCTGGTGACGATTCCCAATTCGTTCGACATTGATCTGCTGAAAGAAATGTCGACCCTCTATTAGAGTGCATTGCGTTTTACTATCGCGTTTCCCGGTCTCTGATGCTCGGTCCAAATGGCCAGAGAGATTCCCATTCTGAATCCCTCCTCTCCAAAAATTGTGACGGATCTTCCCGATTCTGCGAAACGTTCTTCCCGGTGGGGGGTTTCATGCTAAAATGGTTTACCGGTAAACGAAATTTCTTACAGTCAGACGGGGAATCTAAGATGAACGTTCCATTAGCAAACTGGGATCGACGGTCTTTTTTAAAATGGTCTTCCTTCAGCATGGCGGCTTTCACGACGCCCGGCTTAATGGCGGAAGAGTTGACGCGTACGCCGGCGATGACAGAAGGGCCTTTTTATCCCGATAAAATGCCTCTGGATACCGACAACGACCTGCTGGTGATCAACGATGCGATTACTCCCGCTGTGGGAGAAATTACCTATCTGACCGGTAAGGTTCTGAGTGCCAGCGGGGAGCCGCTGCGGAACGCGTTTGTCGAAATCTGGCAGGTTGATAATAAAGCGTCTTACATTCACACGCGGGGAGAAAATAAAGAGGGCCGGGACGGGAATTTTCAAGGTTATGGCCGGTTTTTGACGGATTCCAAAGGCCAGTATTATTTCCGTACGATTAAACCGGTTCCCTATCGGGCCGGGCGCGGTTTCCGTACTCCGCACATTCATGTTGCCGTCAGCAAAAACGGACAGCGCATTCTGACGACTCAGCTGTTAATCAACGGACACGAACTCAATGCAGAGGATGGTGTGTACCGTCAGATTCGGGACCCGCAACTGCGTCAGTCGATTCTGGTTGATTTTAAACCGCTGCCCGATTCAAAACTCGGTGAACTGGCGGCGAACTTTGATATCATTCTGGGAAAAACAGCCGAAGAGAATGCAGAGGGAACCATCAAAGGGGGCATCGGAAAATCAGAGCTGACGCGTGAAGGCCGACCGCCGCGCAATGGTCGGGGGGGATCACAGGGGCGACCTCCGGGCAGCAGATAAGATCGTTTTCTGTCTGTCCCTTTGTGATGTTGAGAGATCCAACGGTTGAATAACAGTGAACCAGAGGCGATAATACACTTGGTTCCTCAGAGATGGGGGAACGTATTTTCGTAAAGTTTCAATCTTTATTTCAGACTGTGACTGGGTCAAACATGGATGTCTCAAAACGCATTGAAGAATATCTGGCCGGGCCGGATGAATTACGTCAGGCGATCGCCGGCATGTCGGCTGCGGACATCGATGCTGCACCGGTTCCGGGCAAATGGTCCACGCGGCAGGTGATCTGTCACATCGCTGATTTTGAGCCGGTTTATGCAGATCGAATGAAGTGGATTATCGCTGAAGAAAATCCGCTAATCCCAGGAGGTGATCATAATCTGTTCGCAGAACGTCTGGCGTATGGAGATCGGGATATTGAAGAGGAAATTCAACTCATCACCGCCGTGCGTCTGCAGGCCGCCCGGATTTTGAAAACACTCTGTCCCGAACAGTTCCAGCGCACCGGTATTCATACGCACGATGGTAAAGTGACTGTCGCTGACTTACTGGACCGGATTACCAATCATATTCCGCATCACATTCGTCTGATCCGTGAAAAACGGGAAGCTTTGAAGGGATAAACTGCTCGGCATTGATTCCCGTGGGATGAATGCCGATTTAATTTCGCGTCACTCTGATTACATTTGAGATTCGCCGCCGCTTATCTTTTTTAAAGGATAATTTCCGATGATAAACTTAGGCCTTGAATCCAGTGTTGTGGAATGGATCATCGAATATCCTGAAGTACAATGCGTGCTGGATTCCCTGGGCGTGGATCAGTCCTGCCAGGGTAAATCGCTTGAATATGTCTGTCGGCAAATCGGGCTGGATCCGCATTTTGTATTAAAGCAGTTGCAGGCAGTCATCGAAGATGATTCGATCGTAAACGAGTAATCCGATTTTGTGGCTGTTCTGTGATTTTTATTAAACTGTGAGCTTTCTTAACTTCGGTCGTCTTTATAACTATTCCTAAGGTATTTTTCGTATGCGGCCAAGGTGTCTGGATGTTGTGAGTGTCCCATTTCGAGAGATGTTTCGTGTCTTGCAGATGGTGGATTTTCCTGCCCTCCCTCGATCGACGCTCCGCAAGTGGGACATGTCGAGACTGCTGAATCAGACAAGACACCCCGTTACGATTGATTCCTGTTACCATGAGTCAGATTGGGGCGCGTTCGCAAAAGTCCTCTCTGCTGAAATAAATAAAGGCTGAGGCGATGGGCGAGTTTTTCTCCAGACTTTTTGATACATCCGACTATCCCGCGCGCTGGAACTGTGGGAACTGGAGTGACGCGGAAGGCTGGCTGCATATAGTTTCGGATCTCGGCACCTGGTCTGCGTATACGGCCATACCAATCGTATTGTTGTATTTCGCCAGCAAGCGGAAGGACCTTCCCTTTCCCAAGCTGTTCTGGCTGTTCGCCGCATTCATTCTGTTGTGCGGAACAGTGCATCTCGTCGAAGCAGTCATATTCTGGTCGCCGATTTATCGTGTTTCGGGATTGCTCAAGCTGGCCACGGCCATCGTATCCTGGGGTACTGTCATCGTGTTGATCCGGTATATGCCTCGTTTGTTGCATTTGCCGTCGATTGCTGTCACGAATAAACGACTGGTCGAAGAAGTTGAACAACGTAAAGAAATCGAACGGGACTTGCGGTGGATGCAGTCTCGCTACGAAGCATTTATGAGCGGGACCAGCAGCATCATCTGGACGACCGATCCGCACGGAAAATTCATTGTGCCGCAAACATCGTGGCAGCGTTTTACGGGTCAGAGTTGGGAGAAACATCAAGGTAACGGATGGCTGAATGCGATGCTGCTGGAAGACCGTGCTGAGTTAACCTCTTTCTGGAGCGACGCGGTGGAAAACCGGTCCGGTCACCGCACGCACGGTCACATTTGGCACGCCGAGAGCAGGAGCTACCGACCCGTGATTATCGAAGCGGTCCCTGTATTCGACCAGAATGGTCGCATCCTGGAGTGGGTGGGTACAGTCAGCGACATTCATGAGCAACGAATGGCGGAAGAAAGCCTGAGTGTCGCCGAAGCAGAAGCGAGCCGCCAGCAGCGAGAACTCGAATTGATTTACGACACTGCTCCCGTTGGTATGAGTTTGATTGATCGTCAGCATCAATTCCTGCGAATCAATGAGGCGCTCGCCCGGATTAACGGCATTTCGCGCAAAGACCACCTCGGTAAGAAATATTATGAGTTGCTGCCCGGGATCGCAGACACGCTCCGTCCACTTTACGAAGATGTATTCAGGACTGGTGAGCCGATTCGAAATTACGAAGTCTATGGTACCACTCCGGCCAGCAGCGAAGTGCGTTGCTGGCTGGCCAATTTTCACCCGCTGACGAATGTCGAGGGAGAAGTCTGGGCTGTCAGTTCGATCGTGCAGGATATCACAGACCGTAAGGTGATGGAGGAAGCCCTGCGTCACAGCGAGCAGCAGGCCATGCAGGCGAACCTTGCCAAGAGTGAATTCCTGGCGAACATGAGCCATGAGATTCGCACGCCGATGGCAGCAATTCTGGGGTACGCTGACGTTCTGTTAGGGCATTTACAGGATCCTGACAATCGAAATTGCGTCAACATCATGAAGCGCAATGGCGAACACTTACTAGATCTGATTAACGATATTCTGGATTTGTCGCGTATCGAAGCAGGCAAGCTGGATGTCGACCTGGAGCAGGTTTCTCTTCCGCAACTGGTTGGTGAAATTCAAACGCTCATGCAGGTTCGCGCGGATGAAAAACATCTGCAGCTCGAAATTAAATTTGCCGGGAAGGTGCCTGAGTTTATCCTGGCCGACTCGACTCGTGTGCGTCAGGTGCTGATCAATCTGATCGGAAATGCGATAAAGTTTACAGATCAGGGGAAAGTGGCTCTGGTCGTCAGGTTTGATTCCGCTGCGGAGACTCCCGTCATCGAGTTTGCAGTACGTGACAGCGGCATTGGAATGAGCGACAAACAGATAAAGCGACTTTTCAAACCGTTTTCGCAGGGAGATTCCTCAGTCACACGTTCTTACGGCGGCAGTGGATTGGGGCTGGCAATCAGCAAGCGACTGGTTCAGATGCTGCAGGGCACCCTTAAGGTCAAGAGTAAACCCGGTCAGGGATCTGTATTTTACGTTCGTTTGCCCACGGGGCCACTCAAAGGAATTGCACTCATTGAGCCTGATATTGTGTCACAGTCTGCTGACCTGTCGCAACCGGTTACGAAAGATCGCAAGTTGACCTGTCGAGTTCTGGTGGTGGATGACCGCCGCGATGTGCGTCACATCAGTCAGCATTTTCTGGAAAAAGCAGGCGCAACTGTTGCGACTGCGGAAGACGGCCAGCAAGGGGTCGACGCCGCACTTGCCGCGCAGACTGCCGGAGAACCGTTTCACGTGATTCTGATGGACATGCAGATGCCGCATGTTGACGGGTTACAGGCAATTGCACAACTACGTTCAGCGGGCCTGGAACTGCCGATTATCGCTCTGACTGCGGATGCGATGAAAGGAGACCGCGACCGCTGTCTCGATGGAGGCTGTGATGATTATTTGTCAAAACCAATTAATCATGCCATAATGGTTGAGATGGTCTGGCGGTATTCGCAGGAAGTAACAACCGACGAGTTGCAGGCACGACGTATTCAACGTGCTGCACGATTACGAAATTCAACAGGGCAGCATGAGTCCTGATA